>OGZL01002001.1_pt1 | contig 15510 bp, 10 predicted proteins | sample 1576761 | NCBI WGS metagenome assembly OGZL01 (sample SAMEA3541595, study PRJEB24748) | human gut metagenome | biome: human gut; feature: human-associated habitat; material: faeces | place: China | collected 2012
TTTTGTTTTTGCCGTAGGTATAGGCGGAAACAGCGCTGGCCAGCACATCCGAAGACAGGGCAATGCCCACGGCCATATAGGGGTCCATGTGCAGGAAGGTGATGAGCATAGGGCTGATGACCGCTGCGGCACTCATACCCGCAAAGCCGGTACCCAGGCCGGCGCCCATGCCTGCAAAAAACGTGACAAGGATGGTGATCAATATCTGCATGTTAGTTCTTTTCCTCCAATAGTCTGTCCATATTTTGATTCATGATCTCCAGGGTCCGCAGAAATTCGGCCATGGAGTCGGCATCAATGTTTTCCTCCAGCTTTGAAAAAAAGCTCTGCTGAAGGGCTTTGCCTGCCGCCACAATGGGGTCCGCTTTTTCCGTCAGGCGCAATGCCCGCTTTCGCCGGTCCCCTGCCACGGCGGTTCTCACCAGGTAGCCCTCCTCCTCCAGGCGGTCCAGGTGAATGGAAACCAGGTTGGCTTTCAGGTGCCGCACCTGCACAATGTCCCGGGCCGTATTATAGTCCGGATTGTTGGCCAGGAACAGCAGGATATCAAAGGATGTTCGGGCAATCCCCTGCTCCCGGCAAAAGGTCGCACAGACCTGATCGTAGCCGGTCAGTATTTTTCGGGTCAATTCATAACAGAAAAGCATTCTGCGTCTTCTTTCTTCAAATTTAGATATTTCAAATTTGAACTAAATAATATCACAGCAAGTAATACTTGTCAAGTGGTCCGGCAGACTTTCTTTTTCCATAAGGATTATACAATTTTGCAAATATATTCCTTTTATTTGCAACTTTTTTCTTGCGTGAAACGAATGTTTGTGCTACAATTAAAGAAATTTGTCCGCCCCTGCCGGATTCCTTCCGGCAGGGGTTAAGAGAGAAGGGGGAATTCATTTGATATTCGGCAAACACATCAACGTCTACTATCGAAAGTATGCGTTGGCCCTGCTGACAGGACTGCTCGCCCTGTTCACGGTGGACTATCTTCAGCTGAAGATCCCGGAAATCTATCAATTGGTCATCAACGGCCTGAACCAGGGCTATATCCTGGAAAACGGCGTGCAGATCCCTTTTGATATGAATTTCATGCTGGACCGGATCTGTATGCCCATGGTGTCCATCATCCTGGCCATTGTATTCGGCCGCTTTTTGTGGCGCGTCACCATCTTCGGCGCAGCCACCAAGGTGGAGACGGACCTGCGCAACAAGATGTTCCGCCACGCCGAAGACCTGAGCCGGGAATACTATCAGGTCAACAAGGTTGGCAACCTCATGAGCCTGTTCACCAACGATCTGGACACCGTGCAGGAGTGCTACGGCTGGGGCTTCATGCAGTTCTTCGACCCCATTATTCTGTGCACCCTGGCTATTACGAAGATGTGGCGTATGGACCATCTGCTGACCGTTCTGTCCCTGATCCCCATGGTTCTGCTCTTTGCCACCGCCACCATCGTTGGCAAGAGCATGACCAAAAAATGGGACTACCGGCAGGAGTGCTTCTCCAATATGTCCGATTTTGCCCAGGAGAGCTTTTCCGGCATTGCCGTCATCAAGGCCTTCGTAAAGGAGACCAAGGAGCTGCTGGCCTTTGAAAAGCTGAACAAGGAAAGCGAAGTTTCCAACATCGACTACACCAAGGTTACGGTCCTGCTGCGCATCCTGGTGACCACCTTTGTGGAAAGCGTCATCTGCGTCATCCTTGGCTACGGCGGCTATCTGGTCTATAAGGGTGAATTCAATGCCGGTCAGCTCATGGAATTCATTGGCTACTTCAACGCGGTGATCTGGCCCATCATGGCCGTTGCCGAGCTGATCGACATGACCTCCCGGGGCAAGGCCTCTCTGCAGCGCATCAGCGAGCTGCTGGATGCCCCCAAAAACGTCTATGACCGCCCCGATGTCAAGGCCCTGGAAACCCCCAAGGGTAACATTGCATTCCGGGATCTGAGCTTCACCTACCCCGACGGCGAGTTCCCCGCCCTGGAGCACATCTCCTTCGAAATCAAGCCCGGTGAAAGCATCGGCCTGGTGGGTAAGACCGGCTCCGGCAAGACCACTCTGGTGGACCTGATCCTGCGGACCTACAATGTGCCCGACGGGACCCTGTTCCTGGACGGGCAGGATGTCAACAGTCTCTCCATCCGCTCCGTGCGGGACGCCTGCGCCTATGTACCCCAGGACAATTTCCTGTTCTCCGACACCATTGAAAACAACATCGCCTTCGGCAAGGAAGAAACCGTCTCCGAAGAGATTCGGCGGGCTGCCAAGCTGGCGGACATCGACGGCAATATCTCCGAATTCCAGCTGGGCTACCAGACCGTGCTGGGCGAACGGGGCGTCACCGTCTCCGGCGGTCAGAAGCAGCGAATCTCCATCGCCCGGGCGCTGATGAAGGACGCGCCCATTCTGATTCTGGATGACTCCGTGTCCGCTGTGGACACCAAGACGGAGAAGGCCATTCTGGACAATCTCCGCGCCACCCGTCAGGGCAAGACCACCATCCTCATCGCCCACCGCATCTCCACCATTGAGCAGATGGACAAGGTGCTCTTTATTGACGGCGGCCGTCTTGCAGGCTTCGGAACCCACGACAAGCTCTATGAAACCAATGCAGAATACCGCAAAATGGTAGATCTGCAGCGCCTGGAAGAGGAAGGAGGGGAGCAAAATGCGTGAATATCTGCCACTCATCATTCCCTGTGCCATTATCGGGGTATTTACCCTGGTCTTTCTGTGCGCCTATGCCGTACTGAAAAAGAAGACCGCCAAGGAAACCAGCGAACGGCATATGCCCGACAGCGAGATCATCCGTCGGCTGCTGCGCTACGCTGCGCCCTATAAGAAGGAGTTCGCACTGATTTTCTTTATCATGCTGGTCTCCATCGCCTACGATGTGGTGTCTCCCCTGCTGGTTGCCACCATTCAGGGCACCATTAAGCAGAGCTTCCAGCTCAGCAGACTGTTTACCCTGGTGGCCGTCTATGCAGGCATTCTGGCTGTGAGCATGGTCTGCACCTACTTCCAGGCTATGATCCTCCAGAAGATCGGCCAAAAAATCCTGACCCAGCTGCGCATGGATACCTTTACCCACATTGAGCAGCTGTCCCACGCCCAGCTGAATCAGATTCCCGTGGGCAAGCTGGTGACGAGAGTCACCAACGACCCCAATTCCATCAGCTATCTGTTCACCAATATTCTGGTCACCCTGGTCAAGAACACCCTGGTGATTCTGGGTGTGCTGGGCGCCATGCTGATCCTGAACTATGCGCTGACGCTGATGGTGCTGTGCTTTGTGCCCTTCCTGGTGCTCTTCACCATCATCTTCCAAAAGTTCTCCCGGCACGTCCACCGCAGCGTCAACAACGCCCGGACGGATGTGAACACCTACCTTTCCGAGAATCTCTCCGGCATGAAGGTCACACAGATCTTCAACCAGGAGAGCCGGAAGCTGACGGAGTTCCTGGACCGCAGTCAAAAACTGGAAAAGGCAAAGCTGGGCCGGATGTTCGTCTTCGGCGTCTTCCGCCCCATGGTGTATATGCTCTTCGTGACCTCCAACCTGTTTCTGTTCTATATTGGCTGCAAGGGCTATATCCGGGACACCGCCTTCCTGGGCACCACCATTACCAGCGAGACCGTGGTCGCCTTCTATATGTATATCTCCCGGTTCTTCAACCCCATCCAGACCCTGGCAGAGCAATTCGATATGCTGGAGCAGTCCTTTGCCGCAGCAGAGAAGATTTTCACCATTCTGGACATGGAGCCTGAGGTGGTGGACGAGCCCGATGCCATCGAGCTGGGCGACATCAAGGGCGAGATCGAGTTCAAGGACGTCTGGTTCGCCTACAATCCCGGAGAATGGGTGCTCAAGGGTGTTTCCTTCCATGTATACCCCAAGCAGACCGTGGCCTTTGTGGGCTCCACAGGTTCCGGCAAATCCACCATTCTCAGCCTGATCTGCCGGAACTACGACATTCAGAAGGGCCAGATCCTTATCGACGGCATCGATATCAAGCACATCAAGATCTCTTCCCTGCGCCGCCACTTTGGCCAGATGCTCCAGGATGTTTTCCTGTTCGCCGGAGATATCCGCAGCAATATTGTACTGCGCTCCGACAATGTCTCCGATGAAGAGGTCTGGCAGGCCTGCCGGTATGTCAACGCTGACAGCTTCATCAAGAAGCTGGAGGGCGGTTTGAACGAAACCGTCCGGGAGCAGGGCAACAACTTCTCCGCCGGACAGCGGCAGCTGCTGAGCTTTGCAAGGACCATCCTGCACAAGCCCTCCGTGATGATCCTCGATGAGGCCACGGCAAACATCGACACGGAAACGGAAGTGCTCATCCAGGACTCCCTGGAAAAGATGAAGAACATCGGCACCATGCTGATCGTGGCTCACCGCCTGAGCACCATCCAGCACGCCGACAACATCATTGTCCTGTCCCACGGACAGATCATGGAGCAGGGCACCCATCAGCAGCTCCTGCACCAGAAGGGCCGGTACTACCAGCTCTACACCCTGCAATTCCAGAAGCAGCAGCTCCAGCAAAGCGAAACATGACAAACGCCCTTGCAGACCGGTTGGCTCTGCAAGGGCATTTTCCATCATTTCTCAGGAAAAGTGAAGCGATAAAAGGGGCTGTTAGAAAAGTATGTCGCTGCGAACCAGTGACCGATGTCACTGGTGTGGCAGCCCCCCGGTTGAATGGTAACAGACTGGTTTTACTACCAAGATGTTTGAAAATCCGGGGGATTGCCACACCAGCGTGCGCGCTGGTTCGCAATGACAGAGCGTTTTCTAACAGCCCCTTTGTGTGTTGCGTCCACTTTTGATGCAGACTTTTCAGGCGTATTTTCAGCAAGCCTACTAAGAAATAGAGAATATTTCGTTCGCAATCAGTACTTTCGTACATTCTGACCATGGGTAACCGACACCTGGCATACTGGATATGGGCGGAGTTGCGTTTCAGAAAACGGGACTTGACCACCTCCGCAGGGTAATCATCCCCGGCAATGCGGACCATCTGCCGGTTGGTGCAGGCGTACCCGTATCCGGGGAATCCATATCCGGCTTTTCCGTATCTGGACAGGCCGTACCCGGCAGAGGCGTATGCGGCTGCTCATAGATGGTGTAGTCGGTATCTGTGATCCGGCCTCTGGCGTCCCGCAGCTGGCGGCACACCAGATAGCCGCTGATTTCCAGCTCCTTCAGCGCCGCGCCGATGGCGTCCACGCGAAAAACTGCCATGTTCGTTCACCTCGATCTTTCTGCGGCGCATTCACACCGCTTTTTATGTACAGCGGAAAAAAAGGGTTTACAAATGGGAAAGTATATTGTAATATTAGAATATAGCATAATTACATTATAGCAAAGGAGACGCACGATGGGGTTACAGCATGGGATTCTCGGGTTTTTGAATTACGGCCCTTGCAGTGGGTATGAACTGACGAAGGCGTTTCAGTCCTCCCTGCATTTTTTCTGGCCTGCGCAGACCAGTCAGATTTATCAGACGTTGAACAGGCTGGAAGCTGCGGCGTACATCACCCACGAAACGGTCATCCAGACCGGAAAGCCCAATAAGAACGTCTATTCCATCCTGCCAGCGGGTCGGGCGGAGCTGCTGCGCTGGCTGTCGGAGCAGGGGCGAGCCACAGACGGCTATAAGAGCGAATTTCTGATGAAGGTCTTTTTCGCTGAAAATCTCCCGCCCCGGCAGGCGATCACGATGCTGCGCACATACGCGGACGGCTGCCGCACGTGGCTTGCGGGGCTGGACAGCGTTCCGCAGAACATAGAGGAATACGGCAAGCTGACCGAGACCAGCGCGCCTGTGTATTGGGCGTTCACGGCGCAGTTTGGCCGTGATTACGCACAGATGTGCATCGCGTGGGCCGAGAACTGCATCAAAAAGTTGGAGGAGATGGCATGAAGGTCCTGGTTCTGAACGGAAGCCCCAAAGGCGAGAGAAGCAACACCTACCGTCTGACCGGCGCGTTTCTGGATGGCCTGCGTCAGGTGCAGCAGGCAGAGGTGGAGGTCCTTGAGGTCGGAAAGCTGCATCTTCTGCCGTGCCGGGGCTGCTTTGCCTGCTGGAGCAAGACGCCGGGAAAGTGCGTTTTGCAGGACGATATGGCCGGTGTGATCGAAAAGCTCCTGGCCGCCGACCTGCTGATCTGGAGCTTTCCGCTCTACTATTTCGGCATCCCCGGCCAGCTAAAGCTGCTCATCGACCGGCAGCTGCCGATGTCGCTGCCCTTTATGACGGACAATGTTTCCGGCGGCCACCCCAGCCGCTATGACCGCTCCGGCCAGCGTCAGGTGGTGATCTCCACCTGCGGCTTTTACACAGCAGAGGGCAACTATGACGCGGTGGACGCGCAGTTCTCTCGTCTCTGCGGCGCAGATGGCTATACGGCCATATACTGCGGTCAGGGGGAGCTGTTCCGCATTCCGGAGCTGCGCCAGCGCACGGACGCCTATCTGGAGCATGTGAAGCGGGCAGGCGCGGAGTTCGCGCGAGGCGCTGTTACGGAGGAAACGGCCTGTGCGCTGCGGCAGCCACTGTTTCCGCGGGCGGTGTTTGAGCAGATGGCAGACGCCAGCTGGGGCGTCCGCCGGGAGGATTCTGCCAAGCCGGGAACGTTACAGACGGCAAAGCTCTCTCCGGCGCTGGCCTTTACCCGGCAGATGGCCGCGCTTTATAACCCCACAAGCTGGAACGGGCAGGACCGTGTGCTGGAATTTTTCTATACGGATGCCGGGGAAACCTATCAGATCGTGCTGGGAAAGGACGGTCAGCGTGTGCTGGAATCCGACTTCCTGCCCTGCACCACGCGCATCGAAACGCCGCTGTCCGTCTGGCAGAGGATCGGTAGCGGAGAGCTGAACGGACAGCAGGCCATGATGGAGCATCTGTACCGCGTGACCGGCGACTTCTCGGTCATGCTCCACTGGGACGAGATTTTCGGTCTGGGTGCGGCTGCACCGAAGCCGCCTGCCGCGCCCCAGAAAAAGACCAACATGACGCTTATGCTGCTGCCGTGGATGACGATCTGGATCGCGCTGTCCATCCAGGCCCGGACCGGCGCGTGCATCGGGCTTGCGGTCTGCGGGCTGCTGCTGTTTGCGTTTCTGAAATACCGCATGACCGTCTTTGAGCCGTGCTCCATGCTGGCGGTAGGCAGCATCTGTGTGCTGACGCTTCTGGACGCGCTGCCCCTTACGGTGCTCCTGCCGGTGTCGTATCTTCTGTTCGGCCTGATGTGGGGCGTAACGGTGTTCCGGCCGCTGCCGCTGACGGCGCACTATTCCATGAACGGCTACGGCGGCGAGACGGCACTGCAAAATCCGCTGTTTCTGCGGACGAACCGGATTCTCACAGCCTGCTGGGCGGTTCTGTATCTGCTTACGCCGATCTGGACCTGGCAGCTGATGCTAACCTCTGTCTCCTATCTGACCGGCGCGTTCAACTCCGTGCTGCCCATTCTGCTGGGCATATTCACGGTTTGGTTCCAGCGCTGGTATCCGGCACATTATGCCGCCAGCGCCAATTGATCTTTCCACGAAAAGGCTGACCCGTCAGGTGAAAACCGATGGGTCAGCTTTTTTGGCACCGCAAGACACTAACCACACAGGCAGGATTTCTCCTGTCTGAAGATTAGCCTCTTACGGTGCTTAGTAGCTCAATGATGTTACATCATTGTCTCCGCTCGCGCGATTTGAGTACGGGGATTATTCAATTGTGATGACTTAACCTGTGTGAATTATAGAACATATATTCGTAATTGCCAAGATTTTTTCGCCATCATCTCATATAGCTATTTACGCAGACAACACTCAATTGAATCTTCACCCACATAAATCAGGAAACATCCACCACTATTTCAGTAGCCGCACCTTGACGAATCGCATTGACATCCACCGCAGATCGAATACGAATACTGTAGCTTCCTGGGAAATAATCCCGGCACTCCGCAAAGTGGTAGAGCACGGTGCTGTTCTCCAGGAATGCCGCCTGGATCGTGCGGCCTTCATCTATCAAATATGCCGGAATGCAAGGCTGCAGATTTATTTGCACGCCGCTTTCTGTACGCAGGAACGGTTTTCGGCCGAACATCATGATTTGCCATATGCTCATAAATTCCGCCGTAGAACCGCTTAGCCGCGCCACATATCCACGTCCGTGAAGCGCCTCCTCTGGGTTCATACTGCTCACCAGGAAGGAGCTGTTTTCCAATGTACTTCTTCCGTAAACAGCCGGATCTAGGAACGGAATCGCAGCCTGCCGCATTGTTTCCGAAAACTGTTCATACAATCCGCCGCGCAGTAATTCCAACAAATATTTATATTCCATGTGCAGCCAGATGGAACCATTTTCCAGCCATCCCGGTGTAAACGCAGCCGCACGCCCCAGCTCCAGCTCGGATATATCCAGTGCCTGATTGACGCGGTACATCCCAAGCTTGCCGTCAAACAGTTCGCTCCGGTGTACTGCCTCAAACAGTTCTTTGCGTTTTTGCTTGCTTTCACATAGGCGCATATCCCGCACACTGGATTCCAGGAACAGCGGCATATCACACTTTTCAAACGAAGGCGTTCCTTGCTCCATTTTCACACGGTATCGGCAATAGGTCGGCATCAACCCGTTTTCTCCGCGGCACAGAGCAAGCCGTTGACCAAGGAAATTTGCCCATGCGTCCAGCATTTCAGCCAGCTGTTCCGCCTGGCAATCTGCATAGTCCCATGCTCCCTGCGTATAGACTTCTTCCCGGCAGTGCTCCAGCGCGGATTTGCTGCTGTTCCAAAAATCAACCAACACCGTATTTTCCGTATACTCCGGAATATCCTCGACGCTCTGCTTTAGGCGCATCAGTAACATGTAATGGGGTTCCGGCAAAGAAACCTTTCCTCCATAGCGCCGAAGAGAAGCTTTCAGAAACCGCAAATGCCGCAGCAGCTCCATGGCATCCGTAACACTGGAACCAAACAGTGCGGGCAATCCGTTCAGCGCGTCATACCAGCCGGGTCTTCCGCCTTCCATTTCAATGCCGCAGCCCCAGGCATCCAACGCCGCAAATTTCATTGCGCACATACAGACCAGCTTTTCCAGCAAAGTGGCCTTTACCAGATTCCCGTACCCATCCCTGCACCATTTTTCTCCCGGTCTCTCTTCCAAAAAGTGATACTGCCGCAGTTCTCCACCCGACACACTATAGCGTTTTTCTCTGGGCAGTATTTGCGCCTGCGGCCGGTACCAGGGCAGTTCCATTTGCATCAGTTCCTGCTCCCGTTCCGGCCAGATACGCAGGAAGTCTTCAATCAGATCCAGGCCATAGCTCCAATGGTCCGTCCAATATCCCTCTCCGAAGTCCGCATCTGCTTTTACCGTTCCTTGCGCTATGCGGGCCATTCCCTCCTGTCTCCCATAGCGCAGCACATACTGCCCCGGTGTCATTGTCTCTCCACTGGCGCTCTGTACCAGATCCGGTTTGATGACCAGTGGGTTATATCCGTCCGGCTGGATCAGGGAATAGAAGTCGGCAACATTTTTTCCGCCTACGAAAGGCGCAAACGATACATCACATCGTCTGTTTTGCCACACGTCCCGGAAATTCCCGTTTCCCTGAGAGAGCGGCTCCTGTGTCAGGGAGAAGTAATTGTAGTCCCGTTCCAGATCCCCATGCTTACGGCTGTACAGGTGAAAGGTATGTCCAGCCAAGCGTACCGGCTTGCCGCCGCGCAGGAAATTATCCAAATACGTCCTCTTGCAGTACTCATCAAATCGGGGATCTGCCGTGCCGCATGCAATTGGCGCACACAGTGTATCCACCATTGTTTCCGCTTCCGCAAGCTTTCTTGCAAACCATTCGGGCGATACCGCCTCTTCCAGCAGTTTCTCGCAGCCGCTGCCGGTTTTTCCGTGCCCCAGCAGTGTATAAACCGTTTTCTTCTCTCCCGGATTCAGTCGGAGCCGCGCACCTGAAAAGAAACACGGGAACAGATTTTGGCAGCGCTGGTGTGCCGAAATCAACTCCGGCAAATCCATCCGCGCAAATCCATACGGATGGACAAAGGAAGTATCCTGTCCAAAAACGGCTTCCGGGTCCCACAGGACAGGCAGTCGTTTTCCTTCCTCCACACAAGAAAATCCAAACGCAAAACCGGTGATCGGCTCGACCCGGGCACTATCCTCCAGGCTTGCCCGTACCCTGTATCGGGGGACGCCTGTTTCGCCTCCTACCGTTTCCATCCAGGCCCTTGCGGTCTGGGTCATGCATTTCAAATGCCAGTCTCCGATCCCATGGGGAACAATTGCCGGAAGTCCATCCAGTACCTCCAAATCCAATACGCCGTTGCCAGTATTTTCAATTGTCAGCGTCCTTGCCAGCGCTCCAACGCACGCATTCGGTAAAATAAAATACTGGACCTGAGCACGAACCGGAACATCCGTTTCCCGGCAATGAAGCGTCAAGCTGTTTGCCCCAAGCAGCATCTGTTTGTCCCGTGCATTCACAAACAACTCCGACACATGCCCATGGTACTTCAAGAAAGTACGGAAGCCCTTCGTCTGGACATCCTGCCACGCTGTGTGCGCCGGCCGAAATTCCATGATCGGGTGATCCTTATCCTGCGTGCCAAAACTCGCAACGCCTTGCCCCCGATTTACGAAAAAGCACCATGCGGGGATACCATTCTCCCCCGCAATTCCTGGTAAAAAATCGGCAAATGCCGGTTGACTGTCATAGCCTTTTATGATATCGATCATTGTACTTTTCTCCCGAGCCAAGCTTCCACAATATGTATTTTCTCTTTGTCCAATGCTCCCATTTCAGAAGGCAGGATACGTCCATCCGCTATTGGCATATTGTCCAGCTCTGCCTTCACAATTGTATATTCGGAAGGCTCCAGGCGTTCCAACAATGTGTATACAATCTTGAATGCCTTTCCGCCAAACTTCAAAATAATGCTGGTTCGATTCCGCACATCAAACTGTTCCGGCAGCAGCTGAGGCCGCAGACACAGCGCCCCATTTTCCCCGCGGACGCCAAACATTTCCTGCACCACGCACAGCATCATCCAGGCTGCGGAACCCGTCAGATACGGGTACATACCCCGGCCATCCGGGGCAAAGTATTCCGGGATCCCCGGATAGATTCTGCTCTTTTCAGAATCCAGCACAAGTCTCCAAATTGGCTCTATGGCCGAAAAGCCCTCTCTGGCATACCCCCGGCTGTACAGCGCATATGCAAACATGACACTCATATGGCTGAACACCGCGCCGTTTTCCTTGTGCCCGTAGGCAAAGGCCAGCATTCTGCCAATTTGGAAATCTTCTGGATTTAGCCGCGTATTCAGTCTGAATCCGCCTGCCTGCCGCGCATACAGCAGCCGCCTGGCCGCATGATAGATTTGAGGGATCTCAGATTTCGCTGCTACTCCGCCCAGGATCGCAAATACCTGTCCCGTCAGCATCATACGTTCTTGCCCCGGCGTCCCGCATTCCAGTGGAGTACCGTAATTATCATAGTAGCTGTTGAACCATCCGTCCTGCTCCGTCTGAATCCATGCCTTTTCCCGTATGATTGCTTTCAGCGTGTCCGCACACAAGTCCAAATGCCGCACAATTTTGTCCAACGGGATCTGAATTCGGTCATCATCAGGAATTTGGATACACTGCGCGCAGAACCGATTCAGCTTCTCCCTGCGCGATGCGATGGAAGCCCAATTGTCCTCTTCCCCCAGCAGGATTGCAAAACGCTTTGGCAGGTCAATACTGCTGCATTTTCCGGTCTGCCGTAAAGTTTCCAGCATTTTCGCCAACAGCTCCATACTTCCGGCATAAGCGGATGTAAACGCACCGCTCTCCCCGCGTTGTGGTGCCATATCCAAAGCGTCGTTCCAATCCGCATCCCGAAGCCGAAGCAGGCCATGTTCTCCCGCTTCGCAGAATGCGGTCAGCTGTTCCAACAGCATATGCTCTGCAACAGTTCCGCAGCAACTCTTGTCTGTCTGGAGGGCTTTTCTCTGGGTCCCCCGCATTCCGAGACCATCCTGAAAAAAAGGTGCCACTCTCAGAAGGATCTCAATATCGCCTGTTTGTTGGATGTATTGCCAGATAGTCAGTACCGGCCAGTAACCGTGATCCATCCAGACTCGCTGAATTCCATTGCGATCCGCCTTGAATTCTCCCGGACGATTTCCAATGATGGTGGCATTCGTCCCGTCCAAACGGACTCCGCCAAAATAGGCGACCAGGTCATCCGCCACTGTCTCAGGCTCGCTCAAAAGCAGTCCCAGAGAATCCTGCCACAAGTCACGCCAGCCTCGTCCGCCCTTTCCGTAATCGTGATGAGGCAGGAACGAGCAGCCATAAATTCTACGCAGCGTTGGCTGAATTCCGATCCAGCGCAGAATATTGTCAAAGTCTGAATCACCCGTATGGGTGCGGATTGGATTCACCTGATCCCACCAGAGCTTTGTCTCTTCCAGGGAAATCCGGATTCTGTACGGGGAAAGCCAGACGGCGGCAATTTGCTCCGCAGCTGCCTTATCTTCCGCTGTACCCACAAGAATATCGTATTCCCGCTTTTCTCCCGGGCGTAACTCCGTCTCCGGGAAACGCAGCGCACCAATTGTTTCTTTTCCTGCCGTTTCACCACCAAGGGAATCACCAGGCAGCTCTTTGGCAACCCACTCCGGCATGATCAGGCTTCCTTCGCCTGTGTAACGATCCAGGTCCGCACAGACCGCTTCCGCAGATTTCCCGTCTTCCGTTATGCCAAATACAAAATAGCTTCGCTGATTGGGTGTGTGCCCACGCTCATCGAAGGAATAGGTCGGTGTGAGGATTACGCCTTCCTTCCGGCTTTCCGCTCGATTCAGCAGAGAGGTCACATGGCGGTGATCCCTCAGATTATCCGCACTGCGCCCATAGAGTGGGATTGCAGCTGTCGGTGTCAGGCGGAGGGTTTCTTCGCCGCAATTCTCCAATATTACCTGCATGATCTCCACCGTTCCGTTTGCGCTGGGGACCCAGCTGGTCACAGCTGCCCGCAATTGACGCGTCCGGTTTTCCCGCACAGTCCTATGCCACAGCAGTCCTGCTTCCACTATGCACTTCTCTTCCGCGGGCGTAAATTCCTCCGCGATCTGCGCGGCGCTCATTCCTGCTGCCGACCACAATTCGCCGTTTTCAAATCTGCACCAAAAATTTCTCCCCACCATGCCGGAACGCAAATCCTCTTCACTGGCCGGCGGCAGCACAAAACTGTTTTGGTCCCGCTTCAAGTCACCCTTTAATTCCGGCGTTATGCTTGCCATAACGCCGTTTTCTGCGGCAAGGGGAAAATAATTCAGCCTGTTTTTCTCCCCATGCTCTATCCGAAAGGACCCCATATCGTCCAGGAATCTGCTTTCCATTTCATACACCCCTTACTGACTACTGTTTTTCATTCTCTCTGTGGATCCTGTATTTCTTTTGCTGGTATTCCACAGGTGTTGTACCTACCGCGTCCTTGAACGCCCGATAAAAGCTCTTATAGTTTTCATATCCAACCTGTGCAGCCACCTCAGCAATGGAAATGTCCGGTTGACGAAGCAGCTCTTTGGCCTTCTCCATCCGCGTATTCCGCAAATACTCAGAGAACGTTTTTCCTGTGTATTTGCTGAACATGGTAGAGAAATACGCATAATTCAGGGAAACCTCATTGGAAACCATTGCCAATGTAATAGGCTTCGGATAGTTTCTCCGGATATATTGAATTGCCAGCTCCATGACATATGTATCATTTCGGCTCTGCATATAGGTGTGTGCCAATTGATTCAGGGACGATAAACGCTCATTTACATTTACGAGATATTCCCGCATGGTTGCGAATGTAAGCGGTGACTTTACCCGTTCCAAGTCCACTGCTTCGCCGCCCGGAATGGAGAGCGCCGTCTGGCGCATTGCCCTATAGACGGTGTCGCAGAGCGCAAGCGTATAGCCAATACTGTATTGCACCAGCTTCTGACGGTCAAACAGCTCCGACAGCCGCTTTGTCAGCGCCTCGTCCGCCGCTGTTCCCGTCAGCTCCGTCATCTGTTCGATCTTCCGGTGCGGAACCGTGAAATCGGTTCGCATTCCCGCAATATCTTCCTGGCAGAGTACGCTTTTCTCGGGGTAAAGCAGCCTGTGAACATAGATATTCCGCACCTGCTGATACGCCGTTTTAAACGCATCCGCTTCTCTGCCCACCATTGTATACGCAATACATATTCCGTGAAAATCCTGCTCCAAATTCGGATAATACTTCCGAATATCCACAGGATACGGTGCCAAAACGATTATTTCTGACCTGTCCTCCATACAAAGGAATGGTCTTCCCAGCCTATTGCACAGAAGCGACGCATTCCGATTTTGCTCTTCCCCAATATATCCGGTTCCCGGGAAGCCAATCAACATCAGCGCACACGCCCCGGACAGGAACGGATACGTTCGCTTCATCTGCTCCAATATTCCCGCGTTTGATGATTCTCCCCGCAAGTAATTCACAAACAGAGAGTACGAGGTATTCACAATGGTCGCCCGCCTTGCGTTGGCAGACTGCCAGGCCTTCTCCACAACCCGGTACAGCTCCTGCTTATCCACCGGCTTCAAAAGGTAGGCGCTTGCGCCGTATTCTATCGCCTGCTGGGCATACTTGAAGTCGTCATATCCAGAGATTACGACAATGGATGTATTGGCCCACTGTGACCGGCATTGCCTCATCAATTCGATTCCATCCACATCAGGCATCCGGATATCCGTGATCAGAAGGTCCACAGGATGCTCCCGCATAAGACTCAGCGCCTCCGCACCGTTGCATGCCGTTCGGATCTCCGGGCATATTGCCGGATTCGGCAGCTGAAGCAGCATACTCTTCAGTCCTTCCCGAATCAGCTCCGTATCATCCGCAAGCAAAATTTTCATGCTACCATCCTCCCAGAGCATCCTGCCGTGCCGGTATCCGAACTTCGACGCTCGTTCCCAGGCCTTCACAGCTGATAAACCGCAGCCCACAGGCTTCGCCGTACATCAGCTGGATTCGCTGATGCACATTCACAACCCCAATGCCGTTCTTTCCGGAGCGGATATTCCCAGTCCCGCTTCCATTCAGAGCACACTGAATCTCATGAAGCCGCTCCGGGGCAATTCCGATACCGTTGTCCGTAACGGACAAAATCAGTAGGCCATCCTCCTGGCGGCATTTCAATGTGATGACAATACGCCTGCTGTCCGCCGGCATTCCATGAACGATTGCATTTTCCACCAGTGGCTGGATACTCAGTTTGGGAATTTCTGTATACAAAACTTCCCGCGGAAGCGTAGATTCCAGGCGGATTTCTGTGCCATTTGACGCGGACATGAAGAAGATGTAGCGATCAATACAGTCCAGCTCTTCGGAAAGCGTGACGGTTTTTGTTTTCCACTTCATATGATACCGCATCAGGCTCCCCAGAGAAAAAACGGTTTCCGCAACCTCCGTATC
>OGZL01002019.1_pt1 | contig 15420 bp, 10 predicted proteins | sample 1576761 | NCBI WGS metagenome assembly OGZL01 (sample SAMEA3541595, study PRJEB24748) | human gut metagenome | biome: human gut; feature: human-associated habitat; material: faeces | place: China | collected 2012
TGTTTATATATAATTCCAATGTATAAATATCTCCATTAGATTCACATTTTGCCCTTGAGAAGTTATACCCTGTTGGATTCTTACCATTAGTATCAGTAATTTCAAATAATTGCCTTTGGTAGCCCCAGCTTATATCCTTATTCCATCTAAAATCAAAATTATCCTTTGAAGGTTCTGCAATATAAGTCATATATCGATGCCCATCTATGGTAATAAAGATATTGGCAACACATTCCTTTAACGTACCATCCTGTTGTTCCTTATACCACTTTGTATCACCCGGTTTCCAAGTATATATTCCAGCAATATATATAGTCTTTGTAATCCCCTCTACCTGCTCTTCTCTGGCTATTGTCAGTTTATACTGTTTTGTGGTTGCATCATAATCACAATAAAGTACCTTACTATTCAGCTCTTTGCCCTCATTGTAACTATCCCGTTTATATCCTTTAATCGTATAATTCGTTTTTGACTGACGTTCCGTGCTTCCCTTGGTAAACATGAAATCATCATCTGTCGGAAGCGGCACATGGGCTGACCAGGTTGCACCATCCTTTTTAAATTCAAGGGTAATGTTATTCGTTTCCTGTGCTCCCTGCCGGCACTCCCACTTACTACCATTTGCAGGACACTTGTAAATACCGTAGGAATAACTCAGCTTCAATCCACCATCCTTGCAGGTTTCCCACATTGGTTCCACTTCGTAGGCATTCTCACTCTGAATATAACGATACCTGATCCTGTTAAACCGGATAGTAGACAGATTTCCATTGGAATCTATCGCATTATAGGTAACACCTTTATCTTGATCCTGAATGTTGGCATCCTGCCATTCCGTCTTCGCCAGATCCGTGAAAATAGTATTATTCTGCATTTCTGCCGGTAACGGAAAGCATACGCTTCCGGTAAAGCGATCCGAAGTAATATCCATTGTTCCTTCCGCGGTTACCGTTACATAAAAAGTACTTTCCGGTAGTTCATAATACTTTTTGGTTCCAGTCGTTGTAAACTTAAAATCTAACGGATCTATAATATGCTCCGGTTTTTGTACGGTTTTAGCTTCATAATAAATTCCAGGCACAATACGATAAGTTCCAACGACATTCGTCAGATCACCGGTTCCCACTTTAATATTGGGCAACGAATAGCTTCCCTGATTAGCAATTATTAGATTATCATTGTAGTTATGCTCACTACCTATATATTGCTGTCCATCAAAAACATAAATAGGATCCCAGCTATTTCCGTTCTGCTTATAAACGCTATATTTCATGTAGTTTAATACAGAGTTATGCTCTATATTCGACATGGTCTTAAAAGATAAACCTGCTAAAATATTATCTTTATTTGCCGTATTGGATAATAAGTTTACTGTATCAAATACAATATTTTCTCCGCAATAAGATTTTCCTTTATATTCATAAGTTGCCTGAACAGGCTCCATGATCGTATAATACACATCTGCGCTTCGGAATTTCGTTCCTTTATAAGCAAAAGGTACCTGACTTTCTACATGCAACCGGTAATCTTCCCTGATCTCATCATCGGATGAACGATGTAATGTTCCACCATACCTGTTATATCTATTTAATTCATCCTGTGTTACGCATTCAATTCCCTGTAAGTAAAATCCATAACGCTTATTCAGATTCAATCCAAAGAATCCGGGATCCAACGGAATTTCCCATCCGGAATTATAACATAACACATATCTTACCGGTTCTTCACCGCTCAAATCCACAACGTGAATTGCCAACACATGGGAATTAATCGCAGTAGTAAACTTTGATATCGTAGAGCCGGTTACCATTGTAATCTTTCCATATTCCCACTCACCGCTCGGCAATGGTTTTAAAGGATTCTTCTTCTCCACAACCTTCAAGGTAATCTCGCCCTGTACCGGCCCGTATGGACGTCGGCTGGACAGGTCTGAGACTGCCCGAATGGTAATCGTAGACCCCACCGCTGCATCTGCCTTGATCTGAATGGTAGCTGTTTCATGGTCAGAGTCCTGAATTCCATTCTGCAACAAACCGGAACCGGACACAACCGTCCAGCCGGTCAGGTATCTATCTCCTGTCGGATCCTCTCCACAGGAATCGCACTTGCTTCCCAGCTTCACGCCATCTACCGTACCGCCAAGAATAACGGTGCTTCCCTGCATAACCTCCATTTCACCCGGAGTACTGTCGTTGGAATCAGGCAGTTTCTCACTCATCTTATGTAAGGTCACCGTAGTCACGCGCTTTATCTGAACCTTAATCGGTAAAGACTGTACTTCCTTGGATTTATCACCATTCGTTGCTTTTATTATTACTACAACTTCAAATTCGCTTGGTTTCCCGTCTTTTCCCTCATCTATGCCAACCTTAAGCATACCATTTTTCTTATCAATAAACTCACTTCCACCCGTGGTTTTATCCAATATGGTCTTCCCACCATCATAAGTAAAAGCCCATTCAATTTCCTTATTTTTAGCATTCATGGACTTAATTTGGGGCGACGCAAACTGATACTCTTCTCCGGGCTCCATAATCAGTCCATTTTCACGAATAGAAATTTCAACTGAAATCTCTTTATCTAATGGCTGAATATCAGCCTCATTAATCACAACCTGATTACGCACGGTTACATTATTTGCCATCTGAAAGCCACGTGTGCCAACCGTAAAATTCATCATCAATTTGACAACACGTCGTTCCTCCACCTGACTTAAATCCACCTGAAAGTCATTGATATGTTCTGCCAGCACTTCAAAGTCACTGATTGAAACCGGCTCTGTTTCTTCCTGTTTCCACTTTGCGAAGTACAAACTTTCATCACTTTTCTGCCACATAAAAATATAATTATACAAATCTGCCGTCACAGTCCCCGGCGATATTGACGGACTAGCTGATGCAGCCGGAACAGATGAAGCTGACGGATCCGGTGTTTTCCCTTCGGATTCTTCTGTCAGAGTATTATATACAATCAGTTTTTTCACCTCTGGAGTATTGGCAAACTCGGAATCTTTCAAAACCTTAACGAAATTACCGGAGCCATCTTCTCCTGCATAATTAATGCTGTTTCGAGCATCAATTACGACATCTGAAATCTGATTAAAAGCCAGCTGTGCCTCCTGTTGTACTCCGATGTCATTGTTTCCATTCGCATAATTTCTGGATGTAATGACAATAAAACTACAGACAGCACCGGTCACTATCACTAATATTGCAATCGCAATAATCAGTTCTACCAGCGAAAAACCTTTATTCTGTTTCTGCATATGTAACTGATCCTTCATCCAAGTCTCCATATTAACCAAAAGCTATATCTGTTTTACCGTAACCTTGCCAGTAAGTTCATTGAATTCTAAATGATAATGCCGATTTCCACCAATAATCTCCATGCTCTTCGGTGCATTTTTAAAAGAACCTGAAGAACGATCAAATGCAATGGTAAGTCTTTTATCGACATCATTTGCATCGGTTGGAAGGTCCGGATGTTTTTTTTCGTTTCCTTTTTCATCTGTATCAATATAGGTAACCACCACGCGTTTTCCACCAATTTTCTGTGGTTCCTCATTAGCAGGAACAGCCTTCATAATTACATTTCCGGCATCATCCTTTTTGACCTTCGGATTTCCTTCCGCATCGTTTTCAATCACAGCCTCATTGTAATACATCTGACAATATATCTGATTGTCACTACCACGATATAATACAAGCCACGCTTCGGACTTTCCCATAGTAGTCACCTTACAGTCAGCAATTGCTCTCTGCAAATTATTGCAGCATGCTTTGGCATTAGCACTGAATACCATGGATACTGAAAAGACCACCGTTCCAATCACCACTGCCATAATTGCAATGACGATAATAAGTTCCACTAAAGAAAAGCCTTTTTCATTCCACTTACATTTTCCGTCTCTCGTATTCATATCCTCTACCTGTGTTATTGTCACTCTGAAGAATTCTGACTTCTTAATTCTTATCTCTTTTCCCAATTCACATAACGCACAATTTTCGTATAGTTAATATCCAGATTTCCATATTGATCTGTAGGTGCCTGGTTAACTTCTTCCTTAAGACTCGTCGTCCCATTCACAAAGAAATCAAGCGGTTTATATACTGTACCGGAATCTGTATATTCTGCATTTAGCACCTGATACAGTTCCTTATTAATTGAATCTGCCTGATTTGAACTTGATAAATAATTACGATTCCGGATATCTGTGGCCATTCCACTATTAATGGTAATAGTTCCCCTGCAGATCACAATCCCCTTAAAATTCCGGTCTATCGTCACATTTTTTCCTGTAGAAACAATTAAACGCACATTGGATACTTCACTTCCAGCCTCAGACAAAGAATACTCGTCCTCTGACGTAAGGATTCCAACCAGACCGGAATCTGTTGTAAACGGAACGGTTTTCTCTCCTGTGCCAAGAAAATCTGTCAATTCTGTCTGTCTGATTATATTTTGAAATACATCCTTTGCGGGATCACCGCCATCCTCCTTCAGATTCGTAGTCAGATGTTCAACTTCTTTCCCGATCTTTGAAGCCTCCTGCTCCACTTCATCACTTGTCATGGCACTAATAGAGGAATTCGATTGAGTCATTAAACGAACCTCCCCAGTCATTCCGGTTCCATCATCCGTCATCTGACTTACCAGTGCATTACCCAGTATGGTATAGGAATCCTCCGGCCCCTGGCTTTTATCACCAAGCATAATCCCCCCAACTGCATATTTCTTAAAATAATGATCTATGGATTCTTTGTTAATAGCATAATAATCTGCAAAATACCGTGCTGCATCATCCGGCTCCATCACCAAATAATAATATGTAAAAGCCTTATTCTCTTCATCCGGGTTTGGCACACTCACCTTTCGAATATGGCTCATATCTGATACACCATACTCCAACAGGCTTTTCCCATTCAACTTATTGACCGGCTTACTGAAATCCACTTCCTTAAACTGCTCTGTACTGTTTTGTTTATATTCTGCAATCTGATTGTGCTGCTTCAGCGTAATCGGATTTTGTCCGATTATAACCTCCTCTCCCAACACCCCAAGGCATTCCGGCGGAACCAGATAAGCAATCTGACCTCCCTTTACAGTGATGGATTCTCCCATCAGCACAGCATTCTTCTGTTCTTCCCCTGTAGAAGAAGTTTCCCCTTCTGTTCCAGAAAGACTTGTCTGCTTTGTTATGCTTCTTCCTATATAGGCACGACCGGCAAGCATTAATGTTCTGACTTTTCTCATGTCAATTGTTGCATTCGAACCATTAACAATGACAGAGCTGCTTTGATCCTGATTTGTCACAGTATCATTAAGTCCTATAAGCTGTCTATTGCCATAACCATAATATTCATCTTCAATGGTTGCTTTACTTCCACTTCCATATAATTCCAAATCATTTGCCACATAAGTTTTACAATTAAGATTAAGGGTTCCACCATTCACATCTAAATTACCCACATATAAAGAGGTCCCGTTTTTATCCTGTTCAACAGAAAATAATGCTTTCGTACCTCCATTCATCTGCTGGGATCCAACGATAATGTCTCCCTTTGATATTACATATTTAGCATGTTCTACACTGATCTTTGATGTACCTTGCACATGGATTCCATCCGTTAACGTAGTATCTTCCTTCTTTTTCCCCTCTTCCGGTTCATGGATTCCCGCATAGATACTTCCAGATACTGTGGTCTTTCCATCCCCATCGACAATAACCCCCTGATTACCAATCAGCGCATAATCATAAAGCTGATCAATTGAAGCTGATTGCTCAAAGACCACATAAGGAACATCCAGACAGATATCTGTCCTGATAACAGAAACACGATTATTAACCGGATCTGTATAGGAAACGAACAGGTTGCGTAAAATGAGGCTGTTTCCATTCACAAGCTCCATTTTTGCTTCTAAAGCAGCCGAGTCATCTGTTCCATTCTCCCACATACCTTCGTCTACATTATTCCACAGATCATGATCAACATAATCTTTAAGTTTTTTTCTATCATACTGATCCGGATTTCCACTCATCCTGAATTCATCCACCAAAGTATCCAGATAAGAAGCAGCAAAGGCTGAAAAGCGGTTTGATTCGCTTCCTTCATAATCATCCCAGTTTGATAACACCATCTGATAGGATTTTGCCATGGCATCAGAAGCCTCACCCTGTAATCCGGCAATAATCTGCTCCATTATCGTCTCAGCGGAATAGAAGTTGTTTTTGTTTTGGATATCATTGGCCTTGATTTTATAGCCATAATAAGACATCCAGAGAAGCGTTGTAGCTAATATTCCAATCATCGCCATTGCAATAATAACAATAACAATAGAAGAGCCTTTGTTACGCCTCTTCTGATTCCATAACCTCTTCTGCAATTGTCGTATCTGGTGTCCATTGTTCATTTTCATATTCCTAATAATTTTTCGTTCCATCAAGGCTTACCAATCGCTGAGAGTTGGTACCAAAATTATCCTCATATGCTCCCTGCTGATATATCTCAACTTCAATATCATATATAAATTCTGTAATCTGATCCTTTGATGACTGCTCTCCATAATTCTTGTTTCGAATACCAGCTAAATCATAAACAGGGAAACTGACACTTCTCAAGCCTGGAGCTTGATCTATAACCATATTTTCATCTGCCAGATTAGTTCCAAGATTGGTGCACAGGGAAAAATAGCCACTTGAGATTCCATCTCCTTTGACAGTCACTGTTATTTTATAAAGATTTTCCTTATTCGTAAGTTGTATATCACTCAGCATGACGTCACGTTGTTTCACCAAATAAATATTTAACGGGTGCTCCTCTGTAATCGCTGTTGATGTGCAGTCTATTTCGATAATATCATCCTTGCCTCCGTATAACGGATAATAAAGGAAATAAAAATTATTACTGTCAAATTCACCTATGGTTGTAAAATCCGAATATGCAGGTGGAACAATGTCTGTACCATTATTCTGATATTCACATTTCAAAGTGGCAACCCGCTTTCCTGTTGTTACATCATCCGTAAAAGATAAAATGAATGTTCTTGCACAGTCGTCAATGTTCTTATCTTTCAATGCTGTTTCATCCCAATTCTTTTTATAAACAAATGAAGTATTCCTATTCGCACTTGCAAGTCTGACTGTTTCACTTGTGTTGGGATGCATATCATGTTTACCAGCTTCCGATGTTCCGTCAATATATGCACTGGCATCCAGTTTGATTTTCGCATCAAACGTACTGTTTTCCAGTTTTACATTTTTCAAATAGAAATAATAAACATTTGAACCATCATCGTCATATTTACATTCCTCACAGGTTATCGTTGAATTCAACATATCAAGATGTTTCGTGTTAAACTGATCCTGAATCTCATCGATATGATACGCTTTCAATCCCTCTACCACATCCTGCGCCAATACGGTTGCCCGCAGGGTGATCCGGGACTTGCCATTGATTCTGGCGGAAGTCACGAACATATGAAGCATGGGAATCGTAATAATTGCCAGAATCGTGACGGCAATCAGAAGCTCCAGCAAGGAAAAGCCCGCGTTCTTATTCAGTTGTTGACCTTTTTCCTTCTTCTTCATGCGTATCCTCTGTCCTGCTTATTCTGTTCAGGTTATCTATGCAGACTGTTCTTTTCTTCCGGCTGCTTCTTCCTGACGGGTATCCGTAATCAGACAGCCACTACATATCTTCACCGTTATCCTCTTCTGCCTCATCCACATGAATACCCGTTGCATCCTCTGCAAGTCCTGCAACATCTGCTTCATAAGGCATCGTGATGGAGCCGAACGGATTATCCGTTCCGGTAATGACCGAAGAGAAGTCCGGCTGTACATAGGTCTTGTCTTCCTGTCCGGTAATAAAATACATATTTAAGTTTGCCACGCAGGTAAGTAAGCCTGTCATTTCGTCATAAGAAGCGGTGATCCCGACGATCTTCGTACGGTTCGTCTGCAGTGCCACGGTCTTCACATAGCGCTTCAGGGCCTCGTAGCTTGACACAAACTGCATGGAAACCGGATTCCGGTAAAGTCCAAGCTGTATTGTTTCTCCCGTATCGACCGGTTCTGCCTCTTCAGATTCCTGCGTATAAAGCTCGAAGTCCACCGGTTCTGTTTCATCCATGGTAAGCGTAGTCACGATCATCGGAGATAATAATTCCTCCGTTAACGTCAAGACAATAGCATCCTCTTCCTTTAACTCCACGGGAAACATCTGCAAAATACTGTCCATCTCGGTTGCCATTTCCTGAGTCTTAGACACATAAGTGTCCTTGTTATCCATCTTGCTTTGCAGATCTGCAATTTCTATTTCCAGAGAACGGCTCTCTGCCTTTAAGGCATCCACCTTTTCCATGGTCGGCTGATAAACCCACAGGAATGCACAGAGGGAAGCGAGGACTCCCAAAAATCCAATTATTAAATAAATATCTTTCTTTGATACCTTCATCGTTCTTCTCCTTTACTGCGCTTTCGCCACTTCGTGGTTTTCCGTATCTTCCAGATTCTGCTGCATCGCTTCTTCATCGGTCATCTCATCCTCCGGAGCTTCGTCCATATCCCGATAGGATCCAACAATTGTAAAGTTATAGGAAAGCACGGTATCCTCGCCATCCACATCTGCGGTAATCGAAGATACTGACACCGTATCGGGAAGGAGGGAATCAAAGGTACGGAACTGTTCAATCATCGATGCTGCCTCCGTCTTCGAAGATACCGACATGTTGATCGTTACCGTCTCCGCATCACTGGTAAAGGAAGTGATTACTCCGTTACTTGGCATCTTGCGTTCCAGTTCTTCCATAAACGCATATAAGTCATCGTTCCGGTTGCGGGTGGCATCATGCATGGCCGTCAACCGGTCGTAAGCTATTTTGGTACTCACATAATTATCATAAATCGGCTTAATTTCCTGTAAACCTGCCATCTGCTCCTGCAGTGCCCGGTTCTCTGCCTTTGCCGCAACATAGGTTATGGCAGAAGCTAAACTCAGAATTACAGCACCCAGTATGCCAAATGCAAAGACCGCAGCAGCAATCAGAATTCCGTTCACCTTGCCCTTACTCTTCGTATCTCCGGTCTTACCGCCTTTGCCCTTTTCATTATCGGCTTTAAAGCCAAGCGGTGCTGCTGTGGCACCCACACAGGCAACATATTCACCGAAGAACTTACCTTCAAAGCTCTTTTCCAGGTTCCAGCCCTCTGCCTGACGTAAAATTTCAATCGGATAGTCCAGCTGCTGGGCCAAAAGTCTGTGAATACCCTTCATATTTGCACCAAGACCGGTTAAGAGAATCTTCTCAATCGGGGTATTGGCATTATGGGAAACATAGTAATCCACAACACGGGAAACCGCACCAACCAGTGGAACCAGTACATCTGTCATGGATTCGCAGAATTCCTGTTCTTTGGACTTTTCTTCTTCACTGCCCTCAGTCTCCTCGGAACCATCGTTCAGCACCACAAAGGACTTCCTGGACAAAAGCTCCATCGCCTGTTCCGGCGTCTCAATCCGTTTCTTCAAAGGAAGGTTATAGGTCAGCTCCAATGCTTCCTGCACACCGTAGGAAACGCTTCGGATAAAGGAAATCACCGACTGATTCACAACCAGCACCATGGTTGCACCCTCTTCGATCTTAACGATCATCTGGGCTTTCTGTGCACATTCATCCTTTACGACCTGATAAATACTGTTTCCGGCATAGTCAAGGGCTGCAAGCTCCAGCTTCAGTGCCCTGGCAAGCTGCTGATAACCATCGAGAAGCGCCTGCGGCGCTGCCAGAACCAGAAGCTTATACTGCTGCCCGGACTTCGGATTTCCGGTCACACCAAGCATGCTGTACGCAAGCTGATACTGGCTTAAGTCCACCGGGAAATAGTCCGACGCATTGGCATTTACAACATCCATGATCCGGTTTTCTTTCACAAAAGGAATCGTAACCTCACGGCTGGCGATCTTGGTCGAAGTCAGGGTAAACATCACCTGTTTGGACTTCATTCTGTGTTCAGCGAGGGTCTCCTTTAAATCGGTCACGAATGTTTCGTTGAGATTCAGGATTCCATCATTGATCATTCCCTCCGGAGTCGGCATTGAAAAATACCCGTACACCTTATGGGTTTTTGATTTATAGTCAACCTCACATACTCTTGTCAGTGAATATCCGATTTCTATACTGATTACTTTACCAGCCACGAATCGTTTCCTCCTTTGTCCCGAAAAAATGATGTTATATATAAGAAACCTGCCGGGATTACCAAGCAGGTAAAATATTCGATCTTAAGGTTAAAAACCCAGTAGTCCCATGTACCACTGAATCATGGTATTTCCCCACAAAACTGCAAGGAGTACTCCTAACGAAAGGTATGGCCCCATCGCCAGAACCCGGTCGGCGCCAAATGCCTTCATCCGGATCACATGAATCACCGATCCAAGAATGCATCCTAAGAAGAATGCTAACAGAATCAGTTTCCAGCCAAGCAGCAGTCCACAGACTGCCATCAGCTTCACATCGCCTCCTCCGATTGCTCTTCCTTTGGAGGCATAATAAAGAATAGCGAGCACAACGCTCACACTTAGGAATCCGATCACATAGTCCAGCACACAGGTAAAGTCTGTTGCTACGCGGACGATTCCGAGAATCAGAATGAAAATATTGATTCCAAGGGGAATCTCAAAGGTTCTGAAATCAATGACACTGATTACCAGAAGTGCAGAAACCAGCAGGCAATATAATATAGAAGTAATTGTCATCCCATGAATCCACACGATCATTACATAAAGAATGCCGTTCGCTGCTTCAATCAGCGGATACTGTACGGAAAGCTTCGCATGGCATTTCCGGCATCTGCCCCGCAGAAACAAGTAACTGAATACCGGAAACATGTCATACCACTTGAGCTGATAACCACAGGACATGCAGTGTGACCGTGTTTTCACGATATCTTCATGTTTCGGTATGCGGTAAATGCAGACATTTAAAAAGCTGCCGATCACGATTCCGAAAAGAAATATGAAGATGTAAAAAATAATTTCTGCGAGCATAGGGAATATCCTTATCCATAAATGTTGATGGTATTAAAACTGTTATTACATATTTTTCAATCTTTTTCGAGCTTTGTTACTCTTCTTAAACCCACAATTCTCCTGCGGCATATACCGCAGGAGTCCTTGTGGCACTTCCACCCATTCTGATCACAGAATCGCGGGCTCTCGCTTCATAAAGGTCGTAGGGTACACGAGCGATCAAGGGATCGTCGAAACCGACGACCTTAAGGCTCTGCTGTGACGAGAGGGGGAGGGAGTTTTTTGTTTTGGGTGTCCATATCGGTACTGATTTAGGGATATGAACCATAAAATGCAAACTTCTTTAATTTTTAATTAGGGAGTGGTGGTAGTTGTATTACCAACCATTGCATCCGCAAAAGCACCAGCCGGATTACTTTCATAAGTGAACGTAATTCCTCCATTAGCGTCAATTGTGCCATTTATAGTATAATCAGTCCATTTTGTTTTACTTTTACATTTTGTGCTGTCCAATTCCAAAGACGCATCCTTTACAGCTGCTTTTACAGCTGCTTCATTGGTATTAGGAATGGCTGCTGTTACAGACGCTCCACTTGAAGTTACTTTAATTGAAAATGAACCAGCTTTGAACATTTCCGAATCTTGAACTTCGGGATCTGCAGCCCATACCTGACAAGCCGTAACAATTGTTGTAGCATTCTGTAAGTCTGTTGAATTCCTGGATCTCTCAACATATTTTAAGTACTGAGGAGCAAGAACTACAACGAGTACCGCCATAATCGCAATAACGATGATTAACTCAACAAGTGAAAAACCTTTGTCATTCATTTTTTCCTTTTTCATGAAAATTCTCCTTTGTTTGTTGTTTTTTATTTAAAAATGACTGTCCCTACGTCGCAGTCACTTTTATTCAAATTGTATGTATTATTGGAAATTTTGCAAATTCTTTACATTTTTTACATTTTTTCCACTCATGTTGCCAGCACAGAGTATCTGTGGAACACTCTGATACCAGCTTCCCACAACATTCATAAGGCACGGTTGCTCCGCAACCTCCCGCCGTTTCACGGCTCAGCCTTATTTCATCTTGTGGGCGCTTCGCGCATGGAATTTTCTCAACACCGGAACCTGTGTGCAAGCACCCATTCCGGTGTTGGGAAATTCCATGGCTAAGCTGGTATCAGAGGTTGTCAAGTGCCGCATACATATTAACCATGGGAAGCATGACGGCGGCGAGAAGGATGCCGACGATGCCGGCGAGGATGATGATAATCATCGGTTCCATGGCGGCCATTAAGGACTGGACAGCCATTTCCACTTCTTCCTCGTAATAGTCTGCCAGCCTGTTCAGCATTTCTTCTGTGGAGCCGGCTTCTTCACCGATTCGTACCATATGGTATACCATCGGTGGGAAGAGTCCGCAGGTCTGTAACGGCTGGGATAAAGGGACGCCGACCAGTAGCTGCTCGAGCGCTTCCTTTAAGGCTTCCTTATACCAGATATTTCCCATAGTATCCGCTACGATATCTACTGCTTCCGTGAGCGGAACACCTGCAGTAAGCAGCGTGCTTAAGGTACGGGCCATCTGGGAAGAGGCACTCTTTATTACCAGGTTTTTCGTCATTGGAAATTTGAGTGCCAGTTTTCCTAAAACATGCTTGCCGGATAAGGTCTTTTTCCACATATGAAAGGCTACTGCAATCGCAATTACTACCGGAACGATGATAAACCAGTAATTTTTAATAAAATTGCTGAGTCCTACAACAGCAAGTGTGATTGCAGGAAGCTCGGCATCAAGCTCTTCAAACATATCCGTATATCGTGGAATAACGAATACCAGCATGACTACAACAACGCCTACGGCTACGCAGGCAACCACTATCGGGTAGATCATGGCTTTCTTAACCAAGGCCTGTGTCTTCGCGGACTTTTCAAACTGGATTGCCATACGCTCCATGGAAATTTCCAGACTGCCGGATGCCTCACCGGCTCTCGCCATCTGGATCAAAAGCTCCGGAAATGCCCTGGGATGCTTTGCCATGGAATCTGCGAAGCTCTCCCCCTTTTCCACATCGGCACGGACTGCCATGAGGGATTTCTGTAAAAGCTTATTCTCTGTCTGCTCTGCCAACATATTCAGGGCTTCAATGATGCTGACACCGGCACGCACGATGCTGGCAAACTGCCGGCAGAACACGGCGAGATCTCTGGCTGCCGGCTTTTTATCAAAGCTGATGTTGATATCCCGTGTTAAGGTATTCTGCTGCTTTACCTCCAGAACGATGAGTCCCTGCTGCTTCAGATCTCTCGCTAAGGCTTCCTGTGTATCGGCGTCCCTGCTGCCTTTGATTTCTTTTCCTGTTTTATCTATCGCCACATAGCCCCAATTGGCCATTGTCGTTCCTCCCATTCTACAAGTCGAAAGATACTCTCATCATTTCCTGTACGGATGTCGTTCCATCCAGGACGAGCTCGGTCGCACTCATACGCAGGGTATGCATGCCGTCCTTCAGCGCCTGTGCTTTGATGGCTTCCACTTCTCCGCCTTTACTGATGATGTGCTTCAGCTGCGGAGTCACTTCCATGATTTCATATACACCGATTCGTCCGCGAAAGCCTGTGCCGTCGCATTTTGCACAGCCGCATGGCTCATAAATTGTCAGATCTTCGTCCGGCTTACGCATCAGCATTTCAAGGTCTTCGGCATCGGCCTTCTTTGCCCTCTTACAATCAGGACAAAGGCGGCGCACCAGTCGCTGTGCAATAACGCCAACCGTAGAGTCTGCAATCAGGTAAGGCTCAATTCCCATATCCACCAGACGGGTAATCGTGCTGGCTGCGGAGTTCGTATGCAGCGTGGATACCACAAGGTGACCTGTGATGGATGCCTGTACAGCGATGGATGCCGTCTCCTGATCACGGATTTCTCCGATCATAATGATGTCCGGATCCTGTCGCAGGATGGAACGCAGTGCCGATGCAAAGGTCAGATCCGCTTTATTGTTGACCTGCACCTGGTTGATTCCGTCAATATTTGCTTCCACCGGATCTTCTACGGTGATGATGTTTACATCTTCTTTATTTAACTCACTAAGCGCGGTATAGAGCGTTGTAGACTTACCGCTTCCGGTAGGTCCTGTCACAAGCAGAATACCATGCGGATTTTTCAAAATATGGTCAAACTTCTGTAAGTCATGCGGCTTTAAGCCCAATTGGCTCTTTTCCCTCGATAAGGCGTTCTTGGAGGTAAGTCGCATAACGATCTTCTCGCCATATACCGTAGGCAGAATGGATACACGGATATCAAATTCGCGCCGGTCCACCACCTGCGTGATCCTGCCGTCCTGCGGCTTACGCTTTTCGGAAATATCCATGCCGCCAATAATCTTGACACGTGCAACCAATGCCGGTAAAAGGCTGATGTTGTAGGCAGCCTTCTCATACAGGGCACCGTCAATACGGTAACGCACCCGAACCTGCTTCTCCATCGGCTCGATATGAATGTCGGATGCACGCTGGCGCACAGCCTGTTCGATCATCGTTTTTACCAGCTGTACAATCGGGGAGTTGTTGATGTCGTCGCTATAGATATCCTCCTGCTCCGCCATCTGGCTCGTCTTTTCTTTTACGTACTCTTCGAGTGCGGAGTTTACCTCTGCCTGTCCGTAATAACGGTCGAGAGCCAGCATCACATCCCGTGGTGTTGCCACGACCGGCTCCACCTGCAGGTTCGTAATAATATTGATATCGTCCATGGCAGCCATGTTCATGGGATCTGACATTGCCACACGCAGAACATTCATCCCCATTTTGGAATATTCAAACGGGATCATCTTATGCTTCTTTAAAATGTTCGGGGGTACCAGATTAAGGATTTCTTCATCAATGGAGACATCCTGCAGATCAACCATTTCGTAGCCCAGCTGGCTGCTCAATGCTTTCGCAATATTCTCTTCTGTAGTAATTCCTTCGTCAACGAGAGTTTCTCCCAATTTACGGCCAGAGCCCTTCTGCAGCTCAAGACCCTTCTGCAACTGTTCAGCCGTAATAACGCCACTGTTCACCAGTACGTCACCCAGACGAAGTTTTTTTCTGTTAAAATCCATAGCGTATTCGTTCCCAGAGTAATTTATGATTTTCATATCCCAGCCGGCGGTATCTGACAGCCCACGGAGATCTATATTTAAGAATGTGTGACAAATGTACTATTGTCTACGGACAATATTCTACTCTCTTCGACATGAGATTGCAACCCAAAACGGGCAGATATCTAAGAAAAAATAGGAAATTGGTATCACTTTTCAATCAGTTGATTTTCTGTCTGAAGCGCCTGCTTGTATTCATCCATGGTATAACCCATATCCATAATGTCTTCTTAAGTTTGCCATTT
>OGZL01002020.1_pt1 | contig 15419 bp, 10 predicted proteins | sample 1576761 | NCBI WGS metagenome assembly OGZL01 (sample SAMEA3541595, study PRJEB24748) | human gut metagenome | biome: human gut; feature: human-associated habitat; material: faeces | place: China | collected 2012
GCTGCCAGCGCCACCCCCGCAACACACAGGCGGTACTGCGTGGTGCGCACCATCTGGTGGGGCGGCAGGTCGTTTGCCGCTTTTGCGTTTGGCTGGCCGGCGGGCTGGGGTGGATTTTGCAGCACGGCGGCGGATGCCCCGCACACCGCCAGCACCACCACACCGAGCGCGGCAAAACAGACACGCATCCCCCAGCGGTTTTCCACAAAACCCACAAAAACGGTTAAAAACGCACCGGAAAGCCCCATAGCCGCACCGCTGACCCCCGTTGCCAGCCCTTTGCGGATGGCATACCACTTTTGGGCGCAGGCCAGCACCGCCGGGGCCAAAAAGGCGCTGCCTACCCCCGCCGGGATGCTGTACACCAAAAAGAACAACGCTGCATTGCCCTGCGGCACCAGCGCTGCCCCCATGCTGCCGCCGCCCAGCAGCGCGGTACCCCACAGGGCCGCATAGCGCGGGCCGTGCTGATCCTGCACAAAACCGCCGATGGCGCAGCCGATGCCATACCCTGCCACCAGAATGGCAAAGCTGAGCATGGCCTGCCCGCGGGAAAAGCCGTACTGCGCCATGACCGGCTTTTGGAACACGCCCCACGCCGCCGGAATGCCGGTCAGCAGCTGCACGGCGGCACCGGCGGCCAGAATTTTGGGGTTGCCGTTTTGTTTTGGCATGGTGTTCTTCCTCCTTATCCTTCCAGTTCCACACAGTTTGATACAGCTTCAGTATGCCCCGTTTTTGTTGACAAAAAACGCCGGGACAGATATGATAAAGAGGTATATCTTTTGATTTTTCCGCGGGCCGCTGCCCGCGCAGATAATAGGGAGGAACAACCATGAAAACACAGCCGTTGAAGGGCATGCGCGACCTTTTGCCGCGCGAGCAGGCATTGCGTGATTACATTCAGGGCCAGATTTTGGATACTTACCGCGCCGCCGGGTTCCAGCGTATTTCCACCCCCATCCTGGAGGATATGGAAAACCTGGACAAATCCGATGGCGGCGACAACCTGAACCTGATCTTCAAGGTTCTCAAGCGCGGCGAAAAGCTGGCCGCTGCCCTGCGCTCCGGCGATGAAAAGCAGCTTTCCGATATGGGCCTGCGCTATGACCTGACCCTGCCGCTTTCCCGTTACTACGCTGCCAACCGCAACGAGCTGCCCAATCCCTTCAAGGTGATCCAGACCGACCGCGTTTACCGTGCCGAGCGCCCGCAGAAGGGCCGCCTGCGCGAGTTTGTGCAGTGTGATATCGACATTCTGGGCGATTCTTCCCCCAATGCCGAGGTGGAGCTGATCGATGTGACCACTCGCGCTCTGCTGCGCATCGGTTTCAAAGATTTCACTGTCAACATCAACGACCGCCGCATCCTGCGCGCCATGCTGGAAAAGATGGGCTTTGCCGCTGACCAGCTGGATTCCGTCTGCATCAGCTTTGACAAGCTGGATAAGATCGGTGCAGACGGCGTAAAGAAAGAGCTGCTGGAAAAAGAGTTTGACGCCGCCGCTGTGGAAGCGCTGGATGAGTTCCTGTGCGCCGGTGATTTCAGCCTGGACGCCGTGACCGCCCGCGTTGGGGACGAGACCCTGACCGCCGACCTGCGCTATGTCATCGCCACCGCCGAAAAGATTGCCAACGGCCGTTACGGCATTGCCTATGCCCCCAGCCTGGTGCGCGGCCAGGGATACTATACCGGCATGGTGTTTGAAGTGACCTGCCCGCAGTTCAGCGGCGCTGTTGCAGGCGGCGGCCGCTACGACAATATGGTTGGCAAGTTCATTGGCCAGCAGGTGCCCGCCGTTGGCTTCTCCATCGGGTTCGAGCGCGTCTGCGGCATTCTGCTGGAGCAGGATTACCAGATCCCCGGTGCCAAGCAGAAGCTGGCCCTGCTGTATCTGAAGGATGCCGATTTCGCCGCCGTGCTGGCCAAGGCCGATGCCCTGCGCGCAGCCTATGATGTGACGGTTCTGCCCCAGGCCAAAAAGCTGGGCAAGCAGTTCGGCACATTGGAAGCCGCTGGTTACAACGCTGTTGCCTTTGCGGACAATGACGACATCAAGGTTCTTGGTCAAAAAGCTGAATAATTAGAATTATTTTTGTGGGGTGTGCCGGTTTTGCGGCGCACCCCGCTTTTTTTGACATCAAGCTGTAACATTCCGGTGCCACTTCCGTGTTATACTGGTAAAGGAAGCAGATATTGCTTTTGGCTTACCCCTTACCACACAACACAATAAGGAGCGTGCCCTATGAAACATACAACACTATCCCGCTTTGCCAGCCTTGCTGCATCCGCCGCGCTGGCGCTCAGCCTTGCTGCCTGCGGTTCCACCAGCCGCAGCACTTACTCCGCCGCTGTTTCTAACGATACCGCCGCCTTTAGCAGCCAGGATGCCGGAGACTATGAATCTTACAGCGCCGAAAGCGCCGCAGCCGGGGAAGGCAGCAGTTTTTCTTCAGACGATCTGACCAGCTCGATGCTGGATCCTTCCACGGTGGAAAGCAGCCGCAAGATCGTGTATAACGCCAGCGTGCGGATGGAAACCACCGACTATGATACCACCCGCGCCGCCTTGCAGGAGGCCGTAACCGCCGCGAACGGCTACCTGGAAAGCACTGACCAGGGCGGCAGCAAGGATTCCGGCAGCCGCTATACTTATTACACCGCGCGCATCCCCGCCGAAAACTACCGCAGCTTTTTGACCGCCGCCGGGGAAGCCGGGAACGTGACCTCGCTGAACGAGAGCGCGCAGGACATTACTGCTGAGTATGTAGATGTGGAAGCCCGCCTGAAAGCCCTGAACGACCAGCGCGACCGGCTGAACGCCCTGGCCGACAAAGCTGAAACCACCGCCGACCTGCTGGAAATTGAAAGCCAGCTTTCGGATGTGCAGTATCAGCTGGAAAGCTACACCGGCCAGATGCGGCTGATGGATAATCAGGTGCGCTATTCCACCGTGGATATTTCCCTGCAGGAAGTGCGGGTACTGACCCCCACCGCCACCACCTTTGGCGAAAAGTTTGTGGAAGCCGTTACCAGCGGCTGGCGCGGCTTTGTGGATGGGGCCGAAGATCTCATCCTGGTGGTGGTTTACCTGTGGCCGGTGGTACTGATCGTGCTTGCCATCCTGCTGGTAGCGCGGCCCGCCCTCAAGCGCCGCAAGGCCCGCCGGGCGGAGAAAAAGCAGGCCAAGCTCGCTGCAAAGGCTGCCGCCCAGGCGCAGCCCGCAGAGCCCGCCAAACCGGACGACACCGTAAAATAAATCGCACCTCTTCTTTCCAACTTATATCGCAAAGCGGGCGCACCGTCCTACAGTAGACGGCGCGCCCGCTTTGATTTTTACCGGCTGTGCTTACAGGCCGTACAGCTCGGTATATTTGTTTTTCAGGTAGTTGGTGTAGTGGGCGGCATCAAATGCGCCGCCGCACAGGCTTTGCACCAGCCACTGCGGTTCCTTGGCGCGGCCATGCTGCCACACGCGGCTGCGCAGAGCGTCTTTCAGCGGCTGCATGTTGCCTTCGGCCCACTGGGCGTCCAGGTCCATGGTTTTGCGCAGGTCATCCACCGCCTGTGCGCTGTAAGCACTGCCCAGCGCATAGCTGGGGAAGTAGCCCATATCGCCCATTGCCCAGTGGATATCCTGCAAACAGCCGTGGGTATCGTCCGGCACATCCACGCCAAGGTATTCCTTATACTTGGCGTTCCAGGCGGCGGGCAGGTCGGCCACGGTCAGGGTGCCCTGCATCAGGGCCTTTTCCAGCTCATACCGCACCATAATGTGCAAAGAGTAGGTCAGCTCGTCCGCCTCGGTGCGGATCAGGCTCGGCTCGGCGCGGTTGACGGCGCGGTAGATCTCTTCCTCGGTCACGCCGTTCAGCTGCTGGGGGAACAGCTCCAGCAAAGTGGGATACAAATAGTGGATGAACGCGCGGCTGCGGCCCACATAGTTTTCAAACAGGCGGCTCTGGCTTTCGTGCAGGCCGGTGGTTGCGCCGCCCGCCAGGATGGTATAATCATACTTGGGGTCAACGTTCAGCTCATACAGGGCATGGCCGCCCTCGTGCGCCACGCTGTACAGGTTGGAGAACATATCCTGCGGCATATAATGGGTGGTAATGCGCACATCGCCGTGCCAGAAGCCGGAGGTAAAGGGGTGTTCCGTTTCGCCCAATACGCAGTGGTCTGGGTCCAGCCCCCACACTTCCATGATCTTTTTGGAAAGCTTGCGCTGCTGCTCAATCGGCCAATTCTGATACAAAAAGTCGGTGCGGATGGCGCTGCCGCGCTCTTTTATGGCAGCCAGCAGCGGCACAATGGTCTCGCGCAGGGCGGCAAAGAAAGTATCGCACTGGGCAATGGTCAGGCCGTGTTCATAGCGGTCCAGCCAAACTTCATACGGGTCGCGGTCAGGGGCAAAATAGTGGGCCTGCGCGCGCAGGGATTCCACAATTTTTTCCAGATACGGGGCAAAACTGGCAAAGTCATTGCCGCGCTTTGCCTTGCCCCATGCGGGCATGCTTTCCTGCGTCAGCTTGGTGAACGCGGCGTACTCTTCTGCCGGGATCTTGCCAATCTCGTCATAGCTGCGCTGCAACTCCCGCACTTCTGCCTTTTCCTGTTCGGTTTCGGCATCAGCGGCAGCGCGCTGCAGCAGGGCGGCGGTGTCAGCGCTGACCAGCTGGTCAAAGTAGGCGCGGCTCAGCACCTCCATAGCTTCGGCGCGGCCCGCGCTGCTTTCCGGCGGGGCTACCGTCTCACTGTCATAATCGGCAACGGCCATTGCGTACTGGTAGGCATACAGTCTTTTCTCCAGCTCGCGCAGAGCTTTGATGGAATCTTTCATTGAGTTCTCCTTTCCGCCGGGGCGGCGGTTTTTATTCATGGTTTATTATAGCACATCCGGCGGCTGTTCGGCCAGTTAGCAGCACAAAACCGAAAAACTTTGCCCTGCGGCACACTTTCCCCCAACGGCCCATTGTCAGGCGCGGGAGCGGGCCTGTATAATGGTTATAATGTTTTTTATTTTGCCCCTGAGCGTGGGGGATTCAGGAGAACGCCATGAAAAAACAAGCCTCAATCCTGTTGCCTGCACTGCTGGACCTGCTGCGGCAGTATCTGGCGCTGGATATGGCCGTATACGCCGGACACGCCACCTTGCTGCTGCTTACGGCAGCGCTGCCGCTGCTGATGTGGGTGCTGGTCATCATCAACATGCTGCCGTTTTATTCGGTTTCGGACATTGCCGCGCTGGTTGCCCAGCTTTTGCCGGATATCCCGGCCATCCAGTCAATGGCGGTGGATGTGATTGCCAACCTGAATGATCAGTCCACCACCTTCATGGCTTCCTTTGCCGCCATCACCACGGTGATCTCCGCTTCCGGTGGGATGGCCGCGGTGCAAAAGGGGCTGCAAAAGCTGACCCCCGGTGCCCGCAAAACAATGTTTGACCGTTTGTGGGCTGTGCTGTATACCTTTTTGTTTGAGGGCCTGATGCTGGTTGCCATGGTGGTGCAAAGCCTGAGCCCAATCCTGCGCGGGCTGGCCGGGCTGCTGCAGCGGCTGCACAGCCTGCTCAGCATCAGTGCTGTGCTTTCGTTGGCGCTTTCGCTGCTGACGGTAACACTGATCTACACCTATGTGCCCGGCGGCAAGCGCCGAATACGGGATCAGCTGCCGGGGGCCGCCGCTGTGGTAGCGGTGTGGACGCTGTTTTCCAAAATATTCTCGTTTTACATCGGGCATTTCTGGAAGTTATCGTACATTTACGGTTCTTTGGCTGCAATCGTGCTGATTACGCTTTGGCTGAATGTGAACATCAATGTGCTGTTTTTGGGTGCCGGGCTGAACGCAAAGATTCAGGGGATGGGGCAGGAGAAAAAGGAACCGGATGCTTGAGATACACCCTAGGGCGCGATGCCCTCATCGCATAGGGAAGAAACGCAAATATTGGGCTGCGAACCTGCAAACCATGTGTAGGAAACGACGCTCGCATCGTCCTGCATGGCGGGCCGTAATATGCGCACACGTCGGGATGAGGGCATCCCGCCTTACGTGGCCGGGCGTACAATGTGCGTTCCCACGGGCTCCACAGGGTCAAACGCTTTTTTCTAACGCATTAAACCCATACAAACGCTACCTGATACACCAACAGGGCGGCCGGGAAGTTTTCCCGGTCGCCCTGTTTTATTGCTCTCGTTTTATTGCTTTTTTTGAACCGTGAACTTATTCAGCGGTCTTATATCCATCGGGGTTGTGGCTCTGCCAGTTCCAGCTGTCGCGGCACATTTCGTCAATGCCGTACTCAGCTTCCCAGCCCAGCTCACGCTTGGCCTTGCTGGGATCGCACCAGCACTCGGCAATATCGCCGGGGCGGCGCGGGTCAATGACATAGGGCAGTTCCTTGCCGCAGGCCTTGCTGAATGCATGAATCACATCCAGCACACTGTAGCCGTGGCCGGTGCCCAGGTTGCAGATGAACAGGCCGGGCTTTTCTTCCAGCTTTTTGATGGCTGCCACATGGCCGCGGGCCAGGTCCACAACGTGGATGTAGTCGCGCACGCCGGTGCCATCGGGGGTTGGGTAATCATTGCCGTACACATGCACTTTTTCCAGCTTGCCAACGGCAACTTTGGCGATGTAGGGCACCAGGTTGTTGGGGATGCCGTTCGGGTCCTCGCCGATCTTTCCGGAAGGATGTGCACCGATGGGGTTGAAGTAACGCAGCAGAGCAACGTTCAGCTCCGGGTCTGCCTTGCAGCAGTCGGTCAGGATGCGCTCGGTAAACACCTTGGTAGTGCCATACGGGTTGGTGGTTGCACCAACAGGGAAATCCTCGCGGATGGGCACGCTGGCGGGGTCGCCGTAAACCGTTGCGGAGGAGGAGAAGATGATGTTATGGCAATCGTAACGGCGCATAACATCCAGGATGTTCAGGGTGCAGTTCAGGTTGTTGGAGTAATACTCGATGGGCTTGGAAACGCTTTCGCCCACGGCCTTGTAGGCGGCAAACTGGATCACACAGTCAATGCCGGGATTTTCCGCAAAGACCTTTTCAACTGCCGCATGGTCGGTCATGTCTGCTTCCACAAACTTGAAATCCTTACCGGTGATCTCGCGCACACGCTTCAGGGCTTCGGGGCAGGAGTTGTAATAGTTATCTGCCACCACAATATCGTAACCCGCATTGAGAAGCTCCACACAGGTATGGCTGCCGATGTAACCGGCGCCGCCGCTGACCAAAATAGACATACTGATCGCTCCTTTACACAATATGGAAAGTTGTTGCCGGGATTTTGTATCTTCAACAGGGCATCCGCAGGGTTTGCTTCGTTCCCTTGTTGATTTTATTCTAACGTCTTTATCACAATATGGAAATAGATGTTTCCATGTTTGATATGTAACTTTGTTGTTACCTTTACCGTTCGCACAGATGCAGCGGGTGCGGGGCGCGGCGGTAAGCGCCGGGCGTTTGGCCGGTCAGGGCGTGGAACCGCCTGCTGAACCACGCCAGGGAGCCATACCCCAGCATACGGGCCGTTTCGCCGGGGCCGTACCCCTGGGTCAGCAGCAGCGCTGCCTGTTCGGCTTTCATGCAGGAGAAATACTCCATCGGCCCCATGCGGGTGCGGGCGCGGAACGCCTGCTGCAATGCCACTCGGGAGCAACCATTGGCATCGCACACCTGGTCCAGCGCCAGCGGCTTTTCAATGTTCTGCGCAAAGTACAGGCGCACGCTTTCCACAAGGGCTGCCTGCTCCTGCTCGGCGCGGGCACGGGGGCTTTGTTTGCGGGTGCGTTGCCTGCGGCGGGCCAACAGGTACAGCAGCTGTGCCAGATAGATGGTTTGCAGCTCTTTGCCGCCAAACGGGATTTCCGCGCGGCGGGCGGGCATCTGGCAGGCATCCTGCACCGGCTGGAACACCTCGCGCACCGTTTCTGCCAGCTGGCGCAGACAGCTTTTTTCGGCGTTGCCGAGCCGCATATGGCAGCTGCGGAAAGAATCCATCGCACTGCCGTCCGCGGTAAATTCCACGCGGAACACCTCCGGCGGAACTTCGCCCACTGCGCGCATGGCAAACAGCTCTGCGGGCTGGTGGAACAAAATCTGCCCGGCGCGCAGCAGCACCCGGTGGGTATCGCACAGCTCTTCCACCATACCGCTTTTTACATATACCAGCAGCCAGCCCTCACAGGTGCGCTCCGGCGTTTGCTGGCCAATGCGCCATTCGGATTCCGCCGCGCTGGCAATCCCTGTTACCCGCAGCGGCCATTCATCCCCATACATGCCTTCACCTCCCCTGTTCAGGCTGCTTCATCGCTTGCGGTCCAGTTCTGGCCTGCGCCGTTGCTGAACACACCGGGCGGGTCCTGCGTTGCCGCCGGGAACTGCTCGCTCCCGGGGAAGCTGTCCACCAGCCCCAGGCGGTAGGCCGTCAGCGGGCAGAGCGTTTTTTCGATATGGTCATAGCTGATGCCGTTATCGCTGTTGTAGGTGTAATACATAATAGCATCCGGCCAGGTGTTCAGCACATACTGCGCCAGCGGCTGGGTCACAAACGTATCCCGGCTGCCGATGTAAAGGTCTGCCGCACCAAACAGATGCAGGATCTCGTGGGCATACACGGTGGGGCTGTTGTAGGTTTTCTCCCCCGCATAGGAATCATAGAGATAAAGACAGCTGAATTCATTCAGGTAATTACCGCCATCCTCCAGATAATGCAGAATGGAGTAGGAAGCCCCCTCCACCGGCAGAAAGATCAGGTAGCCAATGCTTGCCGTGCCGTATTGCTGCTGGATGAATTCCACATCCACCTGTGCGGTCAGGGTGTCCACATCGTCATAGAACGTTGTGCCGGTGGTGGTATCTTCCGTCAGACCGGCTTTGTAGGCGGCAAAGGTGCTCAGATTGTTTTCGCCGGTATCGTAATAGATTTTCGGCTGGGCGTTATAGGTCTGCGCCTGCTGGGTGATCCAGTCCACCGCCACGGCAAGGTTCTGCCGCGTCTGGGCCAGGGCTTCCTCGGTCCAGGGGTTGGCGTCGTCCTGCAGATAAATGCTGTACAGCACGCTGGGCCATGCCAGCAGCCCGCAGCTGCCGTACACCTGCTGTAAATCTTGCTGTTGGGCAGGGGTCTGGGTGGGGGTTGGGCTGGGGGCCACGGTGGGCTGGGGGCTGGTTTCGATATGGGGGATCGTTGCCTGTGCGGGTGCGGCAGGCTGTGCCGCGCACCCGGCCAGCAGGCAGAGCCCCATGGCAAGGGCGGCAAGGTGGAGCAATACGCGCGGCTTTTTCATTCGCGCTTACTCCGGCAGCACCAGCTGCGGCTTGCCGTCAGCATCCGCTGCCAGGGTCACGGTCTGACCACCGGTCAGGCGGCCCGCCACAATGGCTTCGGCCACGGGGTCCTCCAACGTTTTGCGAATGGTCTTGCGCAGTTCACGCGCACCAAAACGGGTGGATGTTTCGTTCACGATGGCTGCCAGTGCCTGCGGGGTATATTCCAGCTTCAGGCCGCGGGCTTCCAGGCCGGGCTTGTACTCGTCCAGCATCAGGGCAGCGATCTTTTCCAGGTCAGCCTGCTCCAGCGGGCGGAAGGTAATCACTTCATCCACACGGCCCAGGAACTCCGGCCGCAGGAACTCCTGCAGCGCTTTCATGCTCTTTTCACGGCTGACCTGCTCTTCGGTGCGGCCAAAGCCAGTCAGGGCGGTGCGGTCCGAAGAACCGGCGTTGGAGGTCATGCAGATCACGGTATTGGAAAAATCCACCGTGCGGCCCTGGGCATCGTTGATCTTGCCCTCGTCCAGGATCTGCAGCAGGATGTTCATCACATCGGGGTGGGCCTTTTCGATTTCATCAAACAGGACCACGCTGTAAGGATGGCGGCGCACTTTTTCGGTCAGCTGGCCGGCTTCATCATAACCCACATAGCCCGGAGGGGAACCGATCAGGCGGGACACCGCGTACTTTTCCATATACTCACTCATGTCAATGGAGATCAGCGGGTCCACGGTATCAAACAGCTGATTGGCCAGCTGCTTGACCAGCTCGGTTTTGCCCACGCCGGTGGGGCCGACAAAGATAAAGCTTGCCGGGCGGTGGCGGCCAGACAGGTCTGCCCGCGCACGCTTAACGGCCAGCGCTACGCTGTGCACAGCTTCGTCCTGGCCGATGATATGCTCTTTCAGGGCATCTTCCAGCCCCATCAGGCGGCCATACTCGGTCTCTTTGATTTTAACCGCCGGAATGCCGGTCCACAGCTCCACAACCTGGGCCACATCGTCCGCCGTTACCTGGATATCGGCCACGCGCAGCTCCAGCGCGGGCAGCTTTTGGCGCAGCTGGGCCAGCTCGGTCTTGGTTTTGGCCAGTTCCTCGTAATCAATAGCGGTATCGCCCTGCTTTTCGGGGTCGGGGTTTTCCAGGTCATGCTCTTTGGTTTCCAGCTCTGCCACCTGCTTTTGCAGGTTCAGGAACTCGGTAATTTCAGGGTGGCGCAGGTTGCAGCAGGCGCAGGATTCATCCAGCAGGTCAATCGCCTTATCCGGCAGGTAGCGGTCGGTGATATACCGTTCCGACAGGTGTACCACATCCGCCACGATGGAATCGGGCACACGCACGCAGTGGTACTTTTCATAATAACCTTTTACGCCGCGGATAACCGCAATGGCATCATTGATGGAGGGTTCTTCCACCTTGACGGGCTGGAAGCGGCGCTCCAGCGCAGAATCTTTTTCAATAAACTTGCGGTACTCGGCAAAGGTCGTTGCGCCGATAACCTGGATCTGCCCGCGGGACAGGGCCGGTTTCATGATGTTGGCGGCGTTCATGGCACCGTCCGAATCCCCGGCGCCGACAATGTTGTGGATCTCGTCAATGAACAAGATCACATTGCCGGCGGCCTTGATTTCAGAAAGCAGGCCCTTGACGCGCTGTTCAAACTGGCCGCGGAACTGGGTGCCTGCCACAAGGGCCGTCAGGTCCAGCAGGTAGATCTCTTTATCCTGTAAGCGGGCGGGCACTTTGCCTTCGGCAATGCGCTGGGCAATGCCCTCGGCAATGGCGGTTTTGCCAACGCCAGCTTCACCGATCAGGCAGGGGTTGTTTTTCTGGCGGCGGCACAGAATCTGCACCGTGCGGTATACCTCACGGTCACGGCCAATGATGGCATCCAGCTTGCCGTCCTTGGCTTTCTGGGTCAGGTTTTCGCAGTAGGTGTCCAGGTATTTGCGCTGGCCGCGGCCACGCTGTTTTTTGGACTTTTCGCCCTTCTCCTCAGCCTTGGGGGTTCCGCCAAAGCCAAAGGGGAACACCGGCGAACCGCCGGGCACAAAATCATCCCCGGTATCGTCGGGGTTCTGCATATCGCCGTCCATCATGGGCATCATGGCGCCGCTTTCCTGCGCTTGCTGCATCAGGTCGGCCATGTGCTCTTCCATGCTGGCCAGCTGGTCATCGGTCATATTAAACCGCTTCATCAAATCATCCACAGGCTGAATATGCAGCTCCCGCGCGCAGGTCAGGCAGTAGCCTTCCTGCACCGGTTTGCCGTTTTCCAGCCGCTGCACAAACACAACCGCCTGTCTTTTTTTACAGCGGGTACATAACATATGGTTCACCTCTCTATGGGGTATTCGATTGGATCGGGAATGCCGAAACGCGCACACAACATGCGTTTTCAGAACTTTTCCCATGTACTATTATCCCCCACCCCACTGATATTTGCAAGAGGGGCGGGGGGAATGTTCAGATATTGTTAATCAATAGCGGGTCAAAAACGGGTTCAGGTTTGCCAAAAGTCCATAGATCACGCTTCGGTTCAGGGTGGCTGTGGTCAAAAATTCCAGCTTGCCGCCGGTCAGGTTTGCCGCCACCCACAGCAGAATGGACCAGATCCAGCAGTTCAGCAAACCGCTGACAAAGCCGAGCGCAAAGCCCAAAATGCGATTCAGTCCACCGATGAGCGGGATGGCGTTGATGCCGCGCAGCACCCGCCCCAGCATCCGGCAGAGCACCCGCACCACGATCCAGACCGACAAAAACACAACGGCCTGAATAACCGGCAGAAACAGCGGTTCCAGCGCATTGACCACCTGCGGCACCGCATTGCTGGACACCGCACTGACGGTATCGATCAGCTTTTGCTGGATCGACTGCGGCAGAAAGGTCAGCGCATGGATTGCCTGGGCCAGATCTCCGCCGGTCTTTTCCAGCGTGTCAGCCACAACATCGGTAACGTGGCTGGCAACATATTTATCATAAATGCCGCCGGCCCAAACGCGGGTGCCGTAAGTGCCGCCGATAATGCCCGCCACGGAGCCGATAAGGCTCACCAGTCCGGAGGCAAAACCGCGGCGGCGGCCGGCTTCGGCCGCGCCCAGCACCAGCAAAAGAAAAATCACATCATAAACAATGCCAATATACTGTGTCATAACTCTACCATACTTTCCCATGCCGCACAGCATCATTCGTGCGGCGCATTCAGAACCTCTACCGTGCCGGAAATAAATACCAGTGTTTCGCGGGCGTTGATGACCGCCTGCGGTGCCGCACCATAATCCCGGCTCCAATTATGGGTGCCGTCATAGCCATAGCTTTCCACGCCGGACGCTGTCAGCAGATAGACCGCCGTTGCGGTACTGCTGACGCTTTTGGCCTGCCCGGCGGCAACGCTCGCCAGCTGGTTGAGCGAATCATCCAGCGTGACCAGGGTATCGCCGCCGCGCACCGCCAGCAGCAGCGCCGTGCTGCGCCCGCCGATGGACACGCTTTGCAGGGTGGCCCCGCCATAATCATAGCGGGCACTCTCGGTGCCATCGCTCACGTTGATGATGGCGGCATAGGTATCAAAAACAGCCAGCACGCGGCTGCTGCTGATCCATTTCAGCTTCAGGATCACGCTACCGGTATCCGCCACATAAAACGGCCCGGCAGTATCCGAATTGGTGTTCATCATGCGCACAGTAGTGCGCAGCTGGCCGTCCCTCGCGGCCACCGTTGCCGCAGCAAAGCGGTGGTTATCCGTGGCAAAAGACAATGCAATGGGGGTGCCGTCGGTGCTGGTCAGCTTCCAGGTAAAGGGGTCCCCGCTGAAAGAAGCATCGTACACCATCACTTCCGCCGCATAGCGGTCAGACTCCGTCACCACGGCCAGGGTGCCGTTCTGCGCCATTTCGCACAGCATAATGGCGTTATTAAAGCTTTTGGCGTACAGCTGACGGGTGCGGCTCTGCACCGTCAGCTCCTTGCCTGCGCGGTTATACAGCACAAAGCGGGTGTTGCCCACGGCCAGCGCCGGGCGGGCATAGCCGGGCTGGATGGTGCGGATCTTTGCGCCGTAAGCGGAATAGACCGCCACATCCTCATTATCCATCTCCACAAAACCGCCCGCCAGGGGTTCCACCTGGGTCGGCGTGCGGATGCCGGTGTTGGCGGGCCAACCCGCCCCGGCGCGGTTGAGATACAGCGAGATAGAATCCGTCATATCCCCCAGCATGGCAATGGATGTACCCAGCAGGCCGCTGCCCACCGCCATAACGGCGGCAATAATCAGCACCACCAGAACAACGGCAATTCGCCTGCGGCGCTGGCGGCGGCGCAGAATAGGGCTGATGGGCCGCAGCGTTGCCGCCGGTGCCGCAGCTGCGCCTTGCTCTTTGGGCGTGTGAGTTCTCCGCCGTTCCTGTATCCTTGCTACTTTGGAACGGACATTCCATCCAACAAACAACTTATTGCGTCTTCCCACACAGCAGATGAAATCAGAGAGATAATCGGTGCAGAGTCACTTGGTTATATGAAATTAGAAGACTTGCAGTCAATGGTAGGAGAACTACCAATCTGCAGGGCATGTCTTGATGGAAAGTACCCGATGGATATTACAGGACATACCGAGGACAAAAAACAGTAATTGCGGAAATGTAAGGCATTTTCCGATTACATATATCACATTTCGATACCCACGAATTGCTTCGCTGTAAACAGCTCACGCAATTCTGCAAACATTCGAAATCCGCTAATTTACTTTGTAAATTGCTACTTTCTCATGTTTGTGCGGGTCGTAAAGTCAAAAGTGTTATCGTGCAAGCACGAACGACTTTTGACCTTCGACCCTGGTATCATCACATTTTTCTTTATGCGACGGTGCGTATTTTGTGAGAGCAAAGTGCGCACCTTTTTGTATTTTAGAAAAATGACGAGCGTGCTTTTTATGTTTTCTCTTGTGGAATAGATTATTCTCTTATTATCCATTTTACATTATCCGATTGCAAAATTCTTTCCGTTTTAACGATACCACTCCGCCTGGCTTTCGTACAGCTTCTGATACACCGGGCACGTTTGGGACAGTTCTTCATGACTTCCTGTTCCGGCAATTTTATGATTTTTGTCCATGACGATGACCTGATCCATCAGGCGGCAGATTCCGATTCGGTGCGTAATAATCAACACGGTTTTATCCTTCAATTGTTCCAGGATTTCAGCCACTGCCTCTGCCTCGTGGGATGGGTCAAGATACGCGGTCGGTTCATCCAGCACATAGAATTCCGCGTCCTTATGCAAACAACGATATAATGCTACGCGCTGCCATTGTCCGCCAGACAGCTCCTGCCCGCCATATTCTTTTCCGAGGAACCAGTTTTCCAGCGAAAAATTCTCCGGGTGCACACTGTCTGCATCGTCAAAGCCAATGTTCTCCGCAACCGTCAGGCAGTATCGCCCAAACTCGTGCGGCATCACGGAAATATTGCTGTAGTCGCAGTCTCGCTCCGCGCTCACCAAAACTTTGTCGTAGCTAATGCTGCCGCTCTTTAAAGGATACAGACCCAGCAGGCATTTTATGAGAGTGGTCTTGCCGGCACCGTTTTCACCAACCAGAGCGACTTTTTGCCCACGGCGAATTTCGAAGGATACGCCATCTAAAACGTTGCGTCCCTGCTCCCCATCGTAAGTAAACACCACATCCGTTCCCACAATCCGGTCATTGAGTGTCAGCACCGCACTCTTTTTCTTCCTGCTGCCCTCTGTGATGTTGAAGTAGCACTCCGTATACGGCAGACTTTTCTGCAGATTCCAGCTGCGTTCCCCAAGCTCCGACAGCGCCTCCTGAATCGCCGGGAGCAGCGACAGCGCACCTGCCAGTGCGCCCGCCAGGATTTTCTGCTCCAGACATGCCGCCGCGAGCAGTCCAAAGCATGCAAGCAGCCCCGCGACACGCAAAAGCTGCGCCCACATCAGACGATCGATCGCCGTCTTTTTGATGCGCCATTCCCGAAAAAGCAGGTGCACGCTCTTTTCCCGCCAGAGCTCAATGAGCCAATTGCCGGTCTGGAACACCTTGATTTCCTTTGCCGCCTCTTTTCGGAAAAATGATGCCCACAAATCCTCTTTTTCCCGCTCCAGCGTCACGGTTTTCTCTTTTTCCGTC
>OGZL01002033.1_pt1 | contig 15351 bp, 9 predicted proteins | sample 1576761 | NCBI WGS metagenome assembly OGZL01 (sample SAMEA3541595, study PRJEB24748) | human gut metagenome | biome: human gut; feature: human-associated habitat; material: faeces | place: China | collected 2012
CGCCAATGGTAAACATGCCGATTTTTGCGAATGTACAAAAGAGTTTCAAATAAGTAATAATCATGTATTTGTCAGCGTTTTATCGAACATAATTCAGATTAACAAAGATACAAAATCACCTTCATATAAACAAAAAAAGGCGGCTCCTTTCGGAACCGCCCACATTTTGCATTACATATCTATTGCCTAAAAGGCTTAGAGTTTCGGACCAGCAGCAACTAAAGCCTTACCAGCTTCGTTACCTGTAAATTTAGCGAAGTTCTTGATGAAACGTCCAGCCAAATCTTTTGCTTTTTCTTCCCATTGGCAAGCACATTCGTAAGTGTCGCGTGGGTCAAGGATCTTCGGATCAACACCCGGAAGTTCTGTAGGAACAACGAAGTCGAAGTAAGGCATAACCTTAGTAGGAGCTTTGTCGATAGAACCGTCAAGGATAGCGTCGATGATACCACGAGTATCTTTGATAGAGATACGTTTGCCAGAACCATTCCAACCAGTGTTAACCAAGTATGCCTTAGCACCAGTCATTTCCATCTTCTTAACCAGTTCTTCTGCATATTTAGTCGGGTGCAATGACAAGAAAGCAGCACCGAAGCAAGCAGAGAATGTCGGAGTCGGTTCAGTGATACCACGTTCTGTACCAGCCAATTTAGCTGTGAAACCAGACAAGAAGTAATATTTAGTTTGTTCTGCGTTCAAGATAGATACCGGAGGCAATACACCGAATGCGTCAGCTGACAAGAAGATAACTTGTTTAGCGTGAGGACCTTTAGACACCGGTTTAACGATGTTTTCGATGTGATAGATAGGATAAGAAACACGAGTGTTCTCAGTTACTGACTTGTCAGCGAAGTTGATTTCGCCTTCAGCGTTAACTGTACAGTTTTCCAACAAAGCATCGCGTTTGATAGCATTCCAGATGTCCGGTTCGCTTTCTTTATCCAAGTTGATAACTTTAGCGTAGCAACCACCTTCGAAGTTGAATACACCTTCGTCATCCCATCCGTGTTCGTCATCACCGATCAACAGACGTTTCGGGTCAGTAGACAAAGTAGTCTTACCTGTACCTGACAGACCGAAGAAGATAGCTGAGCTCTTGCCTTCTTTATCTGTGTTAGCAGAGCAGTGCATAGAAGCCATACCGTTCAAAGGCAACAAGTAGTTCATGTAAGAGAACATACCTTTCTTCATTTCACCACCGTACCAAGTATTCAGGATAACCTGGATCTTTTCAGTCAAGTTGAATACAACTGCAGTTTCCGAGTTCAAGCCCAGTTCTTTGTAGTTTTCAACTTTAGCTTTAGAAGCGTTCATGATAACGAAATCAGGTTCACCGAAGTTAGCCAGTTCTTCAGCTGTCGGACGGATGAACATGTTTGTTACGAAGTGAGCTTGCCATGCTACTTCCATGATGAAGCGCAGTTTCAGGCGAGAGTTTTCGTTAGCTCCGCAGAAAGCGTCAACAACGAACAGTCTTTTGTTAGAAAGTTCTTTAGTTGCCAAATCTTTCACAGCTGCCCAACATTTAGCGTCAACTGGTTTGTTGTCGTTTTTGTATTCTTCAGAAGTCCACCATACTGTATTTTCGCTGGTTTCGTCTTTTACGAAGAATTTATCTTTAGGAGAACGTCCTGTATAAACGCCAGTCATTACGTTTACAGCGCCCATGTTAGTTACCTGGCCTTTTTCAAAACCTTCCAAACCTGGTTTTGTTTCTTCAGCGAACAAAACGTCATAAGACGGATTGTGCACAATCTCGGTCACACCTGTGATACCGTACTTGCTTAAATCTAAATTTGCCATTTTTTTTGAATTAATTAAAATTGGTATTTCGTTTTATTATCTCTTTTCACCTGAACATGAGGAGCTTTGGGTGCCTCCTTGTAAATCCGGGTACAAAAGTAACACTTTCTTTGGAAAGCAAGAAGGGATTAGAGAAATTTTTCCCTAATTGAATCTCTTTTATAAATTCCTAACAATATCTGCAAACTGAATATTGCAATTTGAAAGATTATCGTTTACTTTGCAAGTCAGTATGCTATCAATACTATGAAAATGAGATTAAATTATGATTAAACTATAATATGAAAGTAATTGATTTTAGCAAAACAAATTCGATTCTAAACCAGTACATATCCGAGATCAGAAATGTAGAAGTTCAGAACGACCGCCTTCGCTTCCGCCGTAACATTGAACGTATCGGAGAAATCATGGCGTATGAAATGAGTAAGGAGTTTACATATTCGGTAAAAAACATCCGGACACCACTGGGAGTTGCTCCGGTAAGTACACCGGACAACAATTTAGTTATCAGCACTATCTTACGTGCAGGCCTACCCTTCCATCAGGGCTTCTTGAGTTATTTCGACAGTGCGGAGAATGCGTTTGTTTCCGCATACCGTAAGTATAAGGATACGCTAAAATTTGATATACATATAGAATATATCGCTTCTCCCCGTATTGACGACAAAACGCTGATCATCACCGACCCTATGTTGGCAACAGGCGGCAGTATGGAACTGAGCTATCAGGCAATGCTGACCAAAGGTCACCCTGCCGAAATCCACGTTGCTTCCATCATCGCCAGCCAGAAGGCTATCGATCATATTATAAATGTATTCCCCGAAGATAAGACAACGATCTGGTGTGCTGCTATCGACCCCGAAATCAATGAACACTCCTATATCGTTCCAGGGCTGGGCGACGCAGGCGATCTTGCCTACGGAGAAAAAGAATAAATCTTTAAAGACTCTTTCGATATTGCTGCGGTGACATCCCCACTTGCTTCTTAAAGAATGTACCGAAATAAGAAGCATTGGGGAAGCCGAAAGCATTCGAGATTTCCTGAATGTCCTGCTGAGTATTCTTCAGCAACGAGATACTTTTACGGATAATCGCCTTGAATACAAGTTCCTGTACTGTATACCCGCATATACTTTTTGAAACCGCAGAAAGATATTTAGGAGACAAACAGAGTTTATCCGCATAAAATTCCACTCCCCGCTCCTGCATATAATATTTCTCAATTAACTGGATTAAACGGATGAAGACTTCATTTTTCCGTCCTCCCGCTTCTTCTCCATCATTCACTAATTTACGATTATACATGGAACAAATCCTGTATGTTAATGCAAGTAGAAGCAGTTTTTGTTCGTAAAGTTTAAATGGATTTTCTTCTACCTCCACAGCACTGTCGAGCAGAGACATATATTTCGTGATTTCTTCTTCTTCACCGGTGGTCCACACACAACTAGGCTCATCAGGAGTAATCCGCGAATACATATACATAGTCACAACCGCATTGCCCATAATATCCCGTATGGGTTCTATCTGATAGATCAGAATCTGTACTTCCATATCTTCTGATTCCTGAAGAACCTGAAACGCACCTTCTTCGGGAATAAACAGGCTTTCGCCCGCCTTAGCAGAACAGACCTTCTGATTCAAGGAAAACTGGAAACTCCCCCGGTGACAAATAATCACCCCCAATCCTTTCATGTGGAACAGTTTTTTTAAAGAAGACGGAAAAGTCACAAGTACACCTCTCGAACTACATATATTTTTCCCGCTCAACAAGTCGCGGTCAAATTGCAATAAACGATCTTGCTGTGTATCCATAATACCAATACATTATATAAATCATTATCAAAAACGACGCTAAGTTAGCAATTTTCGTTTAGGATAAGGAACAACAAGCACAAATATCATACAAATTAACCCGCCATAGATCGTCCAGCCTGCCATTTCTTTGAGGGCGGAAAGCGTGGCTTGCACCTGAATCCGTCCCTTAGTAGATATAGCTGCCATATTACGGGCTTCCGTCTCACTTTTCCCTTGATACTTCATCCCCTGCACCGTACCAAGAAAAGAAGTAGAAGCATCCGGATTTAGCAAATCTACATTTTGCGCATAACGGGTGATGTAATGTTGCTGCCGTTCCTGCAGCACATTCGAATAAATAGCTCCTCCAATACCGGGTCCCAGCACCATACGCACGGTGAGCATGATGCAAATCCAGGTAGAAAGGTATTTGAAAGGCATACGCTGATTAGCATAAGCTGCCGTCAGGGCATACAAAATCATCATACCAATAGCACGGATAATGACTGCATACTTCAAACGTTCATACATCCCTGCTGTCTGTACTTCAAAATACATGAACACAGCCGATAAGGACAGAAAGAAAAAACCAAGAGCAAAAAGATATTTGAAATGCAATCCTTTGCTCCCCAACGCCATAGCAATCACTGCACCAATAGTATACCCCACCATGCACCAATTGCCCAACGAAGCATTCTGCAAATTATCAAGATGCATCCCTACACCTGCGAATACATTAACAAACATGGCACTGGAATTGATGATCATCAGCAGCAGATAAAGCAAAGCGCCCATACGGATGGTGCGTAGTTTGAATGCATCCAACAAGACATAAGGCGACCGGCGGGTGACATCCATATAGAGAAAGATCCCGGCAAAAAGTATGCTGACAGCAGTTGCCCAACGGATAGACTCATCATCGTACCAATCGAGCACTTTACCGTAAACCAGTACATAAGTGAGACACGTCAGCGAAACACAGAAGGCAGTGACATTACCGAACTTACGGAAGTTGATAGGAAAGCGCCCAGGGAATTTGTAATTGGGCATAGTGATAAATATGATTAAGATAGAAACCAGTAGAATCCCCATCATAAAATAATACACATACTTCCACTCATATTCAAAGGACAGCCAGGCCGTGAGTGCCGTACCCGACTGTCCCAGAATCATAAAAAACAGATAAACCGCCGGCTGGCTCACACATCTTTCAATATCCAGTTTGTTCCAACCGGCTGCGTCTTTCGGTTCCAGCCCCGGAGTGATATTACGGGTAGCTTCCATGCCTCCGGCATACCAAATAAGGGTAAACAGATTGACCATCATCAACACCATACGCAGAAAGCCTGTCAACAGACTACAAAGTGCTAACAGGAATACGCTATCGGTCTTGGCACAAATATAACTGAATATATACATCAATGCGAATCCGACAATGCACATCATCTTCTCCCGGCGCACACACACCAGTTCGTACAAGAATGGAGCAAAAGCCGCCATACCGATCGAAGTCACAAAGTTAGCAAACTGAATATGTTCGGAAATAATGCCAAGACCGCTCATCATCTCGGTACTATTCACCGAATAAACCCCGCCTACCGTAAGAATCGGCAGGAAAAAGAATAATAGGATGATAATCCCCAATGGCTTGGGCATCCAGTTATAAAAAGGATAGTTTTTAGGATATGAGGGCATTTGTGTAAATCCAAATTACTGTTTACAAATAGTTAATCACACTTCACGGACAAGGCAGAATGAAACTAAAGCCGGGCTTTAACCACGACCATCATACCAGCTGCCAGTCGTTCGTTATCTTCTTTGGATAAATTAGTAAAATCAATACGTACAGGGATACGCTGTTGTATCTTTACAAAGTTTCCGGCCGAATTATCTGTCGGGACTAATGAGTATTTAGAACCTGTGGCCCCTGAAATAGATGTCACCTTCCCCGTAAACTCTTTATCACTAATAGCGTCTACCGTAACAGATACTTCCTGTCCGATATGCAGATTCTCAATTTGCGTTTCCTTATAATTGGCTACAATCCATTTTTGAGTATTAGGAAGAATATAAGTAATCGTCTGTCCGGCGGAAATGAATTGTCCTTCCTCCAACGAACGACGGCCGAGCTTTCCATCACAGGGAGCTACCACAACCGTATAAGACAAATTCAGGCGTGCCATTTCAAGTGCCGCCGTTGCCCGTTGAATAGCAGCTTCGGTACTCACACGACGATAAGACACCTCATCCACACCGGAAAGGGCAGCTTTCTTCTGTCTTTCCACAGCTTCCAGCTTCTTACGCGTAGCCTCATAATCCGTAATAATCTGTTCAAGCTGGATAGGAGTCGCTGCATTTCGTTTCACCAGATTTTCATATCGTTTCCGGTCTTTCTCCAGTTTAGCCAGGCGCACTTCGATTTCAGCAATAGAGGCATCATAGACGGATGCAGTGGTCTGTGTAGTATTCAACGTGGCATTAATTATTGTGGCACCAGCTTGCGCATCCTTCAGTGCGGCTTCGGCTTCCATTACCCGGATTTTATATTCACGATCGTCGAGCACCATCAGAGTATCCCCTTTATGTACCTCCTGATGCTCGGTAAAGTAAATCTTATCAATATATCCCGAAGCACGCAGGTTGATAGGCGATACATATTGCTCGATCTGGGCATCGTTGCTGGTTTCCGTCTGGCTATAATTCAAAAAGAGACAAACCACTTCAATTACTCCCCAGACAATAATAGCCACTCCTAAAAGGCTGACTGCAATCTGCCAACGACGAAGTTTCTTCATTTTCTTCGCTTTCTCCTGATGAGTAGCGGAAGGAATATTATTTTCCATTGTTTCCATATTTTATGATTCGATTGTTAGTTGCGTATTATTTGACTAATGATTCTATCTGCCCGGTCAGTTTGAGGAGCATCAGGTTGGTGACCCGATAATTATAATGTGCATTGATATAATTGTTCTGCGCTTCACTCATCTGCATTTCGTCTTGCAGCACCTCAGTCATTGAAGCGATTCCTTCGCGATAACGGTCGGAAGTAACGGCATAGACATCTTCCGCCAACAGATAGTTATCTTTCTGTTTTTTAAAATTACGCTGGTTATTCATCAGGTCGTTCACCGCATTCAAATATTGGGTTTGCAGATTTTTCCGGGTGTCCTCCCATGCCAGCTTGCGATTCTCAATGTCGATCATCGCTTTCCTTATCTTATAGGTTTTATCCAGTCCATCAAAAATAGGAATGCGCAAAGTCAGCCCCAGTCCATACGAACGAAACCAATGATTGGACGGACCGGAATGGAACCAATGATAACCTTTATCTGTGTAGGCAGCATATCTCCAGTTCCCTGTCAAACTAAGAGAAGGGATATAGCCATTAGTAATCATCCGTTTTTGCCGTTCAGCCAGTTCCAACTGCGATTGCGTGAGTTGCAGTTCGTAGAGGTTCTCCGACAAACCGGTTAAAGCGACCGTAGTAATGCTATCAGTATTAACCGGTGTCAGGGCTATTTCTTTTTCAGCCGGATAATCCATAATGTACTTCAACATATTAAGTTGCTGCTTCATCATTGCCTGTGCATTGTCATATTGCACTTTCAGGTTCTCCAAATTGATATTTACTCTTTTCAGGTCGACTTCCATAGACATACCATTATCAAAGAAAGCCCGGGTTATATCCCGCAACTCTTCCAGACGGGTGATATTCGCTTTTATCAACACTATTTGCTCGGCTGTTACTTGCCCCAGATAGTACATCTTGCTGATTTGAAGAATAATGTCCTCCCTCGCCTTACCATAAGACAAGCGGCTGATCTCCTCCACAACTTTAGCAATAGACATAGAAGTATAAAGAGTCTGGTTGAAAAGCGGCATTTGCATTTCCAGACCTGCATTAGCAGAATGTTGCAATGTTTGAGTAATATTATAGGGAACGCCGTAAGATGAACCGTCCGTCACAGATACCGGAGGATCAAAATTATTACTATAACCGGCGACAGCACTAATCTGCGGCAACAATCTTGCCCGATTTTCAGATACACCATATTTGCTTTTCTGTATTTCTCTACGCTTGCTCTCCAACGACAAGTTGTTATCAATACCTATTCGAAGGCAATCTTCCAATGTCAAGGTTTCTACTCCTTGCGCTCTCCCGTTTACAACGAGCAAAATAAAAAAGGTAAAAATGAACAGTAGTCTTTTCATAATATATGCTCTATAATCGGCTACAAATTTAGTGGGTTAGGACAAATGAAAGCTACCCATAAACCGACTCTTTATATTCATATTTTCCTTTTTCAACAGAACTTTTGATAGACAAAACTCCGTACTTAGTCGATTTTATTTTCATCTATCCCAGTATCTGCTTAGTTTTGAGGTATTAAAACAAATAAAGAATGATTAATCAGCATATTCAAACAACCAAATAGCGTTTGTTTTTCATAATTTTTTAGTGAATGCAAAACGGCTCTCTTCGGGAGGAAGAGAGCCGTTCTTATCTAATAACCTTATCTATTCTATGCAATAAGGTAAGCATTACATCATTTCATTCAAGATTTCTTAGAGATTCTGCTTCTACTCATCCATACCAAAATCATCACTCCAATCAACAGCAAAGCCAATGCTGCGTAAGCAATACTTTCCGTCACATGTATGCTCTGCGGATCAAACCACATCTCAATCGTATGTTCACCGGCCGGAATATTCATTACACGCAACACATAGTCCGCCCGGGCAATATCCACCGGCTGACCGTCAATCGTAGCCTGCCATCCCGGATAATATATTTCAGAGAAAACAACTACACCGTCTTTAGCGGAAGAAGTCTTATAAACCAAACGATTCGGCTCATAGCTCGTCAAACGAATGGCAGACAGAGAGTCCTTATATCCTTCCGTCACACCCTTCAGTTTTTCCTTAAACTTCGCATCTACTACAGCGATTTCCGTAGGAAGAATATCATTCAAAGCATCAATTTCCTCATTTGCATTATTCACATACTGCACCTTATCCACAAACCAGGCATTACCGTATGCATACGGATTTTCCACAGGAACAGGCTGCCCCTGTTGTCCGGCAGGGAAGATAAAATATTTCGTGTTCAGCATATTCAGCACACGAAATTTAGAAGCATCCACGCTGTCCATTTTGCCACCGGCAGCAGCTACTTCCTGATAGGTCGCCTGCATTTCCGGAGTAATATGATGATCGATCATTTCCTGATAACGGCGCAACTTGGCGGCATGATAACCACCGACACTCTTATGCCAGTACGCTGTATTATTCTCATTAAATGTATTGCCGGGGAAACCTACAAAGTTCAATACCCGATAATATAAGGTCGTATCTTGAAGAATAATTTCATCCGCCTGCGTCTTGACGAATGCTTCCGCTTGTTTGGACTTCGGAACAAACAGATCATCATACAAATAGCGTTTGTTGACACTCCACATATCTATCAGACACAGAAGTACAATACCTCCTAAGGTGAATGAGGCTTTCAACTTCTTCTGTTGATATAAGAATAAAAGCAGGCAACCTATAACGATGATAAAAAAGCTACGCCATGCATCCGAAGTTAGTATCGCCTCACGCATATCTTTCAGGCTGGTCATGACAGGAACAAGATGTTCCGCCGGAAGCCCTTGCTTCAAAGCAGCCATTTCCTGTCCTGAACTGAAGTTGGAGAAGAAAACTCCCGGAGCAACAGCCAGAATCAACGCAACACCGGCTGTAAGCACCAACGTGACAATTACTCCTGTACGGTTCTCTTTCAGCTTCAGGATATCCGGTTTGCTCAGAATCTCTTTCAAAGCAAAAATCGCCAACAACGGAATTGTAAATTCGGCTATTACAAGAATGGAGGATACCGCACGGAATTTATTATACATCGGAATATAATCGATGAAGAAATCAGTCAGCCCCATGAAGTTCTTTCCCCACGAAAGAAGGATAGAAAAAATGGTGGCTCCCAACAGTGCCCATTTGAGCGGGCCTTTAACAATAAAACATCCCAAAATAAACAGGAACACAACAAACGCTCCGACATATACCGGCCCGGCAGTCCACGGCTGATCGCCAAAATAGGGTGTCAACTGCGAATAAAGGTTTCCGTACATCGGGTTTGCTTTTGCCATAGCAGTTTCATTCTGTGACAAAGTAGTAGAACAGCCCCCTCCCTTAACGTTGGGCACTAATAGAGTCAGTGTTTCACCTATGCCATAGCTCCAATTTGTAATATAATCGCGGTCCAGTCCGCTACTGGTCTGGTTGGCAGCAGGGCCTTCCTGTTTCAGTTCGCTCTTACCGCGCATGGTCTCCTTACTATACTCGTAAGTATGGTACAAGTTGGAGATATTTACGCAAACTCCTACCACAGCAGCTAATGCAAGAATAGCGCTAGCCTTAAAGAAATGCGGCAATTCCTTCTTTTCATAAGCATCAACAAAATAAGCTATTATAAAGAACAGGATCACAAACATGAAGTAATAACTCATCTGAATGTGATTCGACTGAATCTGAAGAGCAATAAACAAGGCTGTAATAACCCCTCCTAACAAATATTTCTTCCGATAAGCCAATACGACACCGGCAATCGTAGGCGGAATATAAGCCAATGTAACAAACTTCCAGATATGCCCCGCCGGTATCAGAATAAAGAAATAGGAAGAGAATGCCCATATAATCCCCCCTAGTCCTGCCAGCCATGCTGATAATCCGAATGCTCGCAGAAGGATATAAAAGCCCAGCATCATAATGAAAGTCAGTACGACATAGCCGGGAAGGTATAACTGATACACCTTTTCCACCCACTTCAAAGTCTTTGTTGAATCGTAGCTCGGAGACATCTGATAGGTAGGCATACCGCCAAAAATAGAGTTTGTCCAGCGTGTACGTTCTCCGGTACGTTCGAGATATTCCTTGGATTCTTGCCCTGCACCAACTCCGGCCACCGAATCGTGCTGAAACAGAATACGACCTTCGATATCAGCCGGAAAGAAATAAGCAAAAGAAAGAATGATAAAAGCCAGAATGGCAATTAAGTCTGGAAGGATTTTCTTCATAATATATTGATAGTTGATAAATGATAATTGATAGTTGAGAATGATAACTGACTTGTTGCATTCAGCCCCCAAGCCAACAACTATCATTTATCAACTATCAATTATCAACTGAATTTAGTATCTATAATGATCCGCCTTGTAAGGGCCGTCTACCGATACACCGATATAAGCAGCCTGTTCAGGAGTCAGCTTAGTCAGTTTCACCCCGATTTTTTCAAGATGCAGACGGGCTACTTCCTCATCCAGATGTTTCGGCAAACGATATACATTTATATCATATTTTTTATTGAACAGTTCGATCTGAGCCAATGTCTGATTAGTAAACGAGTTACTCATCACGAATGACGGATGTCCTGTCGCACACCCCAGATTTACCAGACGGCCGTCGGCAAGCAGTATAATGCTATGGCCATCCGGGAAATAATAACGGTCTACCTGCGGTTTTATATTCACGCATTTGATACCCGCATAATGTTTCAACGCATCCACCTGAATTTCATTGTCGAAGTGACCGATATTACATACGATAGCCTGGTCTTTCATCTTCTCCATGTGGTCAATACGGATAATATCGATATTGCCAGTAGTAGTCACGAAAATATTGCCTTCAGTGCACGCATCCTCCATTGTCACTACTTCAAAGCCTTCCATTGCCGCTTGCAATGCACAGATCGGGTCTACTTCCGTCACAAGCACACGTGCCCCGTAAGAGCGCATGGAATGTGAACATCCTTTACCGACATCACCATAGCCACACACAACTACTACCTTACCGGCAATCATCACATCCGTTGCACGCTTGATACCGTCAGCTAATGATTCACGACATCCGTACAGATTATCGAATTTGGACTTCGTTACCGAATCGTTCACATTGAATGCCGGGAATAACAGTTTGCCTTCTTCCTGCATCTGGTACAGACGGTGTACACCTGTGGTTGTCTCTTCAGATACGCCACGAACTTCTTCCGCTACGCGATGCCAACGGGTAGCATCTTCCGCCAACACTTTCTTCAAGATAGCATTCAGCTCTATTTCATCTTCTGCGTGCACTTCCTTATCCAGCACGGCAGCATTGTTTTCAGCATCATAACCAACGTGAATCATCATGGTTGCATCACCACCATCATCTACAATCACATTCGGTCCTTTACCACCGGGGAAACTCAAAGCCTGCAACGTACACCACCAGTAGTCGGCAAGCGTTTCACCCTTCCATGCAAACACAGGCACCCCCGAAGCAGCGATCGCTGCCGCAGCATGGTCTTGTGTCGAATATATATTACAAGAACACCAACGTACTTCAGCACCTAAAGCAACCAATGTTTCAATCAGAACGGCTGTCTGAATGGTCATGTGCAACGATCCCATAATACGGGCACCTTTCAACGGTTTGGATTCTCCATACTTTTCGCGAAGAGCCATGAGGCCGGGCATTTCTTTTTCTGCCAAATCGATTTCCTTGCGTCCGAAGTCAGCAAGCGTAATATCTGCCACCTTGTAGGGCAGAGTAGAGAATAATTCTGTAGACATATTGTAAATCATTTATAAATAAGTGGTGCAAAGATAGAACATTCTGATTAGTAGGGCAAAAGCTATCCTCCTTTTTTATATTATAATAACTAGGAAGCCTGGCACGTTTGTCGGATTATTGTCTTATATTTGCAGTATTAATGCACTTTATACAACATTGATAACAGATTTATTGAACCTTCTATGCAAAACAACGAGAACAAGACAAAAGAAGAGCTGATTAAAATTATAGAACAATTAGAGAAGAAAGTTGAAGATCTTTCTTCTATGCAGTCATACCCCGTACAAGAACGTTTCCGTGAAAAATACAGTACCCGTATTCTGGACGCCCTGCCCGATATGTTGACAGTTTTCGACCACGATGCAAACATTATTGAACTCGCCTCCTCTCCGTCGACCAATCATGTGGAAGGTATCAATGCCGATAATATCACCCATTCTAACGTAAAAGACATACTCCCGCCGGAAGCCTACGAAAGCGTACGCCAAAATATGGACAGGGTAATCCTTACAGGAGAAAGCTCAACATCCCGACATGATCTGATGCTGGACGGTATCTTACACCATTACGAAAACCGTATTTTCCCTCTGGATAACGAATACCTGCTATGTATGTGTCGCGATATATCCGAACAATGGAATGCGGAACAAACCAACAAGAAACAACAAAAAGAGCTGGAAGCCGCCAGAATCAAAGCCGAAGAATCGGACCGCCTGAAATCTGCTTTTCTTGCCAACATGAGTCATGAGATCCGTACCCCCCTGAACGCCATCGTCGGATTTTCCAAATTAGTCATCGACGCTGAATGCACAAACGAGAAGGAACAGTATGCTGAAATCATCGAGAGAAATTCGGAAATATTACTGAATCTGTTCAATGATATTCTGGATTTGTCATCACTCGAAGCCGATTCATTGAGTTTCAATATCCGCCCTATCAAATTAATAGATATCTGTCTGCAACTGGAACAGCAATTCTGTTATAAAGTCAAAAACGGTACTAAACTGATTCTGGACGATGTAGATACCGAGCTTTATGTATCCGGAGACTGGAACCGTATCATACAGATTATAAGTAACTTGCTTAGTAATGCTGCCAAATTCACCCCAAAAGGAGAAATTCATTTCGGCTATCGGGAGAAGGAAGATTTCGTGGAATTTTATGTCAAAGATAGTGGTATCGGTATCCCGGCAAAAAGAGTAGCTACTATCTTCCAACGATTCGGTAAAATAAACGACTTTGTACAAGGTACCGGACTCGGATTAACTCTTTGCAGAATGCTAGTAGAAAAAATGGGAGGACGTATATGGCTGCGTTCCCAAGAAGGAAAAGGAAGCAGATTCTACTTCACCCTGCCTCTGATTCGTCAATAAGAACAACCGAATAAAAATAGCCGGATTATCAGAAACAAAAAAACGACGAGTATTTGCATTTACCATACACCCCGTCGTTTCTTTATTTATTATCACACGTATACCCTATTTCTTGGCAACCGGCGCACTTAGCATTTCCTTGTATTTCGCCGGATCATTCAGAATCTTCACAGCTTCCTTCAAGCCGTCATCATCCTTCAACTGCTGAATGATATTACCACGCTGATAATAATAGCGCTTTATAATTTCAGAAGCTATCATCTTCTTTATATCACCGGAGAAATAATCTAAATCGCGCTCAAGGTCATGGTTCAACTTCTTCTCGAGTGCCTTGAACTCTTCCGAAGCACCCTCCATATAACCTTCAAATTCGGCAGCCTCCTTCAAAGTTTTCAGAATTTTCTCACTTTGCTGGTCATATTTGAAATCAGCCTTCTTCACCAATGTCTTAAAGTCATTATAATCAGCGTCCGTAACCTCGAACTTTTCAGGCTCTACGATAGTAGGATGTTTCAGGCAGTACTGAGTTGCATAATCGAATATCAGATTATCCCGAACCAAATAAAACAGGATATTCGGCAACTTTTCCTGTTTGATAGCAACATCCGGCATCACCCCACCTCCGTCGCGCACTTCACGTCCGGCAGCCGTATAGAACACTTTCGTCAAACTATCAGGAATAGTACCTACACTTCCGTCTTCATTCCGGTGTTTATAGTCAATAGCTTGCACACAGCGTCCGCTTGGAATATAATATTTGGAAGTAGTCACTTTCATCGTTCCTCCATAAGGCAGAGAACGGGGCACCTGTACCAGTCCTTTGCCAAAAGTACGACTGCCGACAACTACAGCACGGTCAAGATCCTGCAAAGAACCCGACAGAATCTCAGAAGCAGAAGCTGTGCCACTATTTACCAATACAGCAATCGGAATATCCAAATCCAACGGTTCACGTAAAGTCTTATAAGTATTGCTCGCCTGCTTAATTTTACCTTTTGTTGTTACAATCACTTTTCCACGTGGCAAGAAATAGTTAGCAATTTCCACCGCCTCATCCAACAAGCCGCCGCCATTCCCGCGAAGGTCAATTACCAACGAAGTAGCCCCTTGTTTCTTTAAATCCAGAAACGCCTTCTTAAACTCCTTAGAAGGATTACCGGAGAAAGTACTCAAATTAATATATCCTACCTGATTATCCAGCACAGCAGCATAAGGAATCGCCGGATTTTGAATAGATTCACGTACAATCGTAAATTCCATCGGTGTATTCCCTCCCTTCGCATTGGGACGGTTCACTTTCAATTTAAAGCTGGTTCCAGCCTGTCCGCGCAACATCTGGCTGACTTCCGCATTGTTCTTACCCGCAAGATCCTTGCCATCGATTTCCATTAGAATATCTCCGGCTTTCAATCCGGCTTTCGCGGCAGGTGTACCTTCGAAAGGTTCGGAAATCATCGAACGTTTGAGCTTTGTATTATAAGCAATGTAAGAACCGATACCACCGAATGAGCCTTTAATCATCTGTTCCAGTTCACTCTGGTCTTCTTCCGGAAAATACTCCGTATAAGGATCCAGCGTGAAAAGCATATTGTCAATCCCTTCCCGAATGGTCTTGTTCGGGTCAATTGTATCTACATAGAACATATCCAGCTCTTTCACAATCGCATTGAATATATCCAAATTCTTGGCAATCTGGAAATTGCGGTCGTCTCCACTCTTGAAACTAAAGAAAGCTACCGTAGCTATCACGGCTACTACAACAATAGCTATCCGC
>OGZL01002038.1_pt1 | contig 15336 bp, 13 predicted proteins | sample 1576761 | NCBI WGS metagenome assembly OGZL01 (sample SAMEA3541595, study PRJEB24748) | human gut metagenome | biome: human gut; feature: human-associated habitat; material: faeces | place: China | collected 2012
AGAGGCGAGTTTAGGCGAAGGGCGGCTAACACACGAGCGAACCGAACAGGAAACGCAGCGTGTCAGGAGATTGTTTTCGAATCATTATGGCGTGCTATTTTACACAACTATTTTTTTATAACATTCATTTGCACATTCCTGAATCTCCGCTGTATACTTTCGCCGATATCACAGACACGATCGGCACAGTCAGTACGATCCCCAGTGTTCCTGAAATTCCTTTTATTACTTCAATACCAATCGAATACATATTTACTACCTGAAGGTACGGCATAATGTATGCATAAATTAAGATCATCGTATTGATCGCTCCTCCGGTAAATGCGAGGATCAGTGTATTTGACATGGTACCCATCATATCTTTTCCCACATGTATCCCTGACTTAAACAGTTCTTTCGCCGTCAGCTCCGGTCTTTTATTATGGATTTCTTCTATTGTCGAGGAAATAGAAACTGCAACATCCATGACTGCTCCAAGAGATGCAATCAGGATACCGGAAAACAGTACTCCGCCTATCTGAAGTTTACTGTTCTGAGACACATACACCATCGTTTCGATATCTTCAATGTTATAACCTGTGATTCTGGTTATTTTTCCAAATACTGTCGCAAACACGCCTGCGACCAGTACGCCTGATATCGTTCCCGTCATAGCACAGATTCCTTTTTTTGTACTTCCGCAGATCAGATAAATCGAAACAATCGTCACCACGATCACCACTGCAACTGCTGCCAGGAAGGGAGAGACACCTATGTACATCAGCGGAATGTATAAGTAAATAATGCAGATAAAGGTAAAAACAAGTGCCAGCATAGATTTCAGTCCACGTTTTCCGCCAACCAGAAATAATGCCGCTCCTAAAACTGCAACGATCAGCCATATAAAATTACCTCTGTCATAGCCATAAATACTTCCTGACAGTTCATCGCCATAACTGCTCAGCTGCACGATCACATTCGTTCCCTTTTTGCAATAAGTTCCGTAAAGATAACCATTCATGTTGTTGGCTTCGCATATTTTTCCTTTATACTTTCCTGATGTGATCTCTACTTTCACATTCTGGCTTCCGCCATTGACTTCTTTGTTTACTGTGTTATCCTCTACAACCTCAACAACTTTTGCTTTTACAAAATAAAAATTATCATCTGAAAGCAAAGGAACTCTGGTTATATTGGAATTAAATAACCAAAGTCCCGCTGCGAAGATTATGAGGAAAACCACAAATATTGCATTTGAATATTTTTTCATTTTCCGAATCCTCTGTTTTAATATAGTTCAGTTCTGCAACCATTTGCTTTGTGGCTCGCCGCCTGTAAAGTCGAAAGCCACCTCACATCTTATGTGTTTCGTCTGAAAATTATTTTGTTTTTACTTTAAATGTAATCTTCTGCTTTCCAAAGGAAGCCGTTACTTTTACTTTCTTTTTGCTCTTTTTCACAGCTTTCATGTTTCCTGTACTGGAAATTTTTACAACTTTTTTGTTTGAAGTTTTGTATTTTACATTCTTTCCTGTAACACCGTTGATAGTCAGGCTGAGCTGTACCGTTTTGCCTTTCTTTAAAGCAATGGTTGAACCTGCTTTTACTGTCTTCTTTCCTGCTTTCAGCTGTAATTTTGCTGTTGCAGCAGGCGTTACGTTGTTGTCTGTATTGTTGCCGTTATTATTGTTGTTATTGTCATTTACAGCATTGTTTGTTTCTTTTTTCTGCAGATTTACTTTTGCTTCCAGAAGACTGTCATACTGATTTTCAAATTTTTTCTTTGCAATGAGCAGCTGCATATCCATAGTCTTGTCCAGTAAAGTTGAGAATCCGGCTTTTAAAGCAGTGCTGTCGCCTCGCTTATAATCACTCTGAGCATAGCCATAGTAATTCAGCATATCATTTGCATTATCTGCATCATTCGTCTTATCATATACGGCTGCCAGCTGTGCTGCACCTTTATCCTCTGCTGTATATTTCATCAGGTCTTCGGCTGCTGCAATTTCGCTCTGCAGTTTATTCCAGGATGCTTCTGTATAACCATCGTTTTTGATTTCTTTTGCCTGTGCGATCAGATCCTTCATGGAAACCTTTTCGCCTGTTTTGTAGAGTGTATAATCATCTGCATATTTGTTTCCATTGTAATCGTATGTTTTGATAACGATGGATTCATCCGAAAAATCAATGGTTGAGAATGTCGGAATCTGTGTGTTGGAACGCTCTGCGATGTAATACTGTTTTGTGGTTGCCAGTTTATAGAACTTACTTCCTGATGCAGAACCTGCTGCAATGTAAAGTGTTCCTTCCGGATTGATCGCTACAGAATCATCATACTGGATCGCTGTTCCGTCTGCCATCAGATAGGATCTTGCATAAGAATGATCATGTCCGGTTAAGCACATATCAATACCGAACTCATCCATCAGCGGTGCAAACAGTGCTCTTAAGTTTGCTCCGTCTGTGTCAGAGTGCGGCTGACCGGAACCATAGATGTCGTGATGGAACATAACAACTTTCCATTTCGCATCCGGATTGCTTTCCACTGCTTTTTTCAGAAGTTCTCTGTGTTCAACGGTATTTCTGTTGTTGCTGTTCAGACTGATAAACAGTACGTTTCCATAGCTGAAGTAATAGTCAGAACCAGAGTTTGTGCTTCCAAGTCCATCTTCTGAATTCGGATTATTGTAGTGATATTTATAATCGGTTCCTTTGCTCTCGTGATTACCAATGGTCGTTGCCAGCGGGAGCATTCTCAAAAGTGCCGGATAAGTAAATCCTGCATATTCGCTTTCTCTGACATTCTTTCCGTCTGAACTGTCTGTTCCTGCATAGTCAATCTGGTCTCCTGCCGACAGAATAAAGCTTGCATTTGGTGCTGTGATCTTTGCCTGTTCCAGAGTTTTATTCCAGTTAAAGGTATCTACTGCAATATTGATATCATCGGCAGTTCCCTGACCCTGTGAGCCGGATGCTCCGATCTGCGGATCACCTACGAGAATTGTCTGAAAGTTTGTTGTCTTTTTTGTTGTATAGGACTGAACTTCACTCCAGTTTGGATTTTTTACATCATCGGTATAACTGTAATAATAGGTTGTATTTTCTTCAAAAAGTCCTTCAACCGTAACTTTATTGGATGCTTTATATGTATTTTTCTGATTCGAACGATTGATCTCCGTTGCCGTTCCTTTAAATTCCTGTGCATCGCTCAAATCTTCTTTTTTTCCGATTTTTACTGCCGGCTCGCCCTTTTTCTGGCTGTACCATGCAAATCCCAGATCTTTTGCTGTCTTACCAGGTGTTAAGATAATTCTTGATGAATCATAGGATTCACCTTCTCCGGTAAGATTTCCCTGATCGTCTTTTTTATTCCAAACGGTATCTTTCCAGGTGGTATAATCTGAAATATTCTGTGTATCTGAAAATAATGTGCTGCTTGCACTTGTCTCTCCATATGCAAAAACATTGACCGGTGCTGATGTTGCTGCTACTGTTACTGCCATTGCTGCAGCGATGATCTGCAAAGCTTTCATCTTCTTCATATTTTTTATTCTCCTCTGCCTTCGCAGGCTCTTTTTAAATGCATTTTGATTCTTTTATTGATAAGTCTTATCATTTGGCAGTATACAGGTGTTATGTAAAGACAATTTGCGGATATGTGTAAAATCTAAGTAAATTTAACTTTCTTTTTTTCCCGCAATTCTTTAAAAAAATCACTTAACATGGTGCTGCATTCTTCCTGAAGAACTCCTTTTGTCAGTTCCACCTGATGATTGAAGCGATCCATCTGCAAAATATTTAAAACGGAACCGGCGCAGCCGGCCTTCGGATTCATGCTTCCGATGACCACTCTGGATACTCTCGCCTGAACGATTGCCCCGGCACACATCTGGCATGGTTCTAACGTAATGTACATCGTACATCCTTCCAGTCTCCAGTCACCAAGTTTTTTGCTTGCTTTCCTGATCGCATTGAGTTCTGCATGGGAAAGTGTATTTTTATCGGTGTTTCTGCGATTGTAACCACGTGCGATAATTTTATCTTCATAAACGATCACGCAGCCAATCGGAACTTCATCCAGTGCTTTTGCTTTTTTCGCCTGTCGGATGGCTTCCTTCATATATTTTTCGTCTGTTGTCATATTTTTCTTTTGCCTTTCTGTAAATGTGGTATACTGGAAGCATCATGCAATTTTAATTCCAGGAGGTTTTTATGAATATTCATGGTTTTATCACTTTAACTCTATTGGATTACCCGGAGCATCTCGCTGCTTCCATCTTCCTTGGCGGCTGCAACCTGCGATGCCCTTTCTGTCAGAATGGAAACCTTGTCCTTTCGCCGGAAAATGAACCTTCCATCTCCGAAGAAGAAGTGCTTGCCTTTCTGAAAAAAAGAAGCGGTATTCTCGAAGGAGTCTGTATCAGCGGCGGTGAACCTACGCTGTATCGCGAACTGCCGGATTTTATATCAAAGATCAAAGCTCTTGGATATCTTGTGAAATTGGATACAAACGGAACAAATCCGGAAATGCTTCGTTTTCTTTATGAAAACCATCTTCTTGATTATATTGCCATGGACATCAAAACGCAACCGGAACAATATGCAAAAGTTTCCGGGCTGCATCCGGATGCTGCAGGCACACAGAAACTTCTGCAAAATATCAATCTTTCAAAAGAATATATTATGTCCTGCGGCATAGATTATGAATTTCGCACAACCGTTGTAAGGGAACTGCACGACGAGGAAGATTTCAGAGAAATCGGAGCATGGCTTTCCGGCTGCCGCCGCTATTATCTGCAGCCTTACCGGGAATCAGAACACATTCTTGCTTCCATGCAAAATCCGGAAAGCTGTTTTCATGCACCGGATACGGAATCTCTGCATCGTTATATTGAAATTCTTAAAAAGACAATTCCAAATGCAGAATTACGTGGAGAAGAATAAAACTCAGTAATTGTTTTTCATACTCTTTCCCCATCTTGTCAGATGATGTTAAAATTTACATTTACCGACTTTATTATAACAAATAACATTTTTACACGGAACTAGCCAAACGGTTAGTATGTTGCGGTCTACAACATTTTTACAACAGCACTTATATCAGATTTTTGCACCAGTAACCAAAGCTCTGTTCTTTTATTTCCGATGTCCGCTCTGCTTTTGCCCTGCGAAACTCCGGAAATCCGAACATTTCTGCCATATTTTTTTCGCCATAAAATCCAGGGATTCCAAGAATATAGCCTCCCTCTTTACTTTTTCCTATCATCAGATGCTGATGCTGATAATATCCATGCATCAGAAAACTGTTGCTTCCCTGCCGCAGACCTTTCTGCCAGAGAATTTTTAAGTCCGATGGCTGAATGCGAATTGCATCTTCTATCTTTTCATCCTGCACCGGCTGAAAATGTATATAACGTGCTGTGGCACGATTCCATCTGGTATCCGTTCCCGGCTCGCAGCCCTGACATTTGTTTTCTGTTTCTGCACTTCTGATTTCGTTCTCGTTTTCAGATTTTCCCGCAGTTTCTTTTTGTGATATTTCTTCATCTGTTTCTTTTGGTCTTTCTTTCTGTGATACGGCATCCTGTAATTCCTGCGATATTTTTTCTGATACTTCTTTTTGAAATGTTTCTTCCGGTATTTTTTCTGATCTATCTTTCAATGATACTTTTTCTGGTATTTCTTCTGACACTTCTTTTGAGAATATTTCTTCCTGCATCTCTTCTGCTGTGATTTCCGGCTCCGCTTTCGCATGTTCCGTTATATCCAGATTTATATTTTCTTCCTGCAATTCCTGATCAGCTTCTGACTCTGTAGATTTTTCACTTTTTTCGTTTTCCTTAATCCCAACATTTTCTTTATCTGTTTCATTTTCTTCAACGGCTTCTTTATCTGTTTCACTCTTTTTGACATTTTCTTCGTCTGTTTCTGCCTTTATTTCTTCTGGTTTCCCAAGATTTTCGATTGCAATCGGCTCATCATCGAAAACGGTCATCCAGTTTCTACCACTCTGGCTTCTGATATAGATTCCACAGACTTGTTCAAAACGACAGGCTTCTTCCACAAACGGTTCTTCCGGAACGGTAAAACGCCGGTCAAATCCACTGCCCTGTGTCTGCCCTTCTCCGATCAGGAGAATAATAGGATTGTTTTTTCTGCTCTCTTTTGGCTGTCGCACAATTCCGAATACTTCTGTTTTTCCATCCAGCATTCTTATATTTTGAATATGTATCTGGATGCGGCAAATGGCATTTCGCAGTTCTATTTTTGCAAACCCTGTATTCTGCATCTTCTTTCCATTTACATATTCATAAATATAAGCCACAAAACGATGATAATCTGCCATCCATCTCGTCCTCCACAGACCTCGATTTTCTGGTGTGATTATATGCTCGTTTTGTGGCTCATATGCAAGGCAGATATTTCTGCCCTCTGTATCACAGAACTGTAACCATTTTTTCCGGTTCTTTTATATTCTTGCTGTTCCTGTTTCTCTTGCAACTTTTGCAACTGCCGCAGATACTGCTTCTTTTACTCTCGGATCAAATGGATCCGGAATAATGTAATCTGCCCTCAGTTCACTTTCATCAATCAGGTTCGCGATCGCATGTGCTGCCGCTGCGTTCATCGGATCATTGATATCTTTCGCACGTACATCCAGTGCACCGCGGAAGATTCCTGGGAATGCCAGTACGTTATTGATCTGATTCGGGAAGTCACTGCGTCCGGTACCGACTACGGCTGCTCCTGCCTTCATTGCCAGATCCGGCATGATTTCCGGAACCGGATTTGCCATAGGGAAAAGGATCGGATCTTTTGCCATGGTCTTTACCATTTCTTCCGTTACGGTTCCCGGTGCGGATACTCCGATAAATACATCTGCACCTTTCAGTACGTCAGCGAGGCTTCCTGCCTGTCTTTCTCTGTTGGTGATCGCTGCCATCTTTGCTTTTTCTTCATTCAGACCTTCTCTGCCTTCATAGATGGCACCCTTGCGGTCGCACATGATAACATTCTTCAATCCAAGCTCGATCAGCAGTTTGATGATCGCACTTCCGGCTGCTCCTGCACCGGACATAACTACTTTGATATCTTCGATTTTTCTTCCGGTAAACTTCAGTGCATTCAGCAGTGCTGCTGCTGTTACAACGGCCGTTCCATGCTGGTCGTCATGAAATACCGGAATGTCGCAGCGTTCTTTTAGTTTTCTTTCAATTTCAAAGCATCTCGGTGCAGAAATATCTTCCAGATTGATGCCTCCGAAACTTCCGGCAAGAAGTGCCACAGTATTGACGATCTCGTCTACATCTTTGCTGCGAATGCAAAGCGGAAAAGCATCTACATCGCCAAATTCTTTAAACAAAGCACACTTTCCTTCCATAACCGGCATACCTGCCTCCGGTCCGATATCTCCAAGTCCGAGTACTGCTGTGCCGTCCGTTACGACAGCCACCAGGTTTCCTCTTCTTGTATACTTATAAGATAAATCAACGTCTTCTGCAATCTTCAGGCAAGGTTCCGCAACTCCCGGTGTATAGGCCACTGCCAGATCTTCCGGTGTCTCAATTTTTGCTCTGCTGATCACTTCGATTTTTCCATTCCATTTTTCATGCTGATTTAAAGCAAATTCTTTTTTATCCATTTTTATTTTCCTTTCTTTTCCGGATACAATTTGCATAGTAATTCTGTACTCTTATCATTACCAGATGACTGTCTGTTTACAACCATCTTTATCAAATCTGCATAAACACCTGACGTTTTCTTTTCTCACCCGTAACTGTTCTGTATCTTTACAGCTACTTTCACCCTTTAATAACCTGTTACGCGAAATCCTTTTTCACCTGGCTGCAGCGGCATACGCCTTGCTTCTATGTCTGTGATCCGTATGGATCTGGCTTCATAGAGGCGGGCAAGGAGGCGGTCTATATCAGAATCCCGTCCCTGTACTTCCATCTCGACCCTTCCGTCACAAAGGTTGCACACCCATCCGGTCAGCCCGAGATCATCGGCGGCATACTTCGCCTGATAACGAAATCCTACCATCTGCACATCTCCGGAAAAATAAAAATGTTTTCTTACTTTATCCCTCATAGACTTTCTCCTTTGCCTCTGCCTGATTTTTCATTCTGTATAAAACAATTATAATTTATGCCTTAATATTTTCCAGCACTTTTACCAGATAATCCCACATACGTGCGGTAGAAGAAATGGAAAGAACTTCTTCTGTTGTATGGATATCCTTCATGGTAGGTCCAAAGGAAACTGCATCCAGACCTTCGATCTTCTCATAGAAAAGACCACATTCCAGACCTGCATGGATCGCTTTTACTTCCGGTCCGTCTCCAAACAGCTCTTTGTAAGAATCTACCATAATGTCACGCAGTTTGGATTCTTTGCGGTACTCCCATGCCGGGTAGTCGCCCTCTGTCACACAGTCTCCGCCCAGGAATTCGCTGAGGTAGCAGACCTTTGCAGTCAGTGCATCTTTTGCACTGTCAATGCTGCTTCGCACACTGCTGACAATTTTGCATTCTTCTTCGTTCAGCATCAGAATACCAGGGTTGATAGATGTCTCTACCAGTCCTTCGATGGAACCGCTCATTTTCTGGATGCCATATGGCATCTGTACCAGGAAGAAAATAATCTTTTCCTGACTTACCTGCTCCAGGGCTTTTTCGGTTGTCTCACCGATTTTTTTCACAGTCACGGTAATGCCTTCATCGGTTCCGGTATATTCCGTTCTCCAGTCATTCTGAAGTTTCTCTGCTGCAGCAAAAATTGCTTCTTCTGCTTCTTTATCTGCAACAAAAACAGCTTTTGACAGTCTCGTGATCGCATTGTCCTTTGTGCCGCCTTCCAGTGCTGTCAGGCAGAACGGGATATCCTGTTCCAGTGTAAATAAAGCCTGTCCGATCAGTTTGTTGGAGTTTGCTCTGTTTTTATCAATCTCTGCTCCTGAATGTCCGCCGTTCAGTCCGGAAATAACCAGCTCATATTTTTCTCCGCTTACCTCCTGATATCTGACCGGAATCGTTGTGATCGCAGAAAGTCCGCCTGCACAGCTTACCCACAGATAGCCTTCTTCTTCGGAATCCATGTTGATCAGGTATTTACCTTTCAGCTGTGAGCAGTCCAGAGCTTTTGCTCCGAGAAGTCCTACTTCCTCATCTGTTGTGATAACCACTTCCAGTGCCGGATGTTTCAATGTATCATCATCAAGGATTGCCAGTGCATATGCAACTGCAATTCCGTCGTCTCCGCCAAGTGTTGTTCCGTTCGCAGTAACATAATCGCCTTCGATCATCAAATCCAGGCCATCTTTTTCAAAGTCGTGTGTGGAATCTGCTGTTTTTTCGCAGACCATATCGCAGTGTCCCTGCAAAATAACGACTGGTGCATCTTCGTATCCTGCGGATGCTGCTTTGCGGATCACAACATTGTTGCTGTCATCCTGACTGCACTCCAGGTTACGTTCTTTTGCAAACTGTACCAGATAATCACTGATCTGTTTTGTATGATAGGAACCATGTGGAATTTTACAAAGCTCCTCAAAATAATAAAATACTTTTTCCGGTTTTAAACCACTTAAAACACCCATTTTCATTTCCTCCAGACATTTTTATTGTCGTCCGAATCCAGACAGCACTTCCATTGTATAATTAAATATTTTCTGATACGTTTCCGCATCAAAGTGTACGCCGTCCTGTGTGGAATATCCACTCTCCAGCAGATAGGAATTTGTCTCTATCCAACCAGTCTCTGACGGAAGATTATTATAAAGAATATTGTTAAAATTCGCAATATCCTCATTGGAAATATACGGATGGTTTTCTACCGGATTTACTGACATATAGTAGACTTCGGCTCCTTTTTCCATCCACTGAGGAATTTTCTCTTTCAGAAGATCAATATATCCCCATGCATTTCCAAGATCGTTGACTCCCATATTGATAATGATCACAGATCCCTGCGTCACTGACTCATCAATCTCTCCAACGGCAGTATCCTGAAACCAGGATAATCCCGCTGAAACCTGACCGATCCACACGCAGCCGGAATCTCCAACTGTTTCATGCATGCCGACCGTCCTGGAATCTCCGACAAAAATATACTGCGTCACATCAAACGATGTCTCGCTGCTCTGCTCTTCTGTTTGTTGTTTTGTCTCTGCCTCCTGCGTCTGTTCTGTTTCCACTTGCTGCGTCTCTGTCTGTTCTTCTTTTTCCGACATTATTTGTGTTGCTTTGCTTACTGCAACAGCATTGGTACGGATACAGCAGAAATTGTATTCTTCCAGACAATCCCACGCCATATCCAGCAGCACTTCTCTTGTCGGTGTACCAAGCGGTGCCTTCGCCCCGGCTGTAAATGCCGGAATAAAAAGGCAGCACAGAAGCAGAATCCATCTGCTAAACTTTCTTTTCTTCATGATCACATCATTCCAGTTCAAATGCTCCTGTATAAAGCTGATAATATTTGCCTTTTTCGGCGATCAGCTTATCGTGAGATCCTCTCTCAATAATACGTCCCTGCTCCAGCACCATTATAACATCAGAATTTCGTACTGTCGACAGTCTGTGTGCAATAACAAATACGGTACGTCCTTTCATCAGAGCATCCATACCTCTCTGTACGATTGCCTCTGTTCTGGTATCAATCGAAGACGTAGCCTCATCCAGGATCATAACAGGCGGATCAGCTACCGCTGCTCTTGCGATTGCGATCAGCTGACGCTGTCCCTGTGAAAGGCTTCCGCCATTTCCTGTGATCACCGTATCGTAACCATTCGGAAGCAGTCGGATAAAATCATCCGCATTTGCAAGTTTTGCTGCTGCATAGACTTCCTCATCCGTTGCATCCAGTTTTCCGTAACGGATGTTTTCCATGATCGTTCCGGTAAACAGGTTTGTTTCCTGCAGAACCACACCAAGAGAACGTCTCAGGTCTGCCTTTTTGATCTTGTTGATATTGATGTCATCGTAACGGATCTTTCCGTCAGCCAGATCATAGAAACGGTTGATCAGGTTTGTGATCGTTGTTTTTCCGGCTCCGGTAGAACCTACAAACGCCACTTTCTGTCCCGGTTCTGCATACAGACTGATATTGTGGAGCACGATCTTTTCTTTATTATAACCAAAATCTACATCATAGAACCGCACTTCGCCACGCATTTTTGTGTAAGTCAGCGTTCCATCGCCATGCGGATGTTTCCATGCCCACAGTCCGGTTCTTTCTTTTGATTCCGTCAGCTCACCGTTCTCATCATATTTTGCATTGACCAGTGTAACGTATCCTTCGTCAACTTCCGGCTCTTCATCCATCAATTTAAAAATACGTTCTGCTCCGGCAAGTGCCATGACAACCATATTCAGCTGATTTGAAATCTGACTGATCGGATTCATAAAGCTTCTGCTCAGCTGCAGGAAAGATGCGATCGTACCGACCGTCATACCGCCCACGCCGCCAAGAGCCATTGTGCCTCCGATTGTTGCCAGCAGCACATACTGCAGGTTTCCGAGGTTACCCATGATCGGCATCAGGATATTTGCGAAACTGTTTGCTGCGGATGCATCCTTGCATAATTCTTCGTTTTTCTGGTCGAAAATCTCTTTTGCTTTCTCTTCGTGACAGAATACTTTGATAACTTTCTGTCCGTTGATCATCTCTTCGATATAACCATTTACATCACCAAGAGCTTTCTGCTGACGTATAAAATAATAACCACTCTTTCCGGCAACACGGCCTGTCACCTGAAGCATGATAAATACAAAGCAGAGTACAAAAATAGTAAGCTGCCAGCTTGTGAAAAGCATGGCAAAAAACACAGAAATAATCGTGATCAGAGAGGAGAACATCTGCGGGATACTCTGTGCAAGCATCTGACGCAGCGTGTCCGTATCGTTCGTATAATGGCTCATAATATCGCCATGTGTATGCGTATCAAAATAACGGATCGGCAGTGTCTGCATATGTTCGAACATCTCGTCTCGAATACGTTTTAACGTTCCCTGTGCGATACTTACCATCGTTCTGTTGTAAAACAGGCAGGCAAGGATTCCCACTGCGTAAATACATCCCATGATCAAAATGGAACGGAACAGCGGTGCAAAGTCCGGTGTGACTGCCTGAAGCAACGGTGTGATATAACTGTCGATCAGTGTCTGCAGATACAGTGAGCAGGACACCATGGCAAGTGCATTGACTACGATACAGATCAGGACAGCAACAAAACGCAGTTTATAATGTCCGATATAAGACATCAGTCTTTTTACAACATCTTTATTTACTTTTGCCATTCCTTCCGGTCCTTTTTTGTTATTCGGCTGTCTCATCTTCGCTTCCTCCTTTCACCTGAGAATAGTAAACCTCCTGATAGATCTCATTGGATGCAAGCAGCTCTTCATGCGTGCCAACCGCAGAAATATGGCCTTTATCCATAACAATGATCTTGTCCGCATCCTGTACCGATGAAATACGCTGTGCGATGATAAATTTCGTTGTATCCGGGATTTCCTCACGAAATGCCTTTCGGATCAACGCATCTGTTTTCGTATCTACCGCACTGGTAGAGTCATCCAGAATCAGGATTTTCGGTTTTTTCAGAAGTGCTCTTGCAATACAGATTCTCTGTTTCTGACCGCCGGATACATTGCTTCCGCCCTGCTCAATGTAAGTATCGTATTTATACGGAAATGTCTGGATAAAATCGTCAGCCTGGGCGAGCTGACAGACATGAATCAGCTGTTCATCTGTCGCATTTTCATTTCCCCAGCGTAAGTTTTCTTTGATCGTTCCGGAAAACAGCACATTTTTCTGAAGAACCATCGCTACCTGATCACGCAGAGCTTCCAGATCATATTTTCTTGTGTCCAGACCGCCTACTTTCAGGCTTCCTTCTGTGACATCATAAAGTCTCGGGATCAGCTGAACCAGCGTTGTCTTTGCCGAACCGGTTCCTCCGATGATACCAACCGTCTCACCGGATCTGATATTTAAATTAATATCAGAAAGACAGATCTTATCCTTTTTCCCTGTGTAGCTGAAGCTTACATGATCAAATACAACGGAACCGTCTTTTACTTCTGTTACCGGAGATCCTCCATTTGTAAGGTCGCTTTTCTCATCAAGAATCTCTACAATACGCTCTGCAGATGCTCTGGAAATAATGATCATAACAAATACCATCGACAGCATCATAAGACTCATCAGAATCTGCATCGCATAAGCAACGAGACTCATCAACTGACCGGTCGACATACCATTTACCGGATCATTTCCGGTTGTAACGATCAGTTTTGCACCAAACCAGGAAATCAGAATCATACATGCATACATGCAGAACTGCATCAGCGGCATATTGAATGCGATCAGTTTTTCTGCAAATGTAAAATCGTTATAAATCGATGTGGAAATTTTTTCAAATTTCTCAATCTCATGATCCTCACGGACATAAGATTTCACAACACGGATTCCGTGAAGATTTTCCTGCACAACATTGTTCAGTTTATCGTAAGTTTTGAAAACTTTTTCAAATACTGGATGTGCATGTGTCATGATCAAATACAGTCCGATACCAAGGATCGGAGCTGCTGCCAGGAAAATCACTGCCATCTCGGAATTTACCTGAAATGCCATAAACATAGAAAAAATCAGCATGATCGGTGCACGAACCGCCATACGAATGATCATCTGATATGCATTCTGCACGTTGGTAACGTCCGTTGTCAGACGCGTTACGATACTTGCCGTTGAAAATTTATCAATATTGGAAAAAGAAAAATTCTGTACATTGTAATACATATCCTTTCTCAGGTTCTTTGCAAATCCGGCAGATGCCCGTGCGGCAAATTTACCGGAAAGCACACCGAACATCAGTGAGATCATCGCTGTGACAGCAAGCAGAATACCCATCTTCCAGATATATCCCAGGTTCTGTGCCTGAATACCGTAGTCGATCAGTCTTGCCATCAACATCGGAATGATCACTTCCATGATTACTTCAAGCGTGACCATCGCCGGAGACAAAAGGGAATCCTTCTTGTACTCACGGATGCTCTTCATCAGTTTCTTAATCATGATTGATTAGCCTCCTTATTATCTTTTTTTGCATAACATTTGTTTTTCATCGAACATTTTAAATCTTCTGTGAGGTTCTCACGAATCTTCTTTGTCAGCTGAAACAGACAGTCAATATCGTCCGCTGTCATATCCTTTACCAGCAAACGCTCCATTCTCTGGATATGCTGTATTACAAGCTGACTGGCTTCATCGCCTTTTTCTGTCAGGACAATTTTCTTCAGTCTCGCATCCCCGGGATAAGACTGCATCTCAATATAGTCATTCTGCTCCATCTTCTGCAAAATACCGGCAACAGTAGAGCGTGTAAGGCAGAAACGCTTCACGATATCCCGCGGAAAAATGTCCTTTTGAGGATTTTCTTTAATATACTTTATAATCCCGCCCTGAACATACTGGAGATCATAAATTCCACTTTTTTTCTTATCGTACTCAATTTTTCGATATAAAAGATTGGATAATGACAAGATTTCTCTGCCCACTTCACGTTTTTCTCCAAAATCCATTTTCGCTTCACCTCCCGTCCGATTGTTCGTTGTCGAACAATTATAAGGCGAATAATTTTTTTTGTCAATTGTTATATCGCACCATTTTTCTCATCTGAAATCAAATATTTTTGGAAGCATACTTTACATCTTTGCCGCAAAATATTTTTGGATACCGTCACAAATCGATTCTGCTGCCTTCTGCTGATAGGTATCTGTAATTAAAAGTGCTGCCTCCCTCTCATTCGACAGAAAACCGCATTCCACGATCACCGCCGGAGCTTCACTCCGTTTCAATATGTAGTACGTGTCATTTGCCTTGATTTCCCGCGGTCTTTCGATCTGCAGCTCTTTATTCATAACATTCTGAATACATCCGGCTATCTCCTTGCCCTCTGCCGAAGTCGTATAATAAAAAACCTGAGGTCCCGATACATACTCCTCCGTATAACTGTTCTGATGAACACTGACCGCCATCGCCGGTTTTGTCTCCCTGATCTTTGCACACCGGTTTCTCATATCCGTGCTCTTTTTATTTCCCTGCTCCGGTCCCTTTACACTTTCGTCCGCCTCCCGCGTCATCACAACCTCAAATCCCGCCTTCTCCAGACAAACTTTTAGCTTCTTTGCAATCGCCAGATTGATATCCTTTTCCTTCGCCTGATTGATTCCAATCTTCCCCGGATCATCACCACCATGTGCTGGTTGTAGTTTACGCAAATTGTGATATGTATTCCCCAGTATATATGGGGAGTTAGAAATGTATTGAGATTAGATAGCCTTTTTCTCCAAGTCC
>OGZL01002053.1_pt1 | contig 15264 bp, 11 predicted proteins | sample 1576761 | NCBI WGS metagenome assembly OGZL01 (sample SAMEA3541595, study PRJEB24748) | human gut metagenome | biome: human gut; feature: human-associated habitat; material: faeces | place: China | collected 2012
GAACGAACCAAAACTCTCAAACAAGTGAGTTAATATTGGAACATAGAACTGGACACCCTAATTGTCAAGACAATCCCCAAATATATAGCCGATACCGTGCCATCTTGGTCTGTCTTTATTATTTTAAAAAGTGCCGCCAATCCACCCAAGACCATGATAGTGTATGTAGATTTGCTCATGTCAAAGAAATACTTGATTACAGTTTCTCTGATAAACCTTTCTTTCTCATTTTTCTGTTTCATTTTCTTAATTGTTGGCAAAGTTACGAAAAAGTTTCGTAACTTGCAAGTTATTACTAATATTTATTTCACTATTCTACTATAATCCTTAGTTTGCCCCTTATCTTTGTTTTCGATACGGATTTGAACCATCGTTCTTGCAGGGATGGTATCTGGCATTCTAGCCATAAGATATTCAATAACATCATTTACATTATTGAAGCCGACATCTTCCACCTTCACTAGAGCCTTGCCTCTATAATACAGCGTACCTTTGATGAGCTGCTTATATGAGAATCTTTCGAAATGGTCACCTTTCTCATCTGAAACATGAGTAGTAGAGCGATCTTCCGTGAAGAAAATCTTCTCCACCACCTTTTCATTGAGTTCCCAGGCTGGCGTAAAATCTAGCTTCACATAAGTTCTCGTAACTCTATAGCGATCAGAGTGATTCATTGCAAAGCCAACCTCTGCCAACGTAGCCCCACATTCATTTTGAGCCACAGTAGCCCACGTATGGCGAAAAGTATAGACGCAATAAGTTTCATCATGCTTCATACCAAGTGATTTCTCGCAAACTTTTCTTATGCCAATGTTGACATTGGCACCGAAAGAGTCACTGGAAGTCATTCTTTGGTGGAAATTAAACAAGTAAGGCGACTCGGTCTTATCCAAATACTTCTCAAATAAAGGCAGGATGATTCCAGGCACTCGCATCTCGATATAAGCATTATCTCGTCGGGCATTTCTTGTCTTTGCTCGCTCATAGCCAATTATTCCATCATGATAGTCCTCTTTCTTCAACCTGTAAATATCAACGGTATTGATACCAGCCAAGCACATGACCATCATAGCAACATCCCTGCCTAATTCTGGCAAAGGAAAGACTCTGTCGCTCTCTGGAAGTGGGGCAGCAAAGAACGCCCGAACTTCTTCCATGGTGATGGCCTTCTTCTCAGGAACATCAGAACTTGGTATTTTCACCTTTAGCCAAGGATTTGTAGTGATTCGAATCATACCATTATCATAATCATTGAACTCAGCCAATGCTTGCTTGAAAATCTGTCTCACACAAACAGGGTACATCTCCTTGGCTCTAGCTGTCTTAGATAGAGCTTTTATCCAACCATTGATAAACTGGGTAGTAAGCTGGGAGAACATAACCTTGTTGCTTCCGGCATATCTTTCCAAATGCTGATAAGCCAATTCGTAGTTTCTTGCATTTCGCTCATGCCCATCATTATACATTTCATCATGATATTTTCTAGCGTAGTCAGAAAAACATATGTCCGCAGTACCTTTCTCCAAATATGCCACAACATCATGGACACTCCACTTTCTAATCTCCACCTTATTCAACAACTCTGCAAACTTTGCGATTCTTGCAGAACAAGACTGAAGGACAAAAGGATCCTTAACCTCTCTGCTTTTCTTGTCCACACCTTTAGAATCAACAATCTTATCCGTCCTTATATATTTCACTCCACGATTGTGAGTGATACGGATGTAAACTGGCCAAAAGCCATCATTTCTCTGTTTCTGAACAATTACCTTAAATGTAGCCATAAAACTTCTAAACACGCTCTAAACGTTAAACAAAATTACTCTAAAACTTTTCTAAACATTTCGTTTCATTTTTAGCATTTTAGTGCTACTATTGCTAAAAACGAATTAAGAGGAAAGCCCCTGTTTAAAGGACTTTCCTCTTAATTAACTGATAATCAACAAATATTCTTTATTCTTCAACAGCAGCCTGCGCCGCCGCAAGTCTGGCGATAGGCACGCGGAATGGTGAGCAAGATGCGTAGTTCATACCGACCTTAGCGCAGAACTTAACTGATGAAGGCTCACCACCGTGCTCACCACAGATACCTGTGCGGAGGTTAGGACGGGTAGCACGACCATTCTCAACAGCCATCTTGATGAGCTGACCAACACCCTCCTGGTCGAGAACCTGGAATGGGTCAACCTTCAAGATCTTCTTCTCCATGTATGCAGGGAGGAATGAAGCGATGTCATCACGAGAGTAACCGAAGGTCATCTGGGTCAAGTCGTTAGTACCGAATGAGAAGTACTGAGCCTCCTCTGCAATCTGACCTGCTGTAAGGGCAGCACGAGGAATCTCAATCATGGTACCAATCTCAAATTCTACCTCTATGCCGTACTCAGCGAATACCTCCTTAGAAGTAGCGAGGATGATAGCCTTCTGCTGCTTGAGCTCCTGAACGGTACCGATGAGCGGAACCATGATTTCAGGACATGGGTTGTAACCCTCCTTCTTCAACTCGCAAGCTGCACCGAGGATGGCACGGGTCTGCATGGCTGTAATCTCTGGGAATGTGATACCGAGACGGCAACCGCGATGACCGAGCATAGGGTTGTTCTCTGCCAGAGAGTTTACACGCTTCTTGATTTCCTCTACGCTTACGCCCATCTCCTTAGCCATGGTCTCCTGACCAGCCAAATCGTGAGGTACGAACTCGTGGAGAGGTGGGTCGAGCAAGCGGATGTTCACGTGGCAGCCATCCATTGCCTTGAGGATTCCATAGAAGTCAGCCTTCTGATATGGGAGGAGCTTGGCAAGTGCCTTCTCACGACCCTCTACAGAGTCTGCCAGAATCATCTCACGCATGGCAACGATCTTCTGATCATCGAAGAACATGTGCTCTGTACGTGTCAGACCGATACCCTTGGCGCCGAATGCACGGGCTACCTCAGCATCGTGTGGAGTATCCGCATTGGTACGGATTTCCATCTTTGTATACTTGTCGCAGAGATCCATCAGCTCCTTGAAGTCGCCTGAAAGTTCTGCAGCCTTTGTCTCAATCTGTCCTGCGTAAACCTGACCTGTAGTACCGTTCAGAGAGATATAATCACCCTCCTTGTAAACAACGCCTTCAATCTCTACAGTCTTAGTCTTGTAATCTACGTTGATAGAGCCGGCGCCTGATACACAGCACTTACCCATACCACGGGCTACAACGGCAGCGTGAGAAGTCATACCACCACGAGCGGTAAGGATACCCTCAGCAGCTGACATACCAGCGAGGTCTTCTGGAGATGTTTCGATACGAACCATGATCACCTTCTTGCCGTCCTCATGCCACTCCTGAGCATCGTCAGCGTGGAATACAATCTGACCGCAGGCAGCACCTGGAGATGCAGGGAGGCCCTGTGTGATGACCTTAGCCTTAGAGAGAGCCAGCTTATCGAAGACTGGATGCAAAAGCTCATCGAGCTTCTGAGGCTCACAGCGCAGGATAGCAGTCTTCTCATCAATCATACCCTCGTGGAGGAGATCCATGGCAATCTTCACCATAGCTGTACCTGTACGCTTACCATTACGAGTCTGGAGGAACCAGAGTTTGCCTTCCTGTACGGTGAACTCCATATCCTGCATATCGTGATAGTGGTGCTCCAGCTTATCCTGCAGCGCGTCGAGTTCCTTATAGAGTTCAGGCATAGCCTCTTCCATAGAAGGATACTTGGCAGCACGCTCCTCTTCAGAGATACCTGCACGCTCAGCCCAGCGCTGAGAACCGATCTTTGTAATCTGCTGCGGAGTACGGATACCGGCTACCACGTCCTCACCCTGTGCGTTGATAAGATACTCACCATTGAAGAGATTCTCACCATTACCAGCGTCACGTGAGAAGCAAACACCTGTAGCAGATGTATCGCCCATGTTACCGAATACCATCGCCATGACAGATACGGCAGTACCCCACTCATCAGGAATACCTTCCATCTTGCGGTAGAGGATAGCACGCTCGTTCATCCAAGAACGGAACACAGCGCAGATAGCGCCCCAGAGCTGATCGATTGGGTTGGTAGGGAAATCCTGACCGGTCTGCTCCTTGATGGCAGCCTTGAAGAGTTCAACGAGCTTCTTGAGCGATTCTACAGAGAGATCCTTGTCAAGTGTAACGCCCTGCTCTTCCTTCACCTTTTCGATGATAGCCTCAAATGGGTCGATATCTTCCTTGTTTACAGGCTTCAATCCCATAACGACGTCACCGTACATCTGTACGAAACGGCGATATGAATCGTATACGAAATGAGGGTTACCGGTCTTCTTGACCAATCCCTCAGCTACCTCGTCATTCAAACCGAGGTTGAGGATGGTATCCATCATACCAGGCATAGATGCGCGTGCACCTGAGCGTACTGATACGAGGAGTGGATTCTCTACAGAACCGAACTTGCTGTTCATCAATGCCTCAGTATGAGCCACAGCAGCCATCACTTCGTCCTGAAGAAGTTCTTTGATTTTTTCCTCACCCACTTCATAATATTCATTACAAGTGTCTGTTGTAATGGTGAAACCTGGAGGAACAGGTACACCAATCAGGTTCATTTCGGCAAGGTTCGCGCCTTTACCACCAAGTACTTCTCGCATTTGGGCATTGCCTTCTGCTTTTCCGTTTCCGAATGTATAAACTCTTTTTTCGTTCATAATTGTTATAGGTATATGTTTTATTTCGTTTTACGTTGCTAATTATTATTTGTAATGCAAAGATACGATTTTTATTTTATACTACCAAACTTTTATACGCTTTTTTGCTATCCCGAGATTACATTTTATACTGTTGACGCACACACGGGCAGAAAATTAACAATCCCGTATACGATAGAAAGATATTTGACGAATCTGAAAGTGAGTCTCTCGGGATTGCAGCCTGCATTCTGATGTTTTTTACCTCCCTGCCGATGCGCCCGAAACTGCGTCACGACGTAGCGATGGCTACGTCCCGACGCAGTGCCAGACACGTCGCGATGTAGCAACGGCTGCGTCGGGACGCAATTTAAAGGTAAAAGGATAAAAAGGTAAAAAAGGATTTTAAAGGTAAAAGGATTGTGAGGCGATAACAAAAGTAACAGGTGACCTTTGATATAAAAATGTGAATGTGAATGTGAATTTGAAATGTAAATGAAGAAAAAAGAATGCATGTAATGACATTAATATCATTTAATTCATATATAATAAAGTACGCGCGTACGTACAATCAAAATATATACTATCAAAAATCATCAATAAACAGCCTTGACAAAAGGATACACATGACAGTCCGTTTTCTTCACTTACATTTCAAATTCACATTCACATTCACATTTCATCTCTTTACAACCACCGAATATTACCTGTTACTTTTGTTATCGCCTCACAATCTTTTTACTTTTTTACCTTTAACCGCCTTTTTAACTTTACTCGCAAATAATTTGGGACAACTCTTGCATTTCTCATAAAATTGCAGTATCTTTGCACCCATATAAAAATACAAAACATTATTATGGCAAGAAAACGTAAACCATTACCTCTGTTAGAGAACATCACCATCGAGGCAGTAGCAGCCGAGGGTAAGTGCATCACACGCGTAGATGAACAGGTCATCTTCGTACCTTTCTGTGTGCCAGGAGATGTTGTCGACTTGCAGGTAGTAAAGAAGAAACATAAGTATTGCGAAGCCAAGGTGGTTCGCTTCATCAAGAAGAGCGAGGTGCGACAGGAGCCTATGTGCGAGCACTTCGGCATCTGCGGCGGATGCAAATGGCAGAACCTGCCTTACGAAGAGCAAATCAAGGCTAAGCAGAAGCAGGTGGAAGACCAGCTCACCCGCATCGGAAAGATTGAACTACCTGAGTTCCGCCCTATCATGGGCAGCGTGAAGACTCAGGAGTACCGCAACAAGATAGAGTTCGGATGCAGCAACAAACGATGGTTCACCGCCGAGGAACTGGCTCAGCTCCCTCAGAAAGAGGATGATACCGTAACATCGCTCAAGGAGCGCCACGCCCAGAATGCCATCGGTTTCCATATCACCGGAGCCTTCGACAAGATTTATCCTATCAAGAAGTGCTGGCTGATGGATGACCTCTGCAACGAAATCCGCAACTTCGTATTCGAATACGCTGATTCTCACGACTATACCTTCTACGACCTGCGTGAGCAGCACGGTTTGCTCCGCAACATGATGATCCGCAATTCGAACACCGGAGAGTGGATGCTCGTCTTCCAGTTCCACTACGATGAGGAGGGCGATGAGCAGAGAGCATTGGAGCTGATGCAGCAGGTGGCTGACAAGTTCCCTCAGATTACATCGCTCATGTATGTAGACAACCAGAAGGGAAACGATACCATCAACGACCTGGAACTCAGCCTCTTCAAGGGCAACGACCATATCTACGAACTGATGGAAGACCTGAAGTTCAAGGTGGGTCCGAAGAGTTTCTACCAGACCAATACCGAGCAGGCTTACCACCTCTACTGCGTGGCCCGCGAGTTTGCCAACCTTACCGGAGATGAGCTGGTTTACGACCTCTATACCGGCACCGGAACCATCGCCAACTTCGTGGCTCACAAGGCAAAAAAGGTAATCGGTATCGAGTATGTGCCAGAGGCCATAGAGGATGCCAAGGTGAATTCTCAGGTGAACAACATAGAGAACACCCTCTTCTATGCAGGCGACATGAAGGATATCCTGACCAACGATTTCATCGCACAGCACGGTCGACCTGACGTCATCATCACCGACCCACCACGTGCCGGAATGCACCCAGACGTAATAAACGTCATTCTGAATGCAGCACCAAAGCGCATCGTATACGTAAGCTGCAACCCGGCTACCCAGGCTCGCGACCTGCAGCTGATGGATGCGGAGTATAAGGTAGCTGCCGTACAGCCGGTGGACATGTTCCCTCATACCCCTCACGTAGAGAACGTGGTATTGCTCGAAAAGAGATAAACCTAGAAATCAAAATAGAAACAAGATGAAGAAAACCATCATCATGGCGCTCATGGCTGCAGCTTCGGTCTCAGCCAGCGCCCAGCAGAAGCAGACCATCGAAATACCATCATGGTTGAGCAACGTGAAATTATCGGGGTATGGAATGACCCAGTATCAGTACAGCGGACAGAAAGATGCAGAATCCAACTCATTCAACATCCGTATGGCTCGTATCGCTCTCGAAGGTCGCATAGCAGGCGACTTCTATTGGAAAACTCAAATCCAGTTCAACGGCAATACCTCTACCCTCGGTTCCAGTCCGAGAATGGTGGATCTGTTTGCTGAATGGCAGAAATATGAATACTTCAAGGTGAAAATCGGTCAGTTCAAGAACCCGTTCACCTTTGAGAATCCGATGCACCCTATCGACCAGGGCTTCATGGGATATTCACAGAACGTGAGCAAGCTGGCTGGTTTCAGCGACCGTGCCGGAGAACATGCATCCAACGGCCGTGACATCGGTCTTCAGTTCCAGGGCGATTTCCTCAAGAATGCCAATGGCAGAAACCTGCTGCACTATCAGATTGGTGTATTCAACGGACAGGGAACCAATACCAAGGACGTTGACCAGCAGAAGAATGTGATTGGTGGTGTATGGGTAATGCCTGTAAGCGGCATGCGCATCGGTGCCTTCGGATGGACCGGTTCTTATGCAAGAAAGGGAACCTGGACCGACGAGCATGATGCCTCCTATACTGCCGACATTCAGAAACGCTCTGGCGTTCGCAAGCTCAGCCAAAACCGCTATGCCTTCTCATTCGAATACAAGAAAGACGGCTGGACTGTACGTTCTGAGTATATCCACTCTACCGGCAAGGCTTTTGCCAAGAGCATCACCAACTTCAACGATGCCAACGCCAAGGACTGCAATCTGAATGCAAAGATTGGCGACAAGGCACAGGGTGTATATGGATTGGTTATCGCTCCATTGGCTCAGCTGCCAAAGAACAGCCGTATCGACGTGAAGGCACGTTACGACATGTATCAGCCTAACGGCAAGAGCAACATGCAGAGAACCCAGTATGAAGCAGGTTTGAACTTCCACATCGGCAAGCGAATCTCTATCCTTACCGAGTATGCGCTCATCAACGACAAGACACTCGCGAAGCATAATTACTCCATGGCAGATGCCGAGGTTTGCTTCAGATTCTAACAGATACAACAAAGGCTCGCTCCTCAACAGGAACGAGCCTTTATTGTGTTTACTGTCAACTACTTATCTTAGAACGAATAAGAGAATCCTACTGACATGAATTCCTTAAACTGCCAATAGCTATCATCATCCTTGCGCTTCACACCATCGTCGAAACGCGGATAGAGGAAGATGTTGGTAGAAATATAGCGGTTAAACTGGAAGGTAATGGTGTTTTCCCACTCTATTTCAGCACGCTTGTAAGTGGTGTATCCCCAGAGACGGGTCTTCCACTTGATATTATCCGCTATCTGCCACGACAGGTCGAAGGTACACTCAGAACCATAATCGGTCATGCCATGCTTCCCCTCATCCAGTCCGTACCGCGTAGCCAGCGACGCTCTGCCCACATACTTCCAGTTGAAAGCCAGAGGAGCCAGATGGGCACTACCCTTCAGGCGGTGATTGAACCAGTCTACATTATAATCCATACCGACAGAGAGGTTCAGATTGAATGGCGAGAAGAAATCGGAATAAACAGTCTTGTCATTACTCTTGTAACCATGCGTAAACTGAGTCTGACCAATCAGCTGGATGGTATAATACCACTTTTTAGAAGCCTGCAGACCGAGTTTTCCGGTGTATCGTATCATATCATCGCTCGTTTTCAGCGTATGAACCGTATCACCCTTCGAAGTCTGATAACCCAGGCGCATCTCCACCTTATTATCCCATTTTAGCTTCTGCTTGTTATTGTAATTGGCAAACATCGTCACTCTTCCGAGCACCGAATAATTACTCTCACCACCCTTATACCAGTTGTCAGAAACATAGTTTTGCAGGAACTGCAGATAATAATCGCCACCTATGGTCCAGAAGTTAGGACGGGTGATAACGATATCCATCGGCGCCGCATCCACCTCAATCGCCTTCGGAGCCACCTGTTCTACGATGTCAGGATGATTCTTCTTCGGTTTGCTCTGCGCAGCCAGCGGTGCTCCCACCTCCTTGAGATGAGACTCAGTATTGCGCACCAGGTCAGGACGCTTGAGATATACCTCCATCAGCGTCTGGTCGAGCATCGTTCCGAGCGAATCCTTCACCCCATCCTGAGGCTTGAGTCGCAACATGCGGGCTGCCGGCTCATGATAGAAGGTGAGCGGCGTAAAGAGCTGGGCATATCTGCTATCCCCGGAATCCATCTTCATGGAATCGATGCGCTGACGGCACATCAAGAGCGAGTCAGCATAGATTTCAGCCAACCTGTTCTTCGATGCCTCTCCGGGCTCCACCTTCTTCAATTTGCGCTGGGCAAAAACAGGCGTCAGAGCCGAAAGGAACGCAAGAACGAGTAATCCAAATTTTATTTTCATACCTTAATTTTATAATTTTTGGGCACAAAGGTAATAAATAATTCATAAATCTATGCCCTTTATTAGAAATATTTTTGCTCATTTCACAAAAATGTCGTAACTTTGCACCCAAATTATTCTAATTTAAATTATAAATATCGTGGCTGAAACAAAGTACATCTTCGTAACTGGTGGTGTGGTTTCTTCTTTGGGTAAAGGAATCATATCTTCATCCATCGGTAAACTTCTTCAAGCAAGAGGTTACAACATTACTATCCAAAAGTTTGACCCATACATCAACATCGACCCGGGTACGCTGAACCCGTATGAGCATGGTGAGTGCTACGTAACGGTAGATGGTATGGAGACCGACCTCGACCTCGGACACTACGAGCGATTCACCGGCATTCAAACTACGAAAGCGAATTCTCTCACCACTGGTCGTATCTACAAGGCAGTCATCGACAAGGAGCGTCGTGGCGATTATCTCGGCAAAACCATCCAGGTGGTGCCTCACATCACCGACGAGATTAAGCGCAACGTGAAGCTGCTCGGCAAGAAGTATCACTATGACTTCGTGATTACCGAGATTGGCGGAACCATCGGCGACATAGAGAGCGCCCCTTACATGGAGGCTATCCGACAGCTGAAATGGGAGCTGGGCAAGAACGCCATCAACGTTCACCTTACCTATGTGCCTTATCTGAAGGCAGCAGGCGAGTTGAAGACAAAGCCTACCCAGCACTCCGTGAAGGAACTGCAGAGCGTAGGTATTCAGCCAGATATCCTGATTCTCCGCACCGAAAAGCATCTCGAAGAGGGAATCATGAAGAAGGTAGCAAGTTTCTGTAACGTAGACCTGGACTGCGTGATTCAGAGCGAAGACCTTCCTAGCATCTACGAGGTGCCTGTAAACATGCAGAACCAGGGCCTCGACACCGCCATCCTCCGCAAGATGGGCGAGCCTATCGGCGAAACACCTGCGCTGGGTCCTTGGAAGACATTCCTCGACCGCAGAAACAAGGCTACAGAGGTGGTAAACATCGGTCTCGTAGGCAAGTATGACCTGCAGGATGCATACAAGAGTATCCGCGAGAGTCTCTCGCATGCCGGTACCTACAACGACCACAAGGTGAAGATTACCTTCATCAACTCAGAATATCTCACAGAAGAGAACGTGGCAGAACAGCTGAAGGGACAGGACGGAATCGTCATCTGCCCAGGCTTCGGCCAGCGAGGCATTGAGGGCAAGATTATCGCCGCCCACTATACCCGCACCCATGACATCCCTACCTTCGGCATCTGCCTGGGTATGCAGATGATGGTCATCGAGTTTGCCCGCAACGTATTGGGCTACAAGGATGCCAACTCACGCGAGATGGACGAGAAGACTCCACACAATGTTATCGACATCATGGAGGAGCAGAAGAACATATCAAACATGGGTGGAACCATGCGTCTCGGCGCTTACGAGTGTGTGCTGAAACAGGGTTCACGCGTGTTCAATATCTACAAGAAGGAGCATATTCAGGAACGCCATCGCCACCGCTATGAGTTCAACAACGAGTTCCAGCAGGAATTCGAGAAGAACGGCATGATGTGCGTAGGCAGAAACCCTGAGAGCGACCTGGTAGAAATCGTAGAAATCCCAGGCTTGAAGTGGTACGTAGGTACACAGTATCATCCTGAATACCAGAGTACGGTGCTGAAACCACATCCACTTTTCATGGATTTCGTAAAGACAGCAATAGAAAACAAAAAGTAAATATTAGGAGTTAAAGGAGTGATCCCCTTTACTCCTTTAATTTCAAATTAAAAAAATGAACAAGAACAACATTATCGGTTTCCTCCTGATTGCCGTAGTACTGATTGGCTTTAGCTGGTATAACCAGCCATCTGCCGAAGAACAGAGAGCGGCATTTGTTCAGGACTCCATCGCCAAGGCTAAACATGCCGAGATGGAAAAGGCCAGCAAGGCTGCCGCTGCTAAGCGCCAGACTAATGCCAAAGCAAAGGTTGAGGCTGACTCAACCGCCCTCTTCTATTCGGCACTCAAAGGCCAGGCTAAGAAGATTGTATTGAAAAACGAGAAGGTAGAATTAACACTCAACACCAAGGGTGCTACTGTAGAGAAGGCTGTCATCAAGGGCTATGTGGGACACAACCTACAGGTGAAAGACGGTTCGGCTGATGCCAAGGACGTAACCCTCTTCGACGGTAACGACCAGAGCCTCAAGTTCATGCTCGAGGCTAAGGAGGCCAACATCATCACCAGCGATCTTTACTTCACTCCATCCAACGTGACCGACAAGTCTGTAACCATGACCGCTGTGGCTGATGAAGGCAAGACGCTCACCCTGACTTATACGTTGGGCGATGACTACATGCTGCACATGAGCCTTCAGGCAAATGGCATGGCGGGTCTGTTCTCACCTAATTATAATAAGATGGATGTTGACTGGAGCGACAAGGCACGCCAGCAGGAACGTGGTTTCATGTTCGAAAACCGCTACACTACCCTCACCTACCATAATGTAGAAGGCGGTACCGACCACCTCAACGAAGGTAGCGAGAAGATTGACGAGAAAATAGAAGAAAGCATCGACTGGGTATCTTTCAAGAACCAGTTCTTCTCTGCCATCATCGTAGCAAAGGATAACTTCGAGAAGGATGCTTTCATGACATCTATCCCTCAGGAGAAGGGTTCGGGCTATCTGAAGCAGTTCCAGGCTAAGATGAAGACAGCTTTCGACCCAACCGGTAAGAAGGCATCTGAGTTTGAGTTCTACTTCGGTCCTAACGACTTCCAGATTCTGAAGAATACCGAGAAGGAAAGCACCTTCGGCAAGGACTTGGAATTCCAGAAGCTCGTATACCTGGGATGGCCTATCATCCGCTGGATCAACCGTTTCTTCACACTCTACGTATTCGACTGGTTGAGCAACGTGTTCCCAATGGGTATCGTATTGATTCTCATCACCTTGCTCCTCAAGCTCATCACCTACCCTATGGTGAAGAAGAGCTACATGAGTTCAGCCAAGATGCGCGTGCTGAAACCAAAACTCGAAGCTGCTACAGCTCAGTATAACAAGCCTGAGGACCAGATGCAGAAGCAGCAGGCGATGATGGCGGAATATGCCAAGTATGGTGTAAGCCCATTATCCGGTTGCTTGCCTATGCTGATTCAGATGCCGGTTTGGGTTGCGATGTTCAACTTCGTACCTAATGCCATCCAGCTTCGTGGTGAGAAGTTCCTGTGGATGAACGACTTGAGTACCTTCGACCCAATCATCGAATGGAACACCAACATCTGGCTGATTGGCGACCACTTGAGTTTGACCTGTATCCTGTTCTGTGTAGCCAACCTGTTGTACTCTTGGATGACCATGCGTCAGCAGCGCGACCAGATGGTAGGTCAGCAGGCAGAGCAGATGAAGATGATGCAGTGGATGATGTATCTCATGCCATTGATGTTCTTCTTCATGTTCAATGACTACTCAGCCGGTCTGAACTTCTACTACTTCATTTCATTGTTCTTCAGTGCCGCAATCATGTGGACCCTGCGCAAGACAACCGACGACGAGAAACTCCTCGCCATCCTTGAGAAGCGCTATCAGGAAAACAAGAACAACCCTAAGAAGGCAAGCGGCCTGATGGCAAGAATGCAGGCTCTCCAGGAGATGCAGCGCAAGCAGCAGGAAGAGATGATGCGCAAGCAGGCAGAACTGAACGAGAAAAAGAATAATCTCGGAAAATAAAGTTTTCTAGATAAAAATGAAAGCGTAATGGATTACCTCAAAAAGGTGTTCATTACGCTTTTTTTGTAGGATTACATACTAAAAGCCAGGAAAAGATTGTTAAAAAGCTCCAAATACTTGGCTGTGTAACTATTTTTAGTTACATTTGCAGTCGGATACATAAACAAATAGGAGGAACATAATATGGGATTATTAAAATACAAAGGTTATACGGGTAGCGTAGATTATAGCGAGAAGGACAATTGCCTATATGGTAAGGTTCTCGGAATGAGCAAGGATATGATTACCTACGAAGGTCAAGACGTTAATGAATTACGCAAGGATTTTGAAGGCGCAATAGATGACTATCTTGCCTTATGTAAAGCCAATGGTAAGGCACCTCGTGTACCTTATAGTGGCAACTTAAATATCCGCATAACTCCTGAAATCCATAGTCGTATTGCGATGATGGCAATGCAAGCAGGAACAACCATCAATGGTTTTATCCGTGACACGCTAGCTAATGTGACAGGAGTTACTCCAGCCACAAACGCATAACATTACCCCCGAAAAGGTATAATTAATCTAACGACATTATTAATTATACCTTTTCGGGGGTATTTTATTTTAAGCTAATTTACTTCTTCAATACCGGCTCGCAGGTGATATCCACACCGAGTTTCTTGAAGATTTTCTGGTCTACATCACTCAGCATCACGGTGCAATGAGCCTGACAGCCACGAAGCTTAGGCAACTGCTCCAATGCCTTCCTGCAGTTCTCATCATTCTCTGAAAGAACAGAAAGAGCTACCAAAACCTCATCCGTATGAAGACGAGGATTATGACCGCCCAGATAGTTCACCTTCGTATGCTGGATAGGCTCAATCATCGACTGAGGAATCAGCTTCAATTCATGGTCGATGCCTGCCAACTGCTTGGTAACATTCAGGAGCAAGGCGGCACTACAGCCCAGCAACTCGCTGCTATGACCGCAGATAATGGTACCATCCTCCAACTCAATGGCAGAAGAGGTATGACCCGTCTCCTTCTTATGATTCTTGGCAGCTACCGTCACCTTGCGGTAATCAGTAGTAATCTTAGCCTGATTGAAGAGCATCTGAATCTTATTGATCTCATCATCATTGCAAGCACCAGCCGCCATCTTGTTGGTAGCCGCATAGTAACGGCGGACAATCTCATTCTTGGATGCCTCGCAGCAAGCCTCATCATCAGAGATACAGAAACCTACCATGTTCACACCCATATCTGTAGGCGACTTGTATGGATTGCTACCATAGATACCCTCGAACAGCGCATTGAGCACAGGATAAATCTCTACATCACGGTTATAGTTGATGGCTATCTTGTTATAAGCCTCCAGATGGAACGGGTCAATCATATTCACATCGTTCAGATCGGCAGTAGCAGCCTCGTATGCGATGTTCACAGGATGCTTCAATGGGAGATTCCACACAGGGAATGTCTCAAACTTGGCATAACCGGCACGCACACCACGCTTGTTCTCATTATAAAGCTGACTCAGGCAAACCGCCATCTTACCGCTGCCAGGCCCCGGCGCAGTAACAATAACCAGCGGACGCTCTGTTTCAACATAATCGTTCTGACCGAAGCCCTCGTCAGAGGCAATCAGACTCACGTTATGAGGATAGCCCTCGATGAGATAATGGCAGTAAGTCTTGATGCCTTCGCGCTCCAGACGCTGTTTGAAGGCGATGGCGGCAGGCTGGCCATTATAATGAGTGATGACAACAGACCCCACCATGAAACCACGGTTTTGGAACTCACCACGAAGGCGCAACACGTCCTCATCGTATGTAATGCCCAAGTCGGCACGCTTCTTGTTCTTCTCTATATCGGCTGCACTAATCACAATAACAATCTCGATGCTATCGCTGATTTTCTGGAACATACGCAGTTTGCTGTCAGGCTGGAACCCCGGCAAAACTCTGCTGGCATGGTGATCGTCAAAAAGTTTACCGCCCAATTCGAGGTAAAGCTTTCCGTCAAACTGTGAGATTC
>OGZL01002055.1_pt1 | contig 15255 bp, 13 predicted proteins | sample 1576761 | NCBI WGS metagenome assembly OGZL01 (sample SAMEA3541595, study PRJEB24748) | human gut metagenome | biome: human gut; feature: human-associated habitat; material: faeces | place: China | collected 2012
TAATCTGCTGCTGCATTAACTGTGGACAGGGCGAGGAGTTAGATGGTCTGGAAGAAAGAGCAAAGATGGCTGGTGCTTCCAAATTATACATCGAGGATATCATTGATGATTTCTGCGACAACTACATCATGCCTTGTGTAAAGGCTCATGCAGTATATGAGAATAAATATTTACTCGGAACAGCTATGGCTCGTCCGGCAATTGCTAAGAAATTAGTTGGAATTGCAAGAAAAGAAGGGGCGGGAGCAATCTGCCACGGTGCTACTGGTAAGGGAAATGACCAGATTCGTTTCGAACTTGGTATCACAGCACTTGCTCCAGACATCAAGATCATTGCTCCTTGGAGAATGACAGATCTCTGGAAGATGGAATCCCGTGAGGATGAGATTGCTTACTGTAAAGCACATGGTATCGACCTTCCATTTGATGCCAGCCACAGCTACAGCCGTGACCGTAACTTATGGCACATCAGCCATGAAGGTCTTGAGCTTGAGGATCCTTCCTGCGAGCCAAACTATGAGCATCTGCTCGTACTTGGTGTTACACCAGAAAAAGCTCCAGATGCAGGTGAATATGTAACCATGACATTTGAAAAAGGTGTACCAACAAGTATAAACGGACAGCAGATGAAGGTATCTGAGATTATCATGAAGCTTAATGAGCTCGGTGCCAAGCACGGAATCGGTATCTGCGACATCGTAGAGAACCGTGTTGTAGGTATGAAATCCCGTGGTGTATATGAGACACCTGGCGGAACAATCCTTTACGAGGCACATCAGCAGTTAGAGGAGTTAGTTCTTGACCGTGCTACAACAGAAGTTAAGAAAGATATGGGAAATAAACTTTCTCAGGTTGTTTATGAAGGAAAATGGTTTACACCACTTCGCGAGGCAATCCAGGCATTTGTTGAGTCAACTCAGGAGTACGTAACAGGAGAAGTGAAATTCAAACTTTACAAAGGTAACATCATCAAAGCCGGAACAACTTCACCGTACTCACTTTACAATGAGTCTCTTGCAAGCTTCACAACTGGTGACCTTTATGACCACCACGACGCTGACGGATTTATCAATCTGTTCGGACTGCCGCTTAAGGTTCGCGCTATGAAGCTTCAGGAAGTAAAGAGCAATAAGAAATAATTCTTGAAACCATAATTAAAATAATCAAAAAAAAGTGTGTAGATTATCTTTGTAATGACCTACACACTATTTTTTTATTTAAGAATGCTTTTCTATCTTCGGAATATCTTCGCTACGCCTGTCACTGCTGCCCCCATTACTACATACACATCTGCCAGGTTCGCGGTGAGTCTTCGAAATCTGCTGTTTTTCCACTGGATTCCGATATAATCAATGACTTTTCCACGAATCAGTCTGTCATAGGTATTACTGATTGCACCGGCTGTCAAAAATACCATGCCGAATTTTCTGAGCCATTTCCCTTTTTTGAGAAAGAGCCATGCATCATAAATTGCAAGCCCGGCACACAAGATACCAGATGTCTTTCTCACCAACTCCGGCTTCTTATCCAGTGTATTAAAACAGAAGCCTTTATTATAAACCTTCCGGAGCACAACTTTGTCCAGAATTGTCTCCCGTTCTTCCTCTTCTTCAAAATTCTCCTCGATGTACTGCTTAATGCCCATGTCCACGCACACCAGCACAACAAGAAGTCCTCCTGCTGCCATCAATAACATCTGCTATACCTCCTGAATTTTTCGTATCTCCTCCTGGCACTGTGCTGCTTCTTCCTCTCTTTTTTCAATTGATTCGCATAGAGAAATATATTCCAGATCTGCTACTTCGCCTGATTTGAATTTCTCATAAATCTTCTTTCCGATTTCGATGTAATCCCTTTCATTGGCACGATCCAGAGAACGAATCTGGCTTTTGATACGTTGCACTTCCAGGGTATCTTCCGTCTTCTTTCCAAAGTCCTCTGCTACATCTGAAATTTTCTTTCCTAACTGCTCAAAAAAGTCTGCCATATTGTACCTCTCCCATCTGTTATAATCTTCTCAATCTGTCCAGCGATTGATACAGGTCCATCGTTCCATAGCCCCACTGTCGGTTCGGGAATTCTGAAAATGTGTTCTGCTGTGCTCCTAATATGATAATATTTGCCACCTGACTTGTGGTAACTCTTGCCGGAATCGGCTGGTTCAAAATCCATTCCATGATCATCGCACAGGCTCCGGCTGTGATTCCCGTTGCCACACTGGAACCGCTTCGCCTTACAAATGTTCCATTTACCCCTGCTCCCAAAACCTGGACTCCTGGCACTGCAAAATCAGGTTTTATTCTCTTGTCTCTAGTATAACCTCTGCCAGAATTAATATCAACACTCTTATCTGCTCCCCCGTAATAAGCAACCGTGATCGAATCATCGGTATTCGCAGGCTCTGTCAATGTCACGTCCGGACTTGCCTCCAAAAAATATACATTTCCATCGAGAAACTCCCGCACAGGAAGCCAGATGTGAAACTCTCCATCTGCACGCCCCAGCGACTGTACTCCTATCTTCCAGATACCCTGTGCCGGATGATCGAATTTCAAAAACAAAAGCTGGGATCTTCCGTCCCGCAAAAACAACCGGTATTCCACATCCACAACCGTCTGCTCAAAGGGAAATGTAAGCTGATAGCGACTTCCCTGCCGAATGGAAATCACCGGACTTCTCTCCCCAGATGGAGATATAAGATACGCTGTCACGATATTTGGAATGGTCCCCCATAATTCTGCTACAAATCCCGTATTTCCACTTTCGACACGCATTTCCACTTCCTGAACCTCTCCTACCTGATTCAGTTTTCCCTGAAAATGATGTCGTTCATTTGCCTCATTTCCTCCTCCGATAACCACGCACCGATCTACCAGTCTGGAATAGCTTCCGAGAATCCGCGACAAACTGGACATTCCATTATGTCCGCCAAGATTCGTTCCAAGAGCCACGCACATAACAAGGGGCTTCTGATTTTTCAGCGCCAGAAGATGCAGATACCGAAGTCCCTGCATAATATCTGTCTCCTGATAACACACTGCCTTCTGTCGTATTCCATAAAATTTTCGCAGATAATCTTTCGCTTCTTTTAACTTCACTACTGCAATTTCAGCCTCTGATGCCGCCCCGGTAAAACCTTCCTGGATATTTTCTCCACCTGCTGCCACACTTGCTAAAAATGTACCATGTCCATTTTCATCGCTTACTGGCACAATTTCCTTTGGATTGTCACTTTTCAGTGCCTGATCAATCTGATCATTCGTATACTCACTTCCATATGTAAATGTATCCGGTGGCTGACCGTTCTGGTCAGTCTGATCCCATATCGCTGTGATTCGACTGCTTCCATCTATGTTTCGAAAGATTTCATTTTCATAGTCTATTCCTGTATCCAAAAATCCAATCATAATTCCTTTTCCCCGAAGATTCAGTCCCGGATAATTCTGAAGCACACTGATTCCTGTCTCATTCATAGCTTCCATATCCAACAGTGCATAGCAATTTGGAATGCTGTTATAACCATAAGCCGCAATGCTTAGTTCTTCCCCTAGACTTTGATCCACATATGCTACACGATAGCCAAAGCCAAGACTCTGCACACAAATCTGGCTCTTGGGATAGACCAGTTCCTGATCTAACCGGTAATTCGGGATAATAAAATCCTGACAATTTTGAGAGAGGATTTTTTCACGGCATGAAGTTTCTCCTGTCTCTTCCTCCTTCTGCTGTGTTGCTATCACTCTCTCCTTCAAAACATTGCTTTTTATATTTTTTTGTGTCTTTAGCAATGTATTTATTTCTCCATAACTATCATTCATAAAAAAGAAAACACCTCGTATACTTTTCATATGTATATGAGATGTTTTCTTATTTTATTATTGGGCATTATCTTCTATATTTTTATAACTGCCTTACTATCTATGCCCGACTTTCTAATCTCGGTACTTCCTGCCCTCTCAGTGTGATAATCGGACCACCAGTATTTTCTATGTACTCCTGTGTGATCGTCACTTGACCAATACTGTCATCTTTCGGGATTTCATACATGATATCCAGCATAAATTCTTCGATAATCGCACGAAGGGCTCTTGCTCCTGTATCCTTCTCCATCGCCTTTTTCGCAATTGCACGTAATGCACCTTCTGTGAAATCGAGCTTCACTTCATCCAGTGCAAGAAGTTTCTGATACTGCTTCAGAATTGCATTCTTTGGCTCCTCCAGAATCTTCACATACATATCTTCTGTGAGTCCCTGTAATGTAAAGACTACCGGAAGTCGTCCCAGGAACTCCGGGATCATACCAAAGTTTCTAAGATCTTCTGTTGTTACCTTCTCAAGAATCTTCTTATCATGATCATATTTATCTTTCAGATCTGCGCCAAATCCAATTGCAGACTGCTTTGTAAGTCTCTCTTTGATGATGCCGTCCAAATCCGGAAATGCTCCTCCACAGATAAATAAAATGTTCTTTGTATTGACTGTTGTGAGCGGAACCATCGCATTTTTACTATTAGCTCCAACCGGAACTTCCACTTCACTTCCTTCTAAAAGCTTCAGCATTCCCTGCTGTACGGACTCTCCACTGACATCACGCTGACTCGCATTTTTCTTTTTTGCAATCTTATCAATCTCATCAATAAAAATGATTCCCTGTTCTGCTTTTTCCACATCGTTATCCGCTGCTGCCAGAAGCTTGGATACAACGCTTTCGATATCATCTCCAATATAACCTGCTTCCGTCAGAGATGTAGCATCTGTAATCGCAAGCGGCACATCCAGAATTCTTGCCAGCGTCTTGACAAGATAGGTCTTACCGGAACCTGTAGGTCCAATCATCAGCATGTTAGATTTCTCAATCTCAATGTCGTCCATGGAATCCGTTGCCACACGCTTGTAATGGTTGTATACAGCAACAGACATCACTTTCTTGGCATATTCCTGTCCGACTACATACTCGTCCAGGCTCGCCTTGATCTTATGCGGTGCCGGAAGGTTATGAATGTCAACGAGCGGCGTTGCCTTCTCGCCTTCTTTTTTCTTCTTCACACGCTGCTGCTTTGGAATCTGCTGGCTCATATCATCAATATTTAAGAACTGAACTCCCGGCATATTCATAAGCTGGCTATAATCAATCGCACCACCGAAGTTCATATTATTCATAGCATCAAAACTCTTTTGCATACAGTCATTGCACACACACATATTGTTCGGAAGATTGATCATCTTTCCAGCCACACTCTCTGGTCTGTGGCAGACAAAGCAGACTTTCTCATATTCATCATCGTTATGATTGTCATTGCTATTATTATCGTTGTTATCAATTGTATCTATATAATCCTGTTCAGACATGGTTCTTTCCCTTCTTTCTACTTTTGTTCCTCGGTCATCTTAAGGAACTGTTCCTCCGAAATAATCGGAACTCCCAGTTCGTTTGCTTTTTTATTCTTTGAGGAAGTCGATGTCACATCATTATTGATTAGGTAATTTGTTTTGGAAGTGACAGATCCCGTAACTTTTCCTCCCAGGCTCTCAATCAGTTCCTTGACCTCTCCCCTGTTTGCAAAGTGTTCCACACTTCCGGTAATAACAAAGTTCACTCCGGCAAAGATCTGTTGACTCTCTGATTCTTCTTCCTTTGGAATCTCAAGCTCTGCAATCAGTCGCTTTAAGCTTTCTACATGCTTCTCATCCTGAAAATAAGTTACAAATGCGCCGGCAAGTACTTCGCCTACTCCCTGAATCTCTGCAAGTTCTTCTGCAGTAGCATGAATCATACGATCCACATCACCGGAAAATTCTCTGCAGATGACCTTCGCATTTGCAAGACCAATTCCCGGAATTCCAAGTGCATAGATTACTTTCGGAAGTGTCGTCACTTTTGCTTTCTCCACATTTGCGATCAGGTTCTTGTAGGATTTTTCTCCAAAACCTTCCATCGTCTGAATCTCTTCCTGCCATTTATCCAAATGGAAAATGTCTGTGAATTCCTTTATAAATCCACGGTCAATAAACTTCTCCAGCGTTGCCTCTGACAAACCTTCAATATTCAAAGCATCACGGCTTGCAAAGAGTGCAAATGCTTTGACATGCTTTGCCTGACATTCCGGATTGGTACAATACAGTGCTTTTGCATTGCTGACCTGGCGAATCTCTGTCTTGCCGCCACAGACCGGACAGACTTTTGGAATATCTTTCACACCACTTCTTGTCAGATTCTGTGCAATCTGCGGAATGATCATATTCGCCTTATAAACTTCAATCTCATCCCCCACACCAAGTTCCAGTTCTTCCATAATACTGATGTTGTGGACACTAGCACGGCTCACTGTCGTTCCCTCCAGCTCCACCGGTTCAAAGATAGCGACCGGATTGATGAGTCCTGTTCTAGATGGACTCCACTCAATCTCCAGAAGCTTTGTCTGGCGAATCTCATCAGCCCATTTAAATGCAAATGAATCTCGTGGAAACTTAGACGTCCGCCCCAGTGATCTTCCATACGCTATATCATCATATACTAACACAAGTCCGTCGGACGGGAAATCGTTCTCGGCAATTTTTTCTGAAAATTTAATAACTTCCGCCTCTACTGTGTCTCTTATTACTTCGTGGTATTCTACTACTTCAAATCCTTGCTCTTTCAGCCATTCCATCTGACAGGCTCTGGAATTGTGGAAATCCACATCTTTTGCACTGACCAGTGTAAATGCATAGAATTTTACATTTCTTTTTGCTGTAATCTCACTGTTCAGCTGGCGTACAGAACCACTGCAGAGATTACGCGGATTTTTATATTTGGCTTCTGCTTCCTGAATCTGTTCATTAATCTTCTCAAAATCTTTATAGCCAATCACTGCTTCGCCGCGCAGTATCAGCTCACCTTGATAGCTGATCTGAAGCGGTACATTTTTAAAGACTTTTGCATTGTTCGTGATGACCTCGCCTACTTCTCCATTTCCACGGGTGACTGCCTTAAAAAGATGTCCGTCCCGGTAAGTCAGAACAATGGTAAGTCCGTCCATTTTCCAGGACATCAGTGCCTTCTGATCTCCCACAAAATTCTTTAATTCCTCTACATCTTTCGTCTTGTCCAAAGAAAGCATTGGGCTTTCATGCCGTTCTTTTGGGAGTTCACTGACCACTTCATATCCAACTCGCACCGTCGGACTATTGGAAAGTGTGATCCCAAGCTCACGCTCCAGTTCCTGAAGTTCATCATAAAGCTTGTCGTACTCATAGTTGCTCATGATTTCTTCTGCGTCTTGATAATATGCTTTTGATGCTTTATTCAAAAGCTCCACCAGTTCCTTCATGCGTTCCTGCCTGTTCATATAGCTTCTTTAACTCCTGTCCTTCTATTTTTCGCACTGCTCCACTCTTTAAGCTTCCCAGTTCTACATTCATAATTCTTATTCTTACAAGCTTTGTCACTTTATATCCAAGTGCTTCGCACATTCTCCGGATCTGCCGGTTCAGCCCCTGTGTCAGAATAATGGAAAATGTGTACTTTCCAATCTGCTTTACCTCACACGGTCTTGTTACCGCATCCAGATTCTTTTCCACGTCCTGTATATGCACACCCTCTGACATCTGCCGCACAAATTCTGAAGTGATTTCTTTATCCACGCGGACATGATATTCCTTTTCATGATGATATCTCGCCCGCATCATACTGTTGATCAGTTCTCCGTCATTTGTCATAATAAGAAGGCCTTCCGAATCTTTATCCAGTCTTCCTGCATAGGTCACCCGCACCGGATAATGCAGGAAACGTATGATATTATTTTTCACTTTCATATCCCCGGTACACACGATACCTGCCGGTTTGTTGACTGCCAGAACAACCTTCTGTTCTGCACCCTGGATCACTTTTTTCCCGACACAGATTTTCTGCTCCTCTGACACTTTCATGCCAGGTACAGCCTGCACGCCATCCACCGTCACACGTCCCGCCTCTATGAGACGGTCTGCCTCTCTTCTGGAGCAGATACCTGCCTCACTGAGGTATTTATTTAATCTTATCATTTACTAACACTCCAATTACTTTGCAGTTCCTATTCTGCCTTATCCGTTGTCAAAATACTACTGAGCTTGTCATCCTGTACAAAATTATTGCAATCGTACAAAAACAGCACACTTGTAATTTTATTCTTATCTAACAGATCCGACACATGCTTCTGATAATAATCTGCATCTACCACGATGATCTCCCTGTAATATGGAATTAAAAATGGAATCATACAGTCTGCAAAGGAATCCTTCACCAGAAGCAGCCGGTCCGTGCTGTCTGCTGTCGTGCGGATATCTATTTTATCATAATCTCCACCGAGAAATACTTCATACGCATCAGGTTCGTCCAGTTTTGTACGGTCATAAAGCTCTGCTGTCTTTATGCCCTCAGACTCATAACTTGCCACCATCTGCGTGTTGTCGGAAGCATTTTCCGTTAAATATGCGTATATCGGTTCACGGTATCCGCTTTCAAATCCACTTGTTCGGGAAAGATTTCCACTGAAATCACCGGTCACTACATAAGGTTTTAAAGCCGGTGCTTTCGAAGTGTCAAGCCCCAGATCTGAAGCAATCTGCTGCCATACAAGACTAGCTCCAAGCGTTGTCCAGCGGGAATCTGTGTGGTAATAAATTTCCTTATCTTTATTCGCATTTAGAACACCTTGTGCATCAATCCAGTTCACACTGTCTCCAAGCATGCTCTGAATCTGTGCAATCTGCACTGTCTGATCTTCCACCGGAGCATAAGAAGGAAGCTTATCTGCCCATACATTTGCAGCGTCCGGAATCAGTGCCATATACATCGGCACATCGGAATAATCCTCGGCAAGCGCTGTAATCGCGTCCACATTTTCCTGAACCTTCTTTTCATCCAGCTTGTTAATATCCGCCAGAAGATACTGGTTCTTTCCTCGGTACACACCGTTCACGTCCCGTCTTCCAAGAACTGTATCCAGTTTCGCCTGGGTATCTTTCACCGTCTCTTTGAAAAATGTCCTTCCTGCTCCTGTCACATTCACAAGACACAGGATCATGATCACGGCTGCGAATACAAATACTGCACTTCTGCCTCGCTCCAGACGTTTTTTATTCTTTTCTTTTTTATCTTTCTTTCCAAATACCAGAATCTTCTTCCAGATAAGATTCGGAAGTGGTGTACTTGCAAGAAATGCCACTACAAGAACGAACACATTTCCAAGGAAAAGATATCTTCCCATGATACCAACCACATCGCCTCCGCCAAATCCAAACATCACTTTCAGATAACCAAATGACGCTGCCGGTGTTTTACCGAAGAAAAATACCCAGCCAAGCGCTGTGAAAAACCATGTATAAATCTGTCCAAGCACAGGTGGTAATCTCTTTAAAAATGGCAGTGCATAACGCTCCACGATCTGCCAGAATGCAAGGTAGATACCCCAGAGCAATCCACCTGTGACCGTTACCTGCCACGGTGCATTCTTCCACATACCTGCATACCAAAGTCCCATCAGAATTCCGGATACAAGTGTTCCAAGCCAGCCGCCCCAGAGTGGTTCACAGATGTAATCCCAGAACCATGCAAAAACAGAGCTGTTAAAACGGCGTACAAATGTTGTTATGTTACGTGCCACATATGGATAGCGGAAATTTTTCTTCACATCAAATCCAAGCATTCTGCAAAGTCCCACTGCCATATCACAGTATCCACTGAACGCAAAGTAAATCTGGAACATGAAGATTGCACATCCCAGCCATGCACCAAACACAGACAACTCGCCTGCCTTCAAAGACATGATTTTGGTGAATGAATCTGCCAGGTAATCTGCAATGATAACTTTCTTTGCAAAACCACATACAAATAAAGCAATTCCTTCGCCAGCCTTTGCCCAGGACAATTTGCGAGTCTTTAATTCCTTTCGGATCTGCGGATATTTTACGACCGGTCCTGCCAGGAACAACGGAAACATTGCTATGTAAACTGCAAAATCCAGAATACTTTTCTGAGCCTTTACATTTCCCCGGTGAATCTCAATCAGATAAGAAAGCACCTGTAAGATGCAGATTCCTATTCCGACCGGCACTTCCGAAATAAAGCCCACGCGTTGTCCGATAAATGCAAAGAACACATATACTATAATATTGATCAGTATGCTTCCAGCAAATAACTGCTCCGTACTCCTTCTTCTTCGCATGTAGCCTTCCATCTGAATTCCCACAGCATAATTAAACAATATAAAAAATGCCAGAACGACCAGATTGACCGGGGCTCCCCATGCAAAAAAAACTGCTCCCCCTGCAACCAGGGCAATGTCTTTTATCTTTCCCGGAAGCAGATAATACAATATGAAAATAACTGGTAAAAATACACATATAAATGCGATACTATTGAATAACATAATTTCTAAACGCTGCCTCCAGAATTTTATTAATACAAGCCTCATAATAGGCTTTTGTCATTGTACTTCCGTCCTCCCCATAATAAGAAGCGTCCGTAAGATCTGTTGTGTCTACATATTTCACTTTTTCTTCCTTACAAAGAGCCTTCAAAGCTTCATTGTATGAAGTTACATCCAGCGCGGTACTCATCTTGGACAAACTACTATCATCTGATGATGTATCACTATCACTATTGCTCTTAGAATCTGTGCTGCTCTTAGAATCTGTACTGCTCTTAAGATCCGAGTTGTCAGTTGTATCTTTAGCATCTGAATCTGAATCAGTATCTGAATCTGAATCAGTATCTGAATCGGCTGAACCTGTCGCATCACCTGTACTTGTCAGTGACAGGTATGCCGGGATACTGCATACATAAACTTTCGTATCCGGCAATGCTGCTTTCACCTGCTCAACAAAGCTTTTGTAATTCGCTGCAAATGCATCTGCTGTCTCTCCACTGACTGCTACATCTCCTCTTCCGATACAGAGGATAAGCTTCTGTGGTGCAGTCTCTGCTTCTGTTACGGCTGTCAAAAGCTCATTTAATCCGGAACCTTCCGCATCGCTGACCGTTGCTCCATCCTTTGACTTCACCTGCGACTTACTCAAGATGTCATTCTGTCTGAAGCCAAGTGCAGTACTGTCGCCAAGCACAATACAGCCATCCATTTTTTCTTTTGCAGACTTTGCTTTCCACGCTGCCGCCTCATCTGCTTCTGTCTGCTCTAATTCCTGGATCTGGGCATCAATCTTCTGAACATTGGCATCTTCCAGTTCTGTCAGTTTCTTTACTCCTTCTGTCGCATCCACTCGCGGATTCATCATTCGTGTTCCAATAATCAGCGCACCGATCAAAAACAAGAGGATTACCGCAACAATCGCAAAACGAAGCACTTTATCCGGCTCCATTTTTTCCTTCATTTTTTCTTTATTCTTTTCAAACATTTTCATTCTCCAATAAACAAATAAACTATGTATATCCTTAAAAAGACATACATAGTTTATTTTACTTTGTATAAGAATAAAAGTCAAATTTTATAACTGTTTTATCAGATTCACCATCTCAATTGCTGATAACGCACAATCATAACCTTTATTGCCAGCTTTACTTCCGGCACGTGCAATGGCCTGTTCAATATTTTCTGTTGTAATGATTCCAAATAAAACAGGAATACCTGTTGCAAGCTCGATCTGTGCAATTCCTTTTGCTGATTCATTACACACCAGATCATAATGGGATGTATCCCCACGAATAACTGCACCTACGCAGATGACTGCATCGTACTTTCCTGACTGCGCCATTTTCTGCGCTGTGATTGGTATTTCAAATGCTCCCGGCACCCATGCTGCTGTAATATTTTCTTCTTCTACACCATGTCTCACAAGTCCGTCAACAGCTCCGCCTAATAACTTATTGACAATAATCTCATTAAATCTGGCCGCTACGATTCCGACTTTCATTCCCTCTGGTGCTACTACTTTTCCTTCAATTACCTGAATCTGTTTCATGTTCATCTTCCTCCTGCATTCTTTTTTATAATTGTATTTCTTTGAAAATGTGTCCCATTTTTTCCTGTTTTGTTTTCATATAATTCAGATCATATTTTTGTGGCTGGATCTCTAATGGTACTCTTTCCTTAATTTCCAGTCCGAAATCCTGAAGCCCATAAACTTTATCCGGGTTATTGGTAAGAAGTCTTAAGGATTTCACGCCCAGGTCTGATAAAATCTGAGCTCCGACCCAGTACTCTCTGAGATCTGGGGCAAATCCCAGTTGAACATTCGCCTCGACTGTATCATATCCACGTTCCTGAAGTTCATATGCTTTGATCTTATTGATCAGTCCGATTCCTCTTCCTTCCTGTCTCATATAGAGAATGATTCCTCTTCCCTCTTCCTCCACCTGGCGCATTGCCGTCTGAAGCTGCAATCCGCAGTCACAGCGAAGAGAACCAAAAGCATCTCCGGTCAGGCATTCTGAATGGACTCTGCAAAGTACATTTTCTCCCTCCCCGATTTCTCCTTTTACCAAAGCAAGATGATGCTCTCCTGTAATGTCATTCACATATCCATGAATCTTAAATTCTCCATACTGTGTTGGAAGATCTGCCACTGCTTCTTCTTTTACATGTTTTTCGTGAATTCTCAAATAATCCTGCAGATCCTTAATCGTAATAAATGTAAGATGATACTTACGGGCCAGCTCCCAGAGTTCTGGTGTACGCATCATCGTTCCGTCTTCTTTCATGACCTCACAACATACACCACATTCTTTTAGTCCTGCCAGTCTTACAAGATCTGTCGTTGCCTCTGTGTGACCGTTACGCACAAGTACTCCGCCCTTTTTTGCCACCAGCGGAAATACATGGCCCGGTCTTCTAAAATCTTCTGGTCTTGATGTGTCATCCACACATTTCATCATCGTATATGCACGTTCTGCTGCTGATATACCGGTTGTTGTATCTACATGATCAATTGATACCGTAAATGCTGTTTCATGATTATCGGTATTCTCTGAAACCATCTGTGGAAAATTAAGCTTTGCTGCCAGTTCTGCACTCATCGGCGTACAGATCAGCCCCTTTGCATGCGTTGCCATAAAATTAATATTTTCCTGGGTCGCAAACTGAGCAGCACAGATCATGTCTCCTTCATTTTCTCTGTCCGGGTCATCTGTAACAAGAATGATCTTTCCATCTTGTAAATCCCGGATTGCCTCTTCTACTGTATTATATTGATACTTTTGTTCCATCTGTTCTTCCTCCGTTATTCTTTTTTTTGTTGCTGTATATTTAAAATCCAAATTCTTCCAGAAACTCCATTGTAATTCCTGTCTTTTTCTCATGTTCCAATTTGGACTCTTCTTTTTTTCCAATCCCCATTAATTTTTCTACATATTTCCCGATGATGTCATTTTCCAGATTCACAAAATCTCCGGATGCTTTTTTCAGAAGTATCGTCTCTTCCCCTGTATGTGGAATGACTGACACCTGAAACCCTTCGTCGTCTACCTTCGCAACCGTCAGGCTGATTCCATCGATGCAGACAGACCCCTTTTCCACGATCAGATCTAATATCCGCTGTGAAGTTTTAATGGATACCCAGACTGCATTTTCCTCTTGGATCATTGACCTGATAACTCCTGTTCCGTCAATATGACCGCTCACAATATGACCTCCGAATCTTCCATCCGCTGCCATTGCCCGTTCAAGATTTACATAACTTCCGATCTTACAATTTCCAAGACTGCTCCTTCTGATCGTCTCTGCCATGACATCTGCCGTAAATCCGTCAGGTTGCAGGGAAGTAACTGTCAGACATACTCCATTTACCGCAATACTGTCTCCGATCTTCGTACCTTCCAATACTTTTGCTGCCTTCACCGCCAATACTCCTGAATTTCCATTCAACTGAATATAACGGACTTTTCCCACTTCTTCTACAATTCCTGTAAACATGATTCCTCCTGTTCTTTTCTTAAGACCTGACAGGTAATTTTTAGGTCTTCTCCAATCTGGCAGATATCTTTGAACTTTAGTACCGCTGCCTGAGACGGAAGCTCTATCCCAATTCCATCCACCGGAGTCCGGCTTCCTGTTCCGCCAAAGATTTTTGGTGCAATAAATGCCTGCACCTCCTGGACAACTCCGGCCTGTAGTGCACTGTCATTTAAAGTTCCTCCACCTTCCAGTAAAATGCTGTCGATATTTTCTTTTCCCAGATACTCCATCAAATGCTTCAGATTAACATGTTTTTTCATATCCGGACAAAATACGGTTTCCACTCCCATTGCCTGCAAAATTTCTTTTTTCTTCTCTACATTTTCCGGATCTGCATAGGCTACAATCGTCCGGTACTCCCTCGCACTTTTTACGATCTGGCTATCCAGTGGAATTCTTAACTTACTGTCACAGATAATCCTGACCGGACTTTTAAGCCCTTCTACCCGGACATTCAGCATTGGATCATCCGCAAGTACCGTTCCTATCCCGACCATGATCCCCATATACCGATGACGCATATACTGTACTTCTCTGCGTGCGGCTTCTTGGGTGATCCATTTTGAAGCTCCTGTCTTTGTTGCAATTTTCCCATCCAGCGTCATTGCATACTTCATAACTACATATGGTGTTTTGGTCGTTATGTAATGAAAAAATATTGGATTTAATTCATCACATTTGTCTCTCATAAAATCTTCCACAACCGTTACACCGACATCTCTTAGTATCTTTGCTCCCTTTCCTGCCACTTTCGGATTTGGGTCTCTGGATCCAATCACTACTTTTTTTATCTTCTGCTCTAAAATTGCTTCCGTACACGGCGGCGTCTTTCCATAATGACAACATGGTTCCAATGTAACGTACAGCGTTGCCCCTTCGGCTGATTCAGTGAGAGAAGCAATTGCATTTCGTTCCGCATGTAACTCTCCACATCTGGCATGATAGCCTTCGCCGATAATACGTCCATCCTTTACGATGACCGCTCCGACCATCGGATTGGGATTCGTCCAGCCTTCTCCTTTTTTTGCAAGTTCTATTGCACGTTTCATATAATCCTGGTCTGTCACATACATTCCTTCTTTCTTTTTATCTTAGAACAAAACCCCTGCAGATGATCTACAGGGGTTTTGTTCACTGGTACTTTAATCACAACTTCATGACTAATTATCTGCGAAAGTAAAAAAGCTCTGAAATGGTCTACCATCTCAGAGCCTCGATACCGCATTCATAACTAAAACTATATGTACCGTCTTCTTCTCTCATCCAGACTATACTGTCGGCTTCGGAATCTCACCGAATCATGCCTCCCGGCTCGCGGGCTTTACCG
>OGZL01002058.1_pt1 | contig 15251 bp, 14 predicted proteins | sample 1576761 | NCBI WGS metagenome assembly OGZL01 (sample SAMEA3541595, study PRJEB24748) | human gut metagenome | biome: human gut; feature: human-associated habitat; material: faeces | place: China | collected 2012
ATGCCTGTATTTGTTTCGGCTTTAATGGAGATGGCTGGAGTCCATATGGTGCAGTGGATGAGAATTACGACTACCGGGACAAGTATTCCTACCGGCTGATCTATGAGGGCATCTCCCTCCAGGAGGTCTATGCCATGGTCCTGGAGCTGGGTCCTGAGGGGGCCAACGGCCGGGGAAGCTGCTTCGGCCTGGGCTGCATGCAGTGGACCTCCTACAACCGGATCAAGCGCCTGCTGGAGAACTATCTGGAAGCGGCGGATGGGGCGGACACCATCACCCTGGCCCAGGTCCAGGAGGCGGAGGGGATCACCATCAGCTATGAGCTGCGCAACACCCACAAGAAGGTCTATACGGACTGGCAGACCGCCAACCCTGAGCAGGACACGGAAGAGGCGGCCTATGATGCCGGGGTGAAGGTGTGCACCAGCTACGGGATTCCCGTGGGCTACAACCCCCCGGAGGTACAGGAGTCATGCTGCCGCCATAAAGGTTGTGGACCTGATCGTGACGTACCTTCCGGCCGTCTGCCTCGTGGTAGAAACTGGCGTAGTCTGCCGGGCTGTTCATCAGGCCCATGGCACCGCCCACCACGCGCGGGAAAAACTCCTCCTGCTCAATGTTGTCCTTCTCCCGCAGGGCGGCCATATCGTCCAGAAAAGCGCGCAGCCGCTCGGGTGAGTAGAAGAGGGAGGGCTCGTTCATATCGTTCCAGAAGCCCTCGATGCCGCAGTCGGTCAGGGCCTTGTATTTGTGGCCGAACCACTCCCGCACCTCGGGGCGCAGGAAGTCGGCAAAGTAGGCCTTGCCGGGCCAGACTGCCGCCACAAAGGGAGTTCCGTCGGCCTTTTTGCAGAAGTATCCCTTTTCCAGCCCCTCAGTGCAAGTGGAGTCGTTGGGGTCGACGCGCACGCCGGCATCGATGATGGGCACCAGCCGGATGCCCTGCGCTTTCAGGTCTGCGGAGAGCTTTGTAAGGTCTGGAAAACGTTCCTTGTTTACGGTGAAATCGGCATAGTCCTGCATATACTCGATGTCTATACAGATCATGTCCAGCGGCAGGTCGTGCTCCTTGTACTGGCGTGCAACTTCCCGTACGTCCTCCTCAGTCTTATAGCCCCAGCGGCTCTGTGCCAGACCGAATGCCCACCTGGGCGGGATGTAGCTGCGGCCGATGAGGGTACGGAACTCCCGGCAGATTGCATTCTCATTCTCGCCGGAGAGGAGATACAGATCATAGTCTGGGGTCTCGGTGTGGAAAGAGAGAAGATCGTGGCGGGAATAACCGATGTCGTAATACACCTTGCCCGGGAAATCCACGAACAGGCCAAAGCAGGTGCTGCCGTCCCGCACCAGCAGGAAATTGTGCGCACCATAGAAGGAAAGCTTATCCTCGCTGTGGCGGGATTCATCGGTGTTGTTGGCGATGTAGTGCCAGCCGCGCTTGTTGATGCCGCGGGGCATTTCACCCAGACCGTAGACGGCAGCCTGCTCACTGAGGGTGAGCTGCCAGCCGCTGCCATCGGGAGTCAGAAAGGGGATGGGGCCGCTTTCCGCGGGAAGAGACAGCACAACGCTCTGGGTGGGAAAAGGATGCCCGAAAGAAAAACGTTGGATCACAGAAAAGACCTCCTGTTTCAGATAGAGTTGTTACTATAATGATACGGCAGAAATCGTTCCGGAACAAGAGAGAAAACAGGATGAATAATACAACAAAACAGGCGTTTTGTGGCCTGCGCAACAGCCAATACTTCTGCTGCACCTGCCTGAGCCTCTCGGGCGAGAAACTGCACGGAATGGATTGCAAACTGTCGAATGGCTTGCTATAATAAAAAGTACTCTGAAAAGGGAGGATCTTCCATGTATCGAAACGGCATCAAGCGGCTGCTGGCGGTCATTTTGTCCCTCTGCGGCATGATCGTGCTCTCGCCGCTGCTGCTCATCCTCTGCCTTGCCATCAAGATCGATTCCCCGGGGCCGATCTTTTTCAGGCAGAAGCGGGTGGGCATCCACAAACAACATTTCAATATCCTCAAGTTCCGCACCATGCGCATCGACACCCCCCACGATATGCCCACCCACATGCTCAAGGACCCGGATCAGTATATCACCCGAGTGGGGCATTTCCTGCGCAAGACCAGTCTGGACGAGCTGCCCCAGCTCTGGAACATCTTTGTGGGCGATATGGCAGTCATCGGCCCGCGCCCGGCGCTGTGGAACCAGTATGACCTGCTGGCCGAGCGGGACAAGTACGGTGCCAACGATGTCCGCCCCGGCCTGACCGGCTGGGCTCAGATCCATGGGCGGGATGAGCTGGAGATCGTGGACAAGGCCCGGCTGGACGGCTACTATGTGGAGCATCTGAGCTTTGGCATGGACGTAAAGTGCTTCTTTGGCACCATCAGGGCGGTGCTCGACCACGACGGTGTGGTCGAGGGCGGCACCGGCACTTTGCACGAAGAGGAAAACCACAAGAAGTAAGACTGGCCCGGGCAGAATACTTGATTTATCCCCTGAAAAGCGTATAATAAAACGGTATAAGACATCAAAGGAGGATTTCCATGAATCGCACCTACATCAACGAGGTACAAAAGGAAATTGGCAATACGGTCAAGGTACAGGGCTTTATTGAAAACCTGCGCAACAGCAAGTATATGGCCTTTATCGTACTGAAGGATATCACCGGCAAGCTGCAGATCACGGTTGAAAAAGAAGATCATCCTGATCTGGTGGACACCATCGATCAGCTGACCCCTGATTCTGTCATCACTGTCACCGGCAAGGTGGTCGAGAACGACTACGTCAAGATGGGCGGCATCGAGATGATCCCCGAGGCCATCAAGGTGGAGAGCATTGCGGATGCACTGCCCATTGCCCGCAAGGCCATTGCCGCCACCAAGAAGAAAAAGGCGGTGGAGCGTTCCAGCATCGACCAGCGCATTGATTACCGCTGGGTCGATCTGCGCACCGACGAGAACCAGCTGATGTTCAAGGCCCAAAGCTGCATGGTCAACGCCATGCGCAAGTTCTTGCTGGACCAGAACTTTATCGAGATCCACACCCCCAAGCTGATCGCTGCTGCCAGCGAGAGCGGCTCTGAGGTGTTCAAGGTGGATTACTTCGACCGCAATGCCTATCTGGCACAGAGCCCCCAGTTCTACAAGCAGATGGCAATGGCTGCAGGCTTTGAGCGCATTTTCGAGACCGGCCCTGTGTTCCGCGCCGAGAAGAGCTATACCAATAAGCACGCCACGGAGTTCTCCGGCTTCGATCTGGAGTTCAGCTATATCACCTCTTACAAGGATGTCATGGCCATGGAGGAGCAGCTGCTCAAGGCTGGCCTGCAGGCTGTGAAGGATGCTTACGGCGACCAGATCCAGGAGCTGTTCGGCAAGGAAGTCATCGTGCCCGAGACCCCGTTCCCCGTGGTCAAGCTGGCTGACCTGTACAAGGGTCTGGAAGAGGACTTCGGCTATGTGGTGGACGATTCCGAGAAGGGCGACCTGACCACCGAGGCCGAGCGCCTGAGCTACGACTGGGTGAAGAAGCACTATAACCACGAGTTCCTCTTCGTCACGGATTACGATGCTGAGAAGCGTGCTTTCTACCACATGCGCGACGAGAACGGTGTGCCTCAGGGTTACGACCTGATCTGGCGCGGTGTGGAGATCACCACCGGTGCCCAGCGTGAGCACCGCTATGAGGTGCTGAAGAAGCAGGCTGAGGAAAAGGGTCTGGCTGAGGATGTCAAGTTCTATCTGGAGTTCTTCCAGTATGGCTGCCCCCCGCACGGCGGCTTCGGTCTGGGCATCGACCGCCTGACCATGCTGCTGGTGGGCGAGAGCATCAAGGACGCGGAGTTCCTGTTCCGCGGCCCCAACCGTCTGACCCCGTAAGGACGGGGGTGTTCGTATGAACGCCGCAGACCATTATCTGACCCGTTATCTGGAAGCGAAGGATCTGGATCAGTACAACGCACTGCTCCGCTACACCTTTCAGGTCACGGAAGAAGAGCTGACTGCCACAGGCTGGAAGGACGACGAGATCAAACAGTCCAAGTTCCCGGTGCTGGAACGTGCCGATGTACTGGGCTGCTTTGATGGGGATACGCTGGTGTCCCAGTTCGCCGTCTATCCGCTGAAAATGAACATCTACGATACGGTCTACCATGTGGGCTTTGTCACCAGTGTCTGCACCTACCCGGAGTACACCGGGCAGGGCATTATGAAGCATCTGATGATCAAGGGCCTGACCCAGATGCATGAGGAGGGCAAATCCTTCGCTCTGCTCTACCCGTACAGCATTCCGCTGTACCATCATCTGGGCTGGGAGATCGTTTCCAACAAGATCTCGTTCAACATCAAGGACCGGCAGATCCCCACCAAGGTCAAGGCCCCCGGCTATGTCCGGCGTGTCAGCTGGGATAACACCGAGTTCCATGAGCTGCACTCCCACTTTGCGTCCATCACCCACGGCTGTCTGTTCCGCAACAGTCTGGCCTGGGAGGAATACTGGCGCTGGGATGAGGACGATACCAATGTTGCGGTCTACTACAACGTCAAGGATAAGCCCTGCGGCTACATGGTCTACCTCATCAAAAATGACATCATGCACATCAAGGAGATGGTCTACCTCAACCGCGAGGCCCAGAAAGGCCTGTGGGAGTATATCCATGCCCATGATTCCATGATCGATGAGGTGCACGGCAGCACCTATTTCAGCGAACCCATCGCCTTTGAGATGGACGATGGCGACATCAAGGAGAGCATCCGCCCCTATGCCATGGGACGCATCATCGACGTGGAGGATTTCCTCGCCGATTACCCCTGTGACCCGGACGGCGGCACCCTGTGCATCGAGCTGGAGATCGAGGACTCGCTTCTGCCATGGAACGACCGGACGTTCAACGTTCGCTTTGCGGATGGGCACTGCACCATGACCCGTGAACCCGCCGAGTATCACCTGAGAATGGGCATCGGCACCTTTACCACCCTGCTGCTGGGCTACAAGACCGCAGAGCGTCTGTATGAGCTGGAGCGCATCGAGGGCAGGGAAGAGGCTGTGGAACGGCTGGATGACGTGCTCTTCCATAAGATTCCGTATATTTCGGATTACATCTGACAAAAGAAAACAACCCTCTCTGTCAAAGCCTTTTGCTTTGCCTGCTTTTCCCGAAAGGGTGAGGCGGCATTGTGAGGCAATGACGGAGAGGGTTGTTCTTTTTGACTCAGAGCAGCGTCGGCACCAGCTCGGCCAGCTTCTCGGCCAGCTGTGCGTGGCCCTTACGGGTCAGGTGCATGAAGTCGATCTGGTTGAACTCGCAGCCTTCAGCATCCAGGAAATGGACGTTGTTGCGCTCTGCAATGATCTTGTACCAGCCGGCAACGCCCTTGGACTTCTCCACACAGCCGTCACCCATGACCTCATCGTGGAAGCCCTCCTTGATGCGCGGAGGAGCAACTACAAGAATGTTGGGTTCCTTGCCGCCCCAGCAGTCCACGGTCTTGCACTTCTGGATCAGGCGCTCCATGCCCGCACCAATGCAGGCAGCATTTGCGTTGAAGCGCTCTTTCACATCGTTGGTGCCCAGCATGATGATGAGCAGGTCGATGACTTCATGGCTCTTGAGCAGGGGATAGGCCACGCTCAGAGCATCCATGGACTCGTGGATGGGGTCTGCAAAAACGGTGGTGCGGCCGGAAAGGCCCTCTTCGGTTACCAGATACTTGTCGCCAAGAGCAGCCTGCAGGCGGCAGGTCCACCGCTCGTCCTCGTTGAAGCGGATGCCGCCATCGGCGTTATCCTTGGGGTCGGCACAATAACCGTGGGTGTTGGAATCGCCCAGGCAGAGAATATGTGTTTTCATCTCAATATACTCCTTTGATCGTTCAGATGATCAGGCTTCGCCGTGCTGCTGGCGGAAGTAATAGACTGCGCCTACCATACCGGCATCATTGTGCAGCTGGGCGGCGCGGATCTCCAGTCCCTCGGCAAAGGCGGGCATGACGGAGGCCCTGACTTTGGCGGCAATGGGCTCGATGAGCAGCTTCTGCTGGGCGCTTACGCCGCCGCCGATGAGAATGAGCTGCGGGTTAAAGATGTGCACCATGCCTGCAAGGCCCTGTGCGATCTCATCCGTCCAGGCATCCAGCAGGGCCAGAACGGTCTCGTTGCCAGCCTCTGCGGCAGCAAAAATGGCGCGGCCGTCTTTCCAGGCGGGGTCCTTTTCCTGTGCGGCCCGTACCAGAGCCGTGGTGGCGGCGTAGCGCTCCCAGCAGCCGGTGGCACCGCAGGTGCAGGGGATACCGTCCAGTGCATGGGTGCGGTAGTGGCCCAGCTCACCGCCCAGTCCGCGGGCACCCTCCAAAAGGCGGCCGCCGGTCAGGATGCCGCCGCCCACGCCGGTGCCCAGCGTGACACCGATGACGTCGGTATAGCCCTGCGCCCCGCCGACCCATACTTCGCCGAGGGTCATGCAGTTGGCGTCGTTGGCCACCGTGACGGGCAGGCCAAAGTCCTGCTCCAGCGCGGCCTTGATGGGGCTGCCGATGTAGTTGGGGAAATTGCCGCAGGTACCGGCCACGATGCCCTTGCGGCTGTCGATCTGGCCGGTGGCGGACACGCCAATGCCGGAAAGGTTTTCCACCGGGATGGCCTGTGCTGTTAAAAATTCCTTTGCGGCCTTGCGCACGGTGTCCAGCACGGGGGTCTGGTAGCCGTCAAAGTTCACGCTCTGCTCGCCCTTGCACAGCACTTTGCCGGTCTCGTCCACGATGCCCAGCTTGACGGCGGTGCCGCCAATGTCAATGCCAAAATACTGTTTCATGCAGCGTCTCCGTTTACTTGTTCATGGCGTTGATGGCACCGGTGAAGCGGGCCGTGATCTCGGCCGGGCGGGTGATGGCACCGCCCACCACCAGGGCAAAGGCCCCGGCTTCCAGTGCCTTGACGGCCTGCTCCGGGTAGTGGATGTGGCCCTCAGCAATGATCTTGGCCGGGCACTCGGCGGCCAGCTTGTGCACAAACTCAAAGTCGATGTCGTTGATGCCCTGGGTCTCGGGGGTGTAGCCCCGCATGGTGGTGCCCACAAAGTCGGCACCGGCCTCAGCGCAGAGCATGGCGTTCTCAAAGTTGTCGCAGTCGGCCATGAGCAGCTGATCCGGGTACTTGGCCTTGATGGCCCGGATAAAGTCGGCAGAGGTGGAGCCGTCAGGCCGCAGGGCCCCGGTGCCCTGGACTGCCAGGATATCCACACCGCAGGCCACCAGCTCGTCCACTTCCTTCATGGTGACAGTGATGTACATGGGGGTGCCGGGGTAATCCTTTTTGATGATGCCGATGACCGGCAGGTCCACCACCTGCTTGATCTGGGTAATGTCCCGGACGGTGTTGGCCCGGATGCCCACGGCACCGCTCATGGCGGCAGCCTTGGCCATCAGGGGCATCACGCCGCCCTCCTTGGTGTACAGCGGTTCGGTCTCCAGTGCCTGACAAGAGACGATCAGACCGCCCTTGATCTGAGCAAACAGTTTTTCCTTATCCATTGTTTCAGCCCTCCATTTTGATTTTGACAACGGCCTTGCGCACATTGGCACAGCCATCCTGTACCAGGCCGGGTTTGTGCAGCTCCGTGGGGAAGAACAGGACGAACCGCCCCTCGCCCAGGGCACCGCTCACAACGCTGGCGCTGTCCTGGAAGCCGCAGTCGCCGCTGAACTGGCCCACCTCCGGGCCGGCGGCGTTGGTGTAGCCCCAGCCCTCGCCGCCGGTGATGTCGATCTGCAGGTCGGCATACAATTTGTGATATTCGGGGTGGTAGCCTGCATCCGGGTGCAGGGCGGCGTCCATCACGTTGATGAATACCTCGTCACCGTCCACCTCAGTGCGGCCGTTCGGCAGGGCCGAAAGGTCGTGGGTGAGCAGGTAATCAATGGCGGTGTCCAGATTGGGATGCAGCCCTTTGTAGCGGGTCAGATGCTCCAGAGTATCGCAGATCATGGTGCATTCCTCCAAAAAAGAAGCGCCCGCCTCCCCTCTGAAAAGAGACGGAGAGGGGGCGCTGTTTGGTTTTACAGTTTTGCGATGGCAGCTTCGATCATGGCCTGTGCTTCGGCCACGATGGGCTCATCCTCCGGGATCAGGCCGGGCATGGGCTCGCGCACGCCGCCCAGCTCCAGACCATACATCCGGCGCAGGATCTCCTTCTGCACGGCGTACAGGTTGCCGTGGGCTTCGCACATCTTGTAGATGATGCGGTCGGCGGCGTACTGGATGGCCTGTGCTTCTTTGATCTCGCCCTTGTTGATATGGTCGTTCATGGCCAGGTACAGCTCCGGCATCACGGCGTAGGTGCCGCCGATGCCGCCGTCGGCACCGATCACACGGCCGGAAACGAACTGCTCATCGGGGCCGTTGAACACCACGAAGTTGCCCTCGCCGCGGGCGGCGATGCCGGCATCCTTGAACATCTGGATATCCTGGGTGGGCATGGAGCTGTTCTTCACGGCCACCACGTTGGGGTTCTTCAGCATCTCCTTCAGCAGGCTCATGGTCAGGGCTGTGCCAGCCAGCTGGGGGATGTTGTAGATGACGAACTCGGTGTTGGGAGCAGCCGCGGACATATCGTTCCAGTACTTGGCAATGGCGTACTCCGGCAGATGGAAGTAGATGGGCGGGATGGAAGCAATGGCGTCCACGCCCACGCTCTCGGCATGGCGGGCCAGCTCCACGCTGTCGGCGGTGTTGTTGCAGCCAACATGAGCAATGACGGTGATCTTGCCCTTGGCCTCGCTCATCACGGCTTCCAGAACGGTCTTGCGCTCGTCCACATGCTGGTAGATGCACTCGCCGGAGGAGCCACCCACATACACGCCCTTGACGCCCTTGGCGATCAGGTGGCGGGTGAGGGCCTTGACGCCCTCCACCGAGATGTTGCCCTCTGCGTCATAGCAGGCGTAAAAGGCAGGGAACACACCCTGATATTTGGTGATATCTTTCATGGGTCAATATCCTTCTTTCTGTAGTATAAACAGATACACGTTTCGTACTGCACTTAAACCTGCTCCCGGTCCAGCAAGCCCCATAGGCTTGTGTTCCGGGCAACGGTATCAGTGCCCTCTTGCGGTGCCCTGCATCCGCTTCGACCCTTGGGCGGGTCTTGCGTCTTGCAGACCGCTGCGCCAAAAATTGCTCCCTGTACTCCCCTTTTTGTCACTTGCGTGACATCTTCCCCCGGAGCGGGGGAAGTCTTTGGCCGCAGGCCGCGGTCGCAATTTTAGCCTTTGACCGCACCCATTGCGATGCCCTTGGTGAAGTACTTCTGGAAAATGAGGAAGATGATGATGATAGGCACGGCGGCCAGTGCGGCACCGGCCATGATCAGACCGAAGTCGGTGCTGTTCTCGGCCTGCAGCTTTGCAATGCCCAGCGAGATGGTCAGGTTGCTGGTGCTGGACAGCATGATCAACTGCATGAAGTAGTCGTTCCAGCTGTTGATGAAGGTGAAGATGGCCAGTGCGCCGATGCCGGGCTTGACCATGGGCAGCACGATCTTGACAAAGGTGCGTGCCTCGCTGGCACCGTCGATGCGGGCAGCTTCCAGCATTTCGGTGGGGATGCCCTCACTGAACTGCTTCATCAGGAACACGCCGAAGGGCCAGCCCACGATGGGGAAGATGACGGCCCAGATGGTGTTGTACAGGTTCAGGGCGCTCATCTCGCGCAGCAGGGGGATCAGGATGACCTGCTTGGGCAGAGCCATTGCGCACACGATGAGGGTGAACAGCAGCTTGCGGCCCACAAAGCGCTTCTTGGCCAGCGCATAACCGGCCATGGCGGCGGTGATGCAGGTGAAGATCATGGACATGACGGCCATGAACACGGTATTGATCATCCAGCGGATGGCGGCAGGAGCCGTGGGGCCCACCGAGAAGTAGATGGGCTCACCGTCGGCACTGAACTTGCTGCCGAAGGGCACGGCCAGCTGCCACAGCGGGGCGCTCTTGCCGGCGAACAGCTTCTGGTAGTTGGTCAGCACCCACTGGCTGGGCCACCACTCCGGGGTAGTGGCGTTGATGGCGGCACCGGTCTTGAAGGAGCCGGTGATGATCCAGTACAGCGGGAACGCGAACAGCACAGCCACGATGCTGATGAGGATGATGGCCAGGATCGTGTAGGCACTTGCCTGCTTGAGCTTACTGGGATGACGTTTCAGCGGTTTTTGCTTTTTGGTTGCAGCAGTTGCACTCATTGCTCGGCACCTCCCTTAATTATCCTGGTTGCCCAGCTTGAACTGGACAGCCGACAGGATGGCGATGATGACCGCCAGCACAACGCCCATGGCATTGCCGTAGCCGTAGCGGTACAGCTTGAAGGCGGTGTAGTAGATGTAGTACATAATGGTGTCGGTGCTGTGGTTGGGGCCGCCGGAAGTCAACAGCTGGATCAGCGCAAAGCACTGGAAGGAGTTGATGGTGGTGATGACCAGAATGTACAGGGTGGTGGGCATGATGGCGGGCCACTTGATCTTCCAGAAGCACTGGAAATCGGTAGCGCCGTCCACTTCGGCGGCTTCCACGATGGACTGATCCACATTGCCCAGTGCGGAAACATACAGCACGATGGGCTGGCCCACTGAGGTGGTGAGCAGGATCAGGATGATGCAGCCCAGTGCAAACCGCTCGTCACCCAGCCAGTTGATGTTTTTGTCGATGAGGCCCAGGCTCTTGCCCAGATAGTTGAAGATGCCGTAGTAGTTGTTGTACATCCACTTCCACACCACGGTGACGGCAACGGAGCCGGTGACCACGGGCAGGTAGAACACGCAGCGGAAAAGGCTGGTGGCCCACTCCGGCAGGTCTACGATGGCCGAGGAGACCCACAGCGAAAAGACGCAGGTCACGGGCACCGAGACGATCACGATGATGAAGGTGTTCTTCAGAGCACCCAGGAAGATGGGGTCGGTAAACAGTTCTTTGTAGTTTGCCAGACCTACAAACACGTCGGCACGGTTCATGGTGGAATCAAAGAAGCTGGTCACCACGCAGAGGATCATGGGGTAGATGACGAAGCCCAGGAAGAAGATCAGGCTGGGCAGCAGGAAGCAGTAGGAGGCGAATGTTTCACGCCGGACCAGGGCGCTGCTGCGCTTTGGCTCCTTGATCGCTGTTTTTGCAGCCAAGAAAATCACCAATCCTTTCGGTTACAGCGTTTTTTTACAAACAAAGCCCCTCCCTCGCCGGGATCTTCGAGGAAGGGGCTCGTTCCGTTCAGATAATGGAAATTCGGGGTGCCGGGTGCTTATGCCTCAGCGGCTGCGGCAGCGTTGGCGTTCTCCACGAAGGTGGCAACAGCAGTCTCGACAGCCTCGCCGGTGCCCACGCGCTGCAGCATGTTCCACCACTCGGTACGGGCAGTTGCCCAGCCCGGAGTGATCTGGTAGTAGTCGCCCAGGTAGTTCATGAACTTGCTGTACTCGCTCATGATGTCGTTGCCGGCGTAGATGTCGCCCACGCTGGAACGGACCGGGAAGTAGGTGGAAGCCAGAACGCTTGCGCCCACCTGATCGGGGTCGGCAGCGATGAAGTCGATGAAGGTCTTGGCAGCCTCGATCTTGGAAGCATCGCCGTTGTCAAAGATGCCGAAGCCCCAGATACCGCCGCACAGCTTCGGGTCGCCGCTGGCGGTGGGGAATGCCATGGGCATGATCTCGTCACCGTCGTTGGTCAGGCCGGCGTCGTTGTTGTCGGTGTTCAGCTGCTGAGCGATGTTCCAGCAGAAAGCCATCTGCAGAGTGCCGTTGCGGAACAGGGTGATCTCGTCGCCGCCCACGATGGAAGCGTCGAAGTTGATGCCGTTGGTATCGTACAGGGTCTGGATGGCCTTGATGTTCTCGGCAGAATCCGCGGTGTACTTGGTGTGAGCTGCATCGGTGAAGGTGCCGCCGTACATGTTGTTGATGATGGCGCGGGTGCCCTGGTCGCCGCCCTGGCCGCCGCAGTAGACAGCTGCCACGTTCTCGTAGCCACCGTTGTACAGAGCGTCCACGGTGTTCAGGAAGTCCTCGGTGCTCCAGGTGTGGGTGTCGGTGTTGATGTACTTGTCAGCGCCCACTTCCTTGACCTTGGTCATGTTCACGGCCATGCAGTGTGCGGTCATGCACAGGGGGTACTCGTAGTAGTCACCGGCGTCGTTCTTGCAGGCGGACTCCACGGACTCGTAGATGTCCTTCTTGGCGTCGTCGGTCCACAGGTCGTTCAGCGGAGCCATAACGCCCTTGGCACCCCAGTTGGCGACCAGACGCTCGGGACCTTCCATGATCAGGTCGGGTGCGCTGCCGCCCTCGATGGCGGTGTTGACCTGGTCATCGCCGTTGGTGTAGTCCAGGTACTCCACGGTGACCTTGATGTCGGGGTACTTGGCATTGAAGCTGGAGATCAGCTCCTGCACGGTCTCATCCTTGCCCCAGCCGCCGATGGGGTAGGTCCACAGCTTGATGCTTGCACCGGAGCTGGCGGTACCGGAAGCGGCAGCAGAGCTGGCTGCGCTGGAGGCGGGAGCAGTGCTGGAAGAAGAACCGCCGCAAGCGGCCAGTGCACCGGCAGCGCCCAGCATACCGGCAGCCTTCAGGAACGAACGGCGGGAAATGCAGTTTTTCATGATAGTTTCTCCTTGCTCTCATCAATTCACGTTGTGGCAGCGGCTTGTGCGGGCGGCTGCCTTTGATGGTTCCATTATAGAAAAATATTTTCATTCTGTCCATACTTCCTTTTCATAAATTTTTCATTTTGCAACTGTGCAGGTTGTACAAGATTGTGGGATATCAGAAAAAACACAAAAGAAAAGTGAAAATTGCTCGTTAAAAAAGTTACAAAACGGTACAAAATCGGAAAAGTGAATGAAAAGACTTTTCGGCCTGAAAATCTGAAAAAGAAAGAGATTTTCAGAAAATGGGCCGTTTTTCCTCACTTTCTGTGCCGTCTGCACAGAAACCGGACCAAAAATGTGGGCAATGCGCCTCTTGCACACCCGGTTTGTTTCTTTTATACTTTTTGATGTAAGAAGGTGTAGGAGATAAGTCGGCGGCTGCCCTTTGTGCAGCGGTCGGGTAAGGAGAAGGAAATGTCTACAAATTTTTGGGAGCTGCTGCAGCAGCACCAGAATGACCTGACAAAATCGGGTCACATGGTGGCCGACTATCTGGTGCAGCACGCAGCAGAGGCACAGTATCTGTCCATCTCATCCCTGGCAAGGGAATGCAAGGTGGCAGAGGCTACGGTGTTCCGGTTCTGCCGGGCGCTGGGGTTTGAAGGCTACCATGAAATGCGCATTGCACTGGCACAGGCCAATGCCACCGGCGCACTGGTCAACCAGCGTGCGCCGGAGCCGGACGCCGACACGGCCACCCTGTGTGAGCACGCCGGTGCGCTGTTCATGACAGCCATCAATGGCACACAGAATGCCCTCTCACCGGAGGCGGTGGACAAGGCTGTGGCCCTGCTGCACAGCGCACGGCAGGTGTTCTGCCTGGGGCAGGGCGGCAGTATGCTGGTGGCCAACGACATCTGCGCCCGGTTTGCGGGCATCACCAACAAGTTCCGCACGGCGGGCGACAGCCACATGCAGGTGATGGCGGCCAGCCTGATGACGGAAGAGGATGTCGTGTTGTTCGTGTCCTACTCCGGTGCCACGCGGGATATGATCGAGACGCTGCGCACCGCCAAGGCCGCCGGGGCGAAGATCATCCTCATCACCCACTACGAGGACTCGCCGGGCGCAAAGCTGGCCGACATCGTGCTGCTGTGCGGCGCGCAGGAAAACCCGCTGGACTCCGGCAGCATCCCCATCAAGGTGGCGGTGCTGTATGTGGCAGAGGTGCTTCTGCTGCGTTATATGCTGGATGACCAGCAGCAGACCAACGAGGCACAGGACCGCACCACCGAGGCCTTGGCCGTGAAGATGCTGTAATTTCTCTGATCGAAAACACAGATGCCGCTCTGCGGCCGGGCATTCCGGCAGCCGGGCGGCGTTTTTTTGCAGCTGCACAGAAACAGAAAACAGACGTTCCGGAGCAATTTTTCTAAAAATGCAATCTTTTTGCAAATTGGTCTTGCAATCGGGCAGGATATCGTGTATAATCATCCCTGCGCGAAAACGCAAACTGATTGCAATTTATTGAAATGAAGCAACCCGCTGTGGTTTTTGGGAGCGATATTTATGGAACTGTTTCTGGATGTTCTGGGCGAATCTCTGGTGGACACCGCCAAGATGCTGCCCTTTCTGTTTCTGGCCTATCTGCTGATCGAATACATCGAGCACTACCTCCGTTTCGAAGGGGCGCAGGGCGACATGGTCTCGGGCCTTATCGACGAGAAGCTCGACCAGCTGGGCGACATCTACTACCTGGCCAGCTACGCCGACCGCAAGGAGGTGGTGGCCGAACTGAACGACTACTACCGTTCGCTGGGGGTCTCCGAGGAGAACCTGATCGACGTGGGCGACAAACGCCAGCAGCCCGACTCGGCGCTGCTGCCCGCCGCGAAATAACCGGAACCGGAAATGAAATAACGCACGTAACGCTTCTGTTACGTGCGTTATTTTTATGCGGCCGCCCACCCGGAACGGATTTCGGGCAGGCCAAAATCCGGTTCCGCGGTTAAAACCGACATTTTTTGAGCCTGAACACTCCCAATTGCCCTCACCTTTCACTATATTTGCAAAATAAACCGTTTTTCACGAATCCAAACCCTGAACTTATGCCGCTTTTCATTCCGGAAGACTATACGGCCAAGCTCGCTCCCGAAACGATGGAGCAGGCCATCACCTATCTCAAGGAGATTTTTCCCGACATGCTGGCCCGCCGCCTGCGCCTACGCCGCGTCACGGCGCCGTTGTTCGTCCTTTCGGGCACGGGCATCAACGACGACCTGAACGGCGTGGAGCGCGCCGTGTCGTTCCCGATCCGCGATCTGGGCGACCGCCGGGCCGAGGTGGTGCACTCGCTGGCCAAATGGAAACGCATGAAACTGGGGACCTACAAGATCGCCCCGGGATACGGGCTGTACACCGACATGAACGCCATCCGCGCCGACGAGGAGCTGGACAACATCCACTCGCTCTACGTCGACCAGTGGGACTGGGAACGCACGATGCGCCCCGAAGAGCGCAACCTGAACTTCCTGAAAGCGACCGTCGAAACGATCTACGAGGCGATGAAAGCCGTCGAGGAGGAGGTTTACGAACTCTATCCGCACATC
>OGZL01002067.1_pt1 | contig 15212 bp, 10 predicted proteins | sample 1576761 | NCBI WGS metagenome assembly OGZL01 (sample SAMEA3541595, study PRJEB24748) | human gut metagenome | biome: human gut; feature: human-associated habitat; material: faeces | place: China | collected 2012
CTCCTGCCGCGCGGCCTCGCCCTTCAGGGACGGAAGGACCGCCGGAGGGGTCCAGCGCTGGCGCTGCCGCGCCTGCGGGGCCAGGTTCACCTCGCTCACCGGCACGGTGCTTGAGGGGTCCAAATCCGACATGGCGACCTGGTGCCGCTTCATCGGCCTCATGCGGTTCAACGTGCCCCTTGACGCCATGGCCGAGGAGCTGGGCATAACCCACCAGACGGCATGGGAGTGGCGCCACCGCGTGATGGCCGCCGTCGACGGCTACCAGGACCGCATCGTCCTGCGCGACCTGGTCTGGATAGACGAGACCTACGTGAACGACACCGACCTGCATCTTGGGTACGGCGTGGCGAGGAAGCGCGGGCTGTCCCGCCAGAAGGTCTGCATAGCGGTCGCCATCGACGTGCACAAGAACCCGGTCGCCGTGGTGTGCGGCCGCGGAAAGCCCAGCTCGGCGAAGGTGCTGGGGGCGCTCGGCGGGCATATCGCCGAGGGGAGCCTGGTCGTCCACGACAGGGAGAGGGCGCACGGCGCGCTGATCCGCGAGTCGGGCTGCGCCGAGGAGGCGCACAGGGCCGACGTCAACGACCCGGTCTACCTGGAGCGGATGGCCATGGTGAACAACCTCTGCTCCTGGCTCAAGCGGTACCTCTGGAGGTTCACGGGCATGTCGATGTCGAACCTCCAGTCGTACCTCAACTGGTTCGTTTACCTGTTCAGGGTCAAGCAGGACTCCGAGAGATGGCCCGAGACCGCAAGGGTGGTTCGCCATTTGCTGCTCACCGAGGCGCGTTTCCGCAGCTCGACATAGCGAATCCATCACCCGTTTCCTAGACTGTCAGAAATCGTTTTACCACTTTCTACAGAGAAGGGGCGCCCGGTTGGAGCGCCCCTTGCTTAGGGTTTGATGAGGTTTTGGATCGTCTGTGGGCTAGCGGCGCTTTCGGGCAGCCGTGGCCTTGCGGACGGACGTCTTCTTGGACGGGGCCTTTTCCTCTGCCGGAGCGGCGGGGGAGACCGGGGTCTCCTTGGCAGGCTCGGGCTTAGCCTCTGCCTTCGGGGCAGCCTTGGTCTTAGCCTTGACCTCGGCGGCCTTCGGTGCCGGCTCGGGCTTTACCTCGGGCTTGGGCTCCTCTTTGACGGCGGCGGGCTTAGCCTCTGCCTTGGTAGCTGCGGCCTTAGTCGTGGTCTTTTTGGTCGTCGTCGTGCTGCGCTTGCGCGTGGTGGTCTTGGCAGCTGTTGCCTTCTTGGCGGTCGTGATCGTCTTCTTGGCGGCGGTCTTTGCCGGAGCCTTGGCGGCCGGTTTGGCCTCAACGGCGGGAGTCTCGGCCTTTACCTCGGGAGCAGCCTCGGCCTCGGCGGCCTTCTTGGCAGCGGCGGTCGTGCGCTTGCGCGTGGTCGTTCCCTTGGCAGCCGTCGTTTTAGACGCAGCAGCCTTGGTCGTCCCAACTTTCTTAGCCGTAGTCTTGCGGGTCGTGGTCTTCTTAGCTGCGGGCTTTGCAGCCGGCTTGACCTCGGCCTTTGCGGGCTCAGCCTCAACCGGCTTGACCTCGGCCTTTGCGGGCTCAGCCTCAACCGGCTTGACCTCGGCCTTGGGCTCGGCCACAACCTCGGGCTCAGCCGCAGCCTCCACAACAGCCGCCGGCCTCTCAATCTCCGGATGCATAAAGAAGTACAGGTCCAGATACTTGTCGGCCGAGCGTGTCCAGCTAAAGTCCTGGCTCATGGCCTGCGTGACCAGTTGGTTCCAGGCATCGCGGTTGTCCCAGAACAGGCGTGCCGCGCGGAACACGGCGTCGCCCATCTCGTCGCCGTTAAAGTTACTAAACGAGAATCCCGTGCCCTCGCCGGTAAACTCGTTATACGGGATCACGGTGTCCTTCAGACCACCGGTCTCGCGCACGATGGGCAGGGTGCCGTAGCGCATGGCGATGATCTGCGACAGGCCGCAGGGCTCAAACTTCGACGGCATCAGGAACATGTCGGCGGCAGCATACATGCGCTGCGACAGCGCCGGATCGAACTCGATGCGCGCGGCCATGGTGCCGGGGTACTTGTCCTGGAAGTAGCGCAGGCCGTCCTCGTAGTCGCGGTCGCCGGTGCCCAGCACCGCCACCTGCACGCCGCCGGCCAGAATGCGGTCGAGCGCGTACATGACCAGGTCCATGCCCTTTTGGCGCGTCAGGCGTGTGACCATCACCATGAGCGGGCGGTCGTCGCGAACCTCGAGCCCCAGCTCTTCCTGCAGCTTGGCCTTGCACACGGCCTTGCCGGAACGGTCCTCCACGGTGTAGTTGGCGGCAATGCGCTTGTCGGTCGCCGGGTCAAAGCCTGCCACATCAATGCCGTTCAGGATGCCCTGCAGCGCATAGGAGCGCTCGCGCAGCACGCCGTCCAGGCCCTCGCCAAACTCGGGCGTCTGGATCTCGTTGGCATAGGTGGGGCTCACCGTAGTGATGGCGTCGGCATAGCGCAGGGCGCCCAGCATGTAGTTGATGCTGCAGGCGTCGCAACGCAGCTGCGAGGCGGCCGCCGGAATGTGCGCCACACCCAGGATGTCCTCCATCACGGTGTCGCTAAACTGGCCCTGGAACGCCACATTGTGGATCGAGAACACGGTCTTGACGCGGTCGTACAGCGGCAGGCCCTGGTAGAACTCGCGCAAGAACACGGGCGCCAGTGCCGTTTGCCAGTCGTTGCAGTGCAGTATGTCGCACTCAAAGCCGGCCGGCAGGTGCTGCAGACTCTCGGTGATGGCCTTGGAGAAGAACGCAAAGCGCTCGCCGTCGTCAAAGAAGCCGTACGGATAGTCGCGCGCAAAGTAGCGCTCGTTGTCGATGAACATATAGGTGACGCCGTCGTGCTCGAGCTTCTCGAGTCCGCAGTACTCGTTGCGCCAGCCCAGGCTCACGTAAAAGTCGGAGAAGTGCTCCATCTGTGCCTTGTACTCGTCCTTGATGGTGGCGTACTTGGGCACCATCACGATAACTTCGGCGCCGGCGCGCACAAGCGCCGCAGGCAGCGAACCTGCCACGTCACCCAGGCCACCGGTCTTTACAAACGGTGCGCACTCGGCCGAGGCAAACACGATCTGCATCTTTTTGCTGGAATCAGCCATATTGTCTCCCATGTTGCAATTCGAGAATAGCCGCCTGGCGCTAACCGGGCGGCTATTCTACATGTTACGAGCGATGTTGCGGTGCCAACGTTAACGTACGATGGTGGTGTCGGAAGTTAACGGAGCCTTGCCCAGCACCAGGATGTTCTCGGGCGTGCCGCGAAGCTCGGTGTTGGTGGGAACCACGTTGTTTTTGTCCAGAATGGCGTTCTCAACGCGGGCGCCGCTCTTGATGATGCAGCTCTGGTTGATGATCGAGTTGGTCACCGATGCGCCTTCCTCAACCACAACGCCGCGCGACAGGATCGAATTGCGCACGGTGCCCTTGATGATGCAGCCGGCCGAAATGATCGAGTTGCACGCGTGGCTGCCGGTCGCATAGCGCGAAGGCGGCACGTCGTGAGCCTTGGTCAGGATCGGGCGCTCGGGATCGAAGAGCTGGTCGGCCACGGTCTGGTCGAGCAGGTCCATGCTGCGGCGATACAGCGACTTCTCGCTAAACACGCCCACGACCTCGCCCTTGTACTCGTAGCTGCACACGTCGATGTTGCCAAAGTCGCCCTGGAGTGCCTCGAGCAGGTCCAGATAGTCGGCGGCCTGGTAGTGGTCGATGATCTCGAGCAGCGTCTCACGGTTGACGATGCAGCAGTCCATGGAGGCGTTGTCGCCGTACACGACGCCGGCGCTCATGCCCGTCAGGCGGCCGTTCTCGTTAATCTCGAGCTTGGTCTCGTCATCGACGTTGCGCGTGGCCTTGCAGTACACCACGGTCATCTGGGCGCCGGAGTTCTCGTGCGCCTCGATGATGGTGTTGAGGTCCATGTTAAAGATGATGTTGGTGCCCATCATCACGACATAGGGCTTCTCTGAGCGCTGGAACAGCGTCTTGTTGGAGATGATGTCGCGCAGCAGGAAGCGCATGCCGCCCTTGGTGGTGCCATACGCGTTGCCGGGCACCATGAACAGGCCGCCCTTCTTGCGGTCCAGGCCCCAGTCCTTGCCCGAGCCCACGTGGTCGATCAGCGAGCGGTAGTTGCCCGGCATGACGACGCCGACGGTCTTAATGCCGGCATTCATCATGTTGGACAGCGGGAAGTCGATCAAGCGGTAGCGGCCCAAAAACGGAACGGATGCGATGGGGCGGTCCTTGAGCAGCACGCTGCCGTAGGTCGAAGAGTAGTTAGCGGTGATGTAACCGATGGCCTTGCGATTGATCATCGGATCATTCCCCCTTCCCGATAACGACGTCATTTCCAACGACGGCCGTATCCTTGGTGGTATCGACAGAGCCGAGCTTCACGCCCTCTTCGACCGTGGAGTTCTCGCCCAAAATAGCGCGGCAGATGTGCGCGCCGCTCTTAACGTGCGCACCCGGCAGCAGCACGGAGTCCTCGACCACGGCGCGCTCCTCGATGATGACATCGGTCGAAAGGATCGAGTGGCGAGCGGTGCCGTAGATCTTGCAGCCGTTGGAGACCAGGCAGTCGTCCAGGCGGCCGTCCGGACCAATGTAGTGCGGCGGACGCGTGGTGATGTTGGACATGATGGGGAAGTTCTTGTCAAACAGATCGAACTCGGGGTTATTGCCCAGCAGGTCCATCGAGGTCTCGTGGAAGCTGGCGATGGTGCCAACATCCTTCCAAAAGCCGTGAAACTCGTAGCTGTACAGGCGCTTGTTCTCACCGAGCAGCTTGGGGATGATGTCCTTGCCAAAGTCGTGGCTCGAGCGCTGGTCCAGAGCGTCCTCCTCGAGCGCCTCGATCAGCACGTCGGCCGAGAAGATGTAGATGCCCATGGATGCGAGGTTCGAATCGGGCTTCTCGGGCTTCTCGGTGAACTTGGTGATGCGGCCGTCTTCGGGGTCGGTGGTCAGGATGCCAAAGCGGCTGGCTTCCTCCCACGGCACGGGCATAACGCTCACCGTGAGGTCGGCGTTGTTCTCAATGTGCGTCTTGAGCATCTTGCGGTAGTCCATGCGATACAGGTGATCGCCCGAAAGAATCAGGACGTACTTGGGGTCGTTGGCCTTGATGTAGTCGAGGTTCTGCGTAATGGCGTCGGCCGTGCCCGCATACCAGGCGCCGCCGGTCTGCGTCTCGTACGGCGGCAGGATCGACACGCCGCCGTCGCGGCTGTCCAGATCCCACGCCTCGCCGGAACCCACGTAGGCATGCAGCAGGTAGGGACGGTACTGCGTCAGAACGCCCACCGTGTCGATGCCCGAGTTGGAGCAGTTGGAGAGCGAAAAGTCGATAATGCGGAACTTGCCACCAAAGCTAACCGCCGGCTTAGCGATCTTTTGGGTGAGCGCCCCCAATCGGCTGCCCTGTCCTCCTGCGAGGAGCATCGCGATGCATTCTTTCTTACTCATCGATTTCTCCTTCTGTCATCGATGTTCCTAAACCCATTAGCGACGGGCGCGGCGCAACGTCGCGCCCGTCGAATAATGCCGTGCGGCAAAGGGAGCTCGCGCGCCTTTACGCGTGCCAGATCTCGTCGCGGTACTCGCGAATGGTACGGTCGCTCGAGAACCAGCCGGAGGAGGCGGTGTTGAGCAGGGCCTTGCGGTTCCAGGTCTCCTGGTCGCCGTAGCTGCCGGTGAGCTTATCCCACGCATCCACGTAGCTGCGGAAGTCTGCCATGACCAGGTCGGGGTCGTTGTTGTTCATGAGCTCGTTGTAGATGCTCTCGAAGTTGCCCGAAAGACCCGCAAAGGTGTTGTCCTTGAGCTCGTCCATCACGCGGCCTAGACGCTCGCGGTCGCCGTTGAGGGTATCCCACGCAAAGTAGCTGTTGGATGCCCAGAGCTGCTCGACCTCGGGGGCGGTCAGGCCAAAGATGGCCTCGTTCTCGCGGCCGGCCAGGTCTGCGATCTCGATGTTGGCGCCGTCGAGGGTTCCCAGCGTAATGGCGCCGTTCATCATGAGCTTCATGTTGGACGTGCCCGAGGCCTCCTTGCCGGCCGTGGAGATCTGCTCTGAAATCTCGGCGGCAGGGTAGATGAGCTGGGCGTTGCTCACGCGGAAGTTGGGGATGAAGCAGACCTTCATGACCTCGTTGACGCGGGCGTCGTTGTTGATGACGTCGGCCACGGAGTTAATGAGGCGGATGGTCTCCTTGGCAAAGGTATAGCTCGAGGCGGCCTTGCCGCTAAAGATGAAGGTCGTCGGCGTCACATGGAAGTTGGGATCGGCGATGCGACGGTTGTAAATATCCATCACCTTCATGATGTTCATAAGCTGGCGCTTGTAGGCATGGAAGCGCTTAACCTGAACATCGAAGACAGTGTTGGGGTCAATAACCAGACCGGTTTCGGCCTTAACGTAGGCGGCCAGACGCTCCTTGTTGGCGCGCTTTGAGGCACCAACGGCCTTAAGGAACTCGGTGTCGTTCTGGAACTCCTTGAGCTTCTCCAGCTCAAAGGCGTCCTTGAGCCAGCCGTCGCCAATGGCATCGGTGACGAGCTTGGCGTAGGTGGGGTTGGCCTCGGCAAAGAAGCGACGATGCGAGATGCCGTTGGTCTTGTTGTTGAACTTCTCGGGCGTCAGGGCATAGAAGTCCTTGAGCACGATGTTCTTGATGATGTCGGAGTGGATCTTTGCCACGCCGTTGACGCTATGGCTGCAGATCACGGACAGGTTGGCCATGCGAATCTCGCCGTCCCACAGGATGGCGGTCTGGCGCAGACGCTCCTGCCAGCCCTCCTGCGTGGTATCGAACGACTCGTGCCAGCGACGGCTGATCTCGTCGATGATCTGGTACACGCGGGGGAGGAGCTTGGAGAACGTGCCGATGGGCCACTTCTCCAAAGCCTCGGGCAGGATGGTGTGGTTGGTGTAGCTCACGACCTGCGTAACGATGTTCCAGGCGTCATCCCACTCGAGCTTCTTCTCGTCGATGAGGATACGCATGAGCTCGGGGCCGCACATGGCGGGGTGCGTGTCGTTGGTATGGATGGCCACAAACTGCGGCAGCAGCTCCCAGTTCTCGCCGTGCTCCTTCTCAAAGGTGTCGAGCAGGCTATAGATGCCGGCCGAGACAAACAGGTACTCCTGCTTCAGACGCAGCAGACGACCGTGCTCGCCGGCGTCGTTGGGGTAGAGGATGGCGCTGATGGCCTCGGCCTCGGCGCGCTCGGCATCGGCCAGGGCATAGTCGCCGCGGTTGAAGGCCTCCAGGTCAAAGTGCTCCTCGACCGGCTCTGCGGCCCAGACGCGCAGCTTGTTGACGGTCTCGCCGGCATAGCCCACGACGGGGATGTCATATGGGACGGCCAGGATGTCCTGCGTGTCCACCGTGCGGTAGAACGTGCGGCCGTTCTCCTCAAAGCCCTCGACGCGGCCACCGAACTTGATGGTCACGGCCTTGTCCTGACGACGGACCTCCCAGGGATAGCCGTGGGTGAGCCACTCGTCGGTGGCCTCGACCTGGCTGCCGTTGACGATCTCCTGCTTAAACAGGCCGTAGCGGTAGCGCATGCCGTTGCCGTAGCCGGCAATGCCCTCGGCTGCCATGGAATCCAGGAAGCATGCGGCCAGACGGCCCAGGCCACCGTTGCCCAGAGCCGGATCGGGCTCCTGGTTCTCGATGACGGACAGGTCGAAGCCCATGTCTTCGAGCGCCTCGGCGACCATGTCGCGCACGCCAAAGTTGAGCAGGTAGTTGTCGAGCAGGCGGCCGATCAAAAACTCGATCGAGAAGTAGTACACGCGCTTCTTGCCCTCGGCGGCGACGCGGGCGTCGCTCTTGGTGGCAACGGTGCGCGCCTTCTCGGCCACGAGCTTGGCCAGGGCGTTAAAGCGGTCGAGGTCACTGGCGGCCTCGACGCTCTTGCCGCTGATGCTCATGACGGCATCGCGATAGAGCTCGGTAAACTCCTGCTTGTTGTCGAAGATCTTATTCATACGTTCCTTTCCCCCGGGGATGTTTCTCCCGGAACGGTTATGACTTGTATCCTACGCCCCTGCGGGGCGGTTAATTACCGTGGTAACGCCTTTGTTACGCTTTCTTAGCAGGAGCCTTAACGGCAGCTGCCTTAGCCTTGGGAGCGGCCTTTTTGGTGGCTGCCTTTTTGGCCGTGGCGGACTTGGCCGTGGCCTTGGCAGCGGGCTTGGTTGCCTTCGCCTTAGCCGGAGCCTTCTTGGCAGCCGCAGACTTGGGCTTCACCGAGGACGTGCGCTTCTTGGGCGCAGCCTTGGGGGCCTCGACCACCGGCGGCTTGTAGCTGCTGGGACCACGGCGCTTAAGCACCACGCCTGCCAGGCCGGGAACCTTAATCTCGATGGAGTCCATTTGCCCGTTCCAGGGATAGGGCTCGCTCGAGCAGGTGTAGGGCTCCTCACCGGCGTATCCGCTGCCACCGAACTCGGGACGGTCGGAATCGAAGATGACCTCCCAGTCACCCTCGCGCGGCACGCCCACACGGAAGCTCTCGTAGCTTGCCGGATCAAAGTTGATCAGGATCACCAGGTCGTCATCGACGTCCTCGCCCTGGCGCACAAAGCTCACGATGGACTGCTTGGAGTTGTCCGCGTCAATCCAGGTAAAGCCGTCGTCGTTGTAGCCGCGCTCGTACAGGGCGGGCTCGGCGGTGTACAGGTGGTTGAGCGCCTTGATAAACGCCTGATGATGACGGTGGGTCTCGTACTCCTCGGTCAGGAACCACTGGATGGACTCGTAGTAGCGCCACTCAATAAACTGGCCGATCTCGTTGCCCATAAAGTTGAGCTTGGCACCGGGGTGCGTCATCTGGTAGAAAGCCAGCGTGCGCAGGCCGGCAAACTGACGCCACCAGTCGCCCGGCATGCGGCCAATAAGAGAGCACTTGCCGTGCACGACCTCGTCGTGGCTGAGCGGGCAAATGAAGTTCTCGGTAAAGGCGTACATGATGGAGAACGTGAGCAGCCCGTGGTTGCCGGGGCGCCACGGAAAATCGGTCTGCATGTAGTGCAGGGTGTCGTTCATCCAACCCATGTCCCACTTGTAGTGGAAGCCCAGGCCGCCGTCCTGCGGCGGATAGGTCACGAGCGGCCACGCGGTGGACTCCTCGGCCATCATCATCACGTCAGGGAAGTGGGCCTCCACGGCGCAGTTGACCTGGCGGATAAAAGCGCTGGCGTCCAGGTCCTCCTCGGTACCGTACTTATTGAACTTCTTTTGGCCGGGATCGTCGATGCCAAAGTTGAGGTACAGCATGCTGGACACGCCGTCCATGCGAATGCCGTCAACATGGAAGTTCTCGAGCCAGTACAGCACGTTGGAGACCAGGAAGGAGCGGACCTCGCCACGGGCGAAGTCGAACTTGTGCGTGCCCCAGTTGGGGTGAATCTCGTGCTCAAACAGCATGTGGCCGTTAAAGGTGGCAAGGCCGTGGGAGTCGGCGCAAAAACCGCCGGGCACCCAGTCCATGATTACGCCAATGCCCGCCTTGTGACACGCATCGATAAAGTGCATGAGCTGCTGCGGGTCGCCATAGCGCGACGTGGCGGCATAGTAGCCGGTCGTCTGGTAGCCCCAGGAGCCATCGAAGGGATGCTCCATAAGCGGCATGACCTCGATATGCGTGTAGCCCATGTCGTGCACGTAGTCCACGAGCTCGACCGACAGGTCGTCGTAGGTGTAGAACTCGCCGCGCTGCGCGGGGAAGGGGTCCATGGGACCGGGGTAGTTGCCGTACTCGTCCGGCTCGCCCTGTGGCGCGTCGCCGTGGCGCTTCCACGAGCCAATATGCACCTCGTAGATGTTAAGGGGCTGCGACATGTGGTTATGACTGGCGCGGCGCTTGAGCCATGCGGCGTCGTTCCACTTGTAGCCATCGAGGGTCCACAGCACGCTTGCCGTTCCCGGAGGGCACTCGGCCTTGAAGGCGTACGGATCGGCCTTGTAGAGCTTCTCGCCCTCGTTGGTCTCAATGAGATACTTATAGAGCTGACCTTGTTCTGCGCCAGGAATAAAGCCTTCCCAAATAGCGCTCGTATGCACGGGCACCAGAGGGTTGGCTTCCTCATTCCAGTCGTTAAATTCGCCAATGACATGGACGCTCTTTACGTCGGGTGCCCAAACGCAAAAGCGCCAACCGCGCGTACGGTTCTGCGTGTCGGGGTGCGCGCCCATCTTTTCCCAGCTGCGATCCCACATGCCAATGCCAAACAGGTAGACATCGTCCTTAGAGAGCTCCGGTGCGTGCGGGGCGGCTTTACGGGTAGCAGGCTTTTTGGTTGCTGGCTTTAGCTTTGTATCGCTCACGTTTGATCCCATCATGACGCGGCAGCGTGTTGCCTTGGTGACTAGATGCGAAAGGTCCAAGGCTGCACGAATCGAGGGGACGGCGATAGTTCTATGATTCGTTCCACCTCGCGTGCTCGGTGGAACTTTCGGCACGAAATACGATAACACCTGTTCGTTACTTTTATGGAGAAAAGTGGATTTGCGACGGTGTTTAATCGGCGAGCGCCATGTTTAGACCACTGGCAGAATTGCGATGGTAAAGCTCTTGACAGTTTTACCAATTAGGGTTTCAAGATTGTTAGTCTGACGTTTGGTAAAACGTTTTTAGCAGGATGTTTACCATTTGACATCGAAAGGTTCGTTTATGTCCCAGACCGCTGCTCCCAATGTCGCTTTTATTTTCGATTGCGACGGAACACTGGTTAATAGCACCCCCGTTTGGGCCTATGCTCAGCCCGAGTTATTGCACCGCCACGGAGTTGACGTAACGGTCGACGATTTTGCCCAGTTTGAGCATTTGTCGCTCGAGGACGAGTGCCAGGCCTACCACGACACCTGGGGCATTGGCGCAAATGGCGAGGAGCTCTATCGCGAGCTGAGCGACATCCTGATTGATGGGTACTCCAAGGTGCCGCCGCGCGAGGGGCTTCTGGCATTTTTGGAGCAGACAAAGGCGGCGGGCATTGCCATGTGCGTGGCTACGTCCACGCCGGCCGAGCTGGTTAAGTCTGCGCTTGCGAGTGCGGGCCTCGATTGCTATATGGAGTTTGTTACCACGACGGGCGAGGCGGGACGCTCCAAACAGTTCCCCGACGTATACGAGCTGGCGCTGCGCCGCCTGGAGGAGCGTCATGGGCACAAGTTTGCGCGCGCCTGGGTGTTTGAGGACGCCGTTTTTGGCCTAAAGAGCTCTGGGGTCGCTGGCTTTAAGCGTGTGGGCATTTATGACCCGCACGGCCGCATGAAGCGCGACGATGTGCGCGCCAACTGCGATATCTTTATCGACAGCTACGAGGACCTGGATCTGGCCCGCGTGCTTTCGTTTGAGGGATAGGCGAGGGCTGTGGCTTGTAAGGTATTAGTGGTCTGTGGTTCGCCCGTGGTGGCGAGCGCGGATCTGCTACGTCAACTAGCGGGGGAGTGCGGCCACATTGTTGCCGTGGACCGCGGGCTCGACGCGCTGCTTGGCGCGGGACTGGGCTGCGACGTATATGTAGGGGATGCCGATACGGTGAGCGATACAGGTCGCGCGCTGGTCGATGCTGCCACCGACTTTGAAGTTGAGCGCCACGACCCCTACAAGGACTATACCGATCTGGCGTTGGCGCTCGATTCGGTCCGCCGTCGCTGGCCGGGTGCCGAAGTGGTCACGACTTGCGCCACCGGTGGCCGTCCCGATATGGCCCTTTCCGTTCTGGGGCTGCTCGCGGGCTACGAGGATGCCCCCGTCTGGATCGCCGAGAACAAGGTGGTCGCCCGCATCCTTCGCGCAGGCGAGTCGTGGACCATCGAAGGCGCCGAAGGCAAGACGTTCTCCATCATCGCCATTGCCCCTAACACTGAGGTAAGCGAACACGGCCTAGAATGGGAACTAAATCACGCCCCGCTGGGCTTGTTGGCCGACACCGGCATCAGCAACGTCGTTAGGTCAAAAGCCACGATCCAAGTCCACACCGGCACCGCCATCGCTTACCTATATCAATAGGTATTTAGAATCTGACCCAAAAAAGTCCTTGCACGCCGTGCCAACTTCCCCTATAGTATCTCCTCGTCACGGGGGCGTAGCTCAGCTGGGAGAGCGCTTGACTGGCAGTCAAGAGGTCAGGGGTTCGATCCCCCTCGTCTCCACCATCGTGAATGTAATGGCCTTCGGAATTCCGAAGGCCTTTTTTCATGCCAAAACACCTCGTGCCGCAAACCCACACCAACACCAACAAAAAGTTGCACAATTTATTTCCCATATCTGTACATAATTTGTTAGCCAAACTCAATTACCAGTGCAGCTCGCTGCTCCATGTGGGTCACAGGAACGTCCCTAACCGCCGCCGGCACCCCAATAACCTGCGCCAACGTGAACAACTTCCCAAAACAACCCCCTTAGCACGTCAAATGAACGATATGTTGTCCAACGCAGCCCAAATCAGTTTCACTAACAGCTTGTGCTAGGATATCAAACGTTACATGGGTTCAACTGTGCTCACGGCTCCAGCAAGTCACAAAGCGCAGTATCCTGGCATGAAATTAGACGACTATGACTGTTCGGCCCCCATCAATCTCAAGATTGATGGATATTCTGCCGAAGCTATAGCTTATACCAGCAAACTCGCTTTCGAAGCAGTTTTGCCTTGGTCACTACAGCGTTCAATACGCGGATGACGAAATTTGGACTTTCAGCGTCGGCTCGCTGAGCTGGAAAGGCCATGACTTCCTCGACAGGATTCAGGACGATTCGAGGTGGGGCAAGATTAAGAAGGCGGCCAGGGACAGGGGGCAACCTCTCGTTGCAAAGACCGTTAGGACGATTTCTTTCGCATTCATTACGGCGACGGCTGAAGGTGCTACGAACTCGTCTCTCAAACAATACGGCTTGCAATAGGCTCAGCTCTTGCCCTTGCGCAAGAAGTGGCATGTTAGAGGTTTCTCAAGTCCTTTGAACAATCGCGTAGCACAAGCATTCGGGGCTCCGGAGTATCATCTTCGGAGCCCCTTTGTTTTTCCGAGTTTGGCTCGTTCGGATATCGCGTGTTAGGAGCTAACTTTGTCTAATGAACAGCAGGGCGGTGTTTGCTCAGAGTCAAGCGAATAAAGCTTGCCGATACCGCCGCCGGCTCTGGCGCCATCGTAAAGCTTCCTCCTAGCACTTCGGACGCCATCTGTGCCGCGTGCGCCACGCACCTCAAAGGCCTTGCACAGATCCAGGACTCCGTGCGCGCCATGACCGAGCAATTCACCAAGAACCTCGAAGGCCTCTTTAGCTTTGCCGACCAGCTTAGCTTGCAACTGAGCTCCTGATTCGGTGTTCTTGACGAGTTACGAGAGTCCATCTGCTCGAACCTAGCCTCCTTGATGAAGCAGTTAGCGGAGATAGGCGCTTCGCTCGACTGAGAGGCCATCCTTGAGGATTCGAGGCGTTGGGGCTCGTATGGCTGGGCAATCACGAACAACCAGTTCACCTACAACTCCCCGCCGCACTGCCCCTCGACGCTGGGGGAAGCCGATGCCGTCTACCTCTCATTCCTCGATGTTGACGCCCTTATTGCTGGCCTTGAGAGCAGTGTTACCAAGAAAGTTGACTTTCTCGAGGCCGTCGCGCTCTTCCGCGAGAGGCACTATAAGCCCTGTGCCATGATGCTTTGCTCGCTTATTGACCGAGAGCTGTTTCGCGTATGCTGTGGGCCTAGGCGAGATGAGAGGGACAATCATAAACAAAGGTCTTGGTCTCGCGAGATGAAAAACTGAACCGTTCGCTTTCGGATGGAAGTAACGGTGAGCTCCCCGCAATGGCCATTTCGTTAATCGACTTTGCCAACATATGCGATGCCGTGGACTACTTCTTTAGGTCGGGAGATGACTTCAACCGCGAGCGAGAGGGCGAGCTTAACCGAAACTTCCTCCAGCACGGTATGATGTACAAGCCGGTCCGACGCAAGACTTGCATCAAGCTCTTCGTGCTGCTGGATGCCGTGAGCTCGTCGTTTCCCGACGCGTTGGGATATGTCTCTGGCTTGGCCAAGAGTTAGACTGTCATTTTCATAAGACTTGGACGCCTCGACTCGCTTACCTATGAGTATCCACCAAGCTCACCGGAGCAATGACGTTTGATACAAGCGGCGCTACTAATTAGCAGCGTCGCTTGTTTTGTTTCCATGCCCGTAGACGGGTTTCGCCAAGTTGGCCACCGAACGCATTCTGACCGACGTGCTCGTGTCCCTCTTTGGGCATAGTCATCAACTGCGACCTTGGCAACGGACCGCACGACCCGGGGATCCCTAAGAGCTACTTCCTGAGCGATCGAATCGGCAAGCATCCGGAGAAGCCGATTAACAAGCGTTCCGCCGCCAACTTATCTCGGCTCCTAGAACTTGAAAAAAGACCCGCCAGCGTGCATGATAAGCAGAGGCCGGGCAGGTTTACTGACTGCACCTTAACATGTCCCTTCGACTTTGTCTCTGAAATTCTAGAACTTGTGGAGGACGTGGCGCTCGCATTCGTAATTTTATCCTTCCTTTCACCGACTGACAAAACGATTTACACCTAATTGTGGACATCGCTTACGCGATTTCTCTTTGCTCCTGCATTGATCTCGCTAAACTAATAGCTGCTGCTACCAGGGCATTTTCTGGTGCACATTCTATTGGCTCCTGCGAAGATCGGAGCGGGTATGTTTGCTGCCGAGTCCTACACCAGCCGTCATTACATTGCGATTGTTGCCATGGCCTGCCTATGCGTTTTGCTGGGCGGGCCTTCTTATGCCGCGGGCGCGGAGAGCCTCATCATCGCGGGCGCGACGTACTGCGAGCCGGGCGTATCGGGCCCCGGCTGGGCCTGGACCGATGCCGACCACCTTGAGCTTAACGGCTACGCGGGCGAGGCCATCGGCGCCGAAGGCGACCTGGTGCTGACGCTTGCCGGGCAAAACTCCGTGACGGAGTCGCATGCGCCCGATGCGGACATCACGCTGTGCGGCATGGAGGTGTGGGGCAACCTGACGCTTCGCGGTACCGGGACCCTGACGGCGACGGGCTCACAGTGCGGGATCCACGTCTCGCAGGCGCTCGTGGTGGACGGATGCACCGTCGATGCGCGGGCGGATGGGGCCGATATTACGGACGAGGCGGTCGCCGGCGTGATCGCAGGCGATATGGCG
>OGZL01002069.1_pt1 | contig 15203 bp, 12 predicted proteins | sample 1576761 | NCBI WGS metagenome assembly OGZL01 (sample SAMEA3541595, study PRJEB24748) | human gut metagenome | biome: human gut; feature: human-associated habitat; material: faeces | place: China | collected 2012
CTCCCACAAATTGTGACGCACATCTTGCAGAAAGCCTTTTTCAAACACGCTCTAAATCAGAAAAAAGAAAGATAAGCTTCGGTGATCGGTCAGGCTGTGAGCAAGGAGAAGTATGTTACCGGTCACGAAGTAAGCAGTAAACAATGTGGGGATATTATCTTGCAAAAACCAAGCTATGGGTTGATAAATAAGGGGAAAAGCTTTATACTATAAGATGCTTTAAAAAGTTTAGAGCGTGTTTGAAAATGGTTTCTGCAAGATGTGTGTCACAATTTGAGGAAGATTGCGGAATGCTTTTTTAAACAGACTCTGGAACGAAAAAAACGAAAGAATTAAAGAGGTGTGAGGATGGAATTTCATATTGTGATCCCGGTACTGATTTCCTTCGCAATCAGTGCAGTATTAGGACCTGTTATTATTCCTTTTCTGCGTAAGCTGAAAATGGGACAGACAGAGAGAACAGAGGGCGTACAGTCGCATCTGAAAAAGGCCGGAACCCCGACTATGGGCGGCGTGATCTTTCTGATATCCACGATTATTACTTCATTGTTTTATGTAAAAGATTATCCCAAGATTATCCCGGTTCTGTTCCTGACTCTGGGATTCGGACTGATCGGTTTTCTGGATGATTATCTGAAGGTAGTCCTTAGAAGATCTGACGGACTTCTTCCATGGCAGAAATTTCTGCTTCAGGTAGTGGTAACAGGTATTTTTACTTTCTACCTGCTGCGGTATACAGATGTGTCTCTGACCATGCGTATTCCATTCTGGGGGGGACATTATCTGAATCTTGGCTGGCTGGCTGTACCGGTGCTGTTCTTTGCAGTGATCGGAACGGTAAATGGCGTAAACTTTACTGACGGTGTAGATGGTCTTGCTACCAGCGTTACCCTGATCGTAGCCGTATTTTTCACGGTTGTATCCATTGGAACCCAGTCAGGTATCGAGCCTGTCACCTGTGCTGTTATCGGCGGACTGATGGGATTTTTACTTTACAATGTATACCCGGCAAGTGTGTTCATGGGAGATACAGGATCTCTGGCGCTTGGTGGATTTGTGGCAGGTGTGGCTTATATGCTGCAGATGCCTCTGTTTATACTGATCGTGGGACTGATCTATCTGGTTGAGGTATTGTCCGTTATGATCCAGGTAACCTATTTCAAAGCAACACATGGCAAACGTATTTTCAAAATGGCGCCTATCCATCATCATTTTGAGCTTTGCGGATGGTCAGAAGCCAGAGTAGTTGCAGTGTTTACTATTGTGACTGCAATTATGTGCCTGATCGGACTTTTAGCCCTGTAAGAGCTGCCTGAAAAGGGAGAATTCCGGGGCATCCATTGCAAGGCATTAAGGAGGAAATAAATCATGGAATTAAAAGGAAAAAAAGTTCTGGTTTTCGGAGCCGGAAAAAGCGGTATCGGCGCAGCTGATCTTCTGAATGCAGTTGGTGCCTGCCCGGTTCTCTACGATGGAAAAGCAGATCTGGATAAAGAAAGCGTATTACATAAAATCAGTGGAAATTATGAACTTCCCATCTATGCAGGAGAGCTGCCGAAGGAAGTTCAGGAAAGCCTGGATCTTGTGGTATTAAGTCCTGGAGTTCCCACAGATCTTCCAATTGTAAAAGGTTTTTATGATCAGGGACTTCCTGTGTGGGGCGAGGTTGAACTGGCTTATCAGACTGGAAAGGGTGAAGTTCTTGCAATTACCGGAACAAACGGAAAAACTACAACAACAGCCCTTCTTGGGAAAATCATGTCAGATGCACGCCCATCTGTATTTGTTGTTGGAAATATTGGAACTCCGTATACTTCCAAGTCACTGGAGATGACAGATGAGACGGTCACGGTTGCAGAGATCAGCAGCTTCCAGCTTGAGACTATCTGGAAATTTGCTCCAAGGGTAAGCGCCATTTTGAATATCACAGAGGATCATCTGAACCGTCATCATACAATGGCTGAGTATATCCGCGTGAAAGAGCTGATCACAAGCAACCAGGGTCCGGAGGATGTATGTGTGCTGAATTATGAGGATGAAATCCTTCGTGAATTTGGCAAAAGCATTGTGCCAAAGGCTGTATATTTTTCCAGTGCAAGAGAACTTGAACAGGGTATTTTCCTGAGAGGAGACCAGATTATTCTTCGTACAGAGAAAGAGGAGATTCCGGTTGTGAGAACAGGGGAACTGAAGCTTCTTGGTACGCACAATTTTGAGAATGTAATGGCAGCAGTGGCCATGGCTTACTACGCAGGTGTTGATATGGATAGCATCCGTAGGAGTATCTGTGAGTTTACAGCCGTGGAGCACAGAATTGAGTATGTAACTGAGAAAAACGGTGTGGCATATTATAACGATTCAAAGGGAACCAACCCGGATGCGGCTATTAAGGGAATCCAGGCAATGAACCGTCCGACTCTTCTGATTGGCGGCGGATATGATAAGGAATCCAGTTATGATGAGTGGATTCAGGCATTTGACGGCAAAGTAAGGTATCTGGTACTTATTGGTCAGACGAAAGAGAAAATTAAGGCTGCGGCTGAGAAGAATGGCTTTCATGATGTTATTCTCTGTGAGGATCTGAAAGAAGCTGTGCAGGTGTGTGCGGATAAGGCAAACGCCGGGGACGCGGTCCTTTTATCTCCTGCATGCGCAAGCTGGGGTCAGTTTGACAATTATGAGCAGAGAGGCCAGATGTTTAAGGAGTATGTGAGAGCACTGTAATATACCGCAAATTGCAGCGTACATCTTGAAGAAAGCCTTTTGGAGGCATGCTCTGGAGCTTGTTTGAAAAATCATTCCTGTAATCTGCACGTTCCGTTTTGCAGTATATTTCACTCGAACTCGGTTGTCGTAGCCACAGAATGTGATTGGCGGCAGGTACAGAAACTTATGATTTATTTCATAGAATACCCGGATCTGGCATATGCTTTAACCAAGGCATGGGACGTCAGGAGCAGATCTCTATGATCCGGGAGCGAAAGAAAGAAACGAAAACAGACACGGTCTTACTGATCCTTGTGCTGCTTCTGGCAGTATTCGGACTGGTCATGCTGTTTTCCATCAGTGAATATAATGGCAGAGTACGTTTCGGCGACTCTGCCTATTATTTTAAAAAGCAGCTTTTTGCAACAGCTCTGGGCCTTATGACCATGTACATAGTAGCAGAGACAGATTACAGATTCTTTGTTCGGCTGGCACCGGCTGCTTATCTCTTATCTATGGGACTTTCTACAGCAGTTTTATTTGTAGGACAGGAAATCAATGGCTCCAGAAGGTGGCTGAATTTTGGACCGTTGTCTTTTCAGCCTTCGGAATTTGCAAAAGCAGCAGTGATCCTTTTTCTCACCTGGCAGATCCAGGGAAGCAAAAAGACTACAGCTGGCTTCTGGTTTATGTGCAGGACAATGCTGACACTTCTTCCAATTGTAGGACTGGTAGGCTCCAATAACCTAAGTACGGCAATCATAATCCTTGGAATCGGTGTAATCCTGATTTTTATATCAGATCCGGGATATGCCAGATTTGTTGGAATGGGAGTGACTGGTGCAGCAGTGATCGCAGTGTTTCTGGCAGCAGAGAGCTACCGTCTGGAAAGGCTTGCCATATGGCGGAATCCGGAGAAGTATGAAAAGGGTTTTCAGACCATTCAGGGACTTTATGCTATTGGAAGCGGCGGGCTTTTCGGAAGAGGATTTGGCAGCAGCCTGCAGAAACTGGGATTTGTGCCGGAAGCCCAGAATGATATGATCTTTTCCATTATCTGCGAAGAACTGGGACTGACCGGAGCTTTTTTTCTCATTGGCATATTTGGGCTTCTTATGTGGAGACTGATGGTGATTGCCCTTCACTGCCGGGAACTGCAGGGAACACTTTTATGCGTTGGCATTATGAGCCATATGGCCATTCAGGTGATCCTGAATATTGCGGTGGTGACAAACACCATTCCAAATACAGGAATCACGCTTCCCTTTATCAGCTATGGCGGAACCTCAGTGGTGTTTCTTCTGGGCGAGATGGGGCTGGCTTTGAGCGTAAGCAGAAAATGAAATTTTATCACCAGTCAGAAATATTCGCATACAATAAAAGGTAAGAGGCCCTTTAGGAGTGAATGGCTTGAATGACCGGATTTACATTGAGGGAGGACACCAGCTGAAGGGAAGTATTCGGATACAGGGCTCAAAAAATGCAGCGCTTCCTATGATGGCGGCGTCTCTTTTACATCGGGGAGTCAGTGTGCTCAAAGGCTGTCCGCGGATCGCGGATGTTTTTTGTATGGAGGAAATTCTTCAGAAGCTTGGGGCAGTGACCTGGTGGGAAGACCATGATCTGTATATGGACTGCGAAAATGCCGGTAAATGGTCAGTTCCTTTTGAATTTACAGGGAGGATGAGGTCTTCCGTGATTCTTCTTGGAGCGCTTCTCGCAAGAAATGGGAAAGGAAGCCTTGGCTATCCAGGTGGGTGCGTGATCGGGAAAAGACCTATTGATATGCATCTTTTTGTGCTTCGGAAGCTTGGCGCAGTGGTCACAGAGGAACAGGGAGTTTTGATGGCAGAAGCACCTCATCTGCAAGGGGCATTGGTTTCTTTTTCAAAAAGAAGTGTGGGAGCTACCCAGCAGGGCATTTTAGGAGCCGTGCTTGCAGAGGGAGAGACTGTATTGGAAAATTGTGCCTGTGAGCCGGAAATACAGTGGCTTTGCAGGTATATGCGTTCCATGGGAGCAAAAATACAGGGGGATGGAACTTCTGAAATAAGAATCCAGGGAGTTAAAAGCCTAAGTGCCGGGTGCATTCAGGTGCCGCCAGACCGCATTGTGTCAGGAACCTATATCTGTGCGGCAGCTATAACCAGAAGCCAGATCGTTCTTGAAAACCCTCCGGAAGGAGAACTGAAGGCCTTTCTGGAAGTATATAGGAAAATGGGTGGACAATATAAAGGTAACAGTGGTAAACTATTAGTCAATGGAAAAAATGTTCAAAGCCCTGTTAAACTGCTGGAAACGGGTGTTTATCCAGGATTTCCAACAGATCTGCAGTCTCCCGTAATGGCAGTTCTTTCCACCATAGAGGGGGAAAGTTGCATTCGTGAAATGGTTTTTGAAGACCGTTATAAAGCAGCTGACCAGTTGCGGAAAATGGGAGCCAGGATCCGCGTACAGGGAAATGAGGCTGTAATCTGCGGTGTAAAGACTTTACATGGAGCAGCTGTGCAGGCGCAGGAATTAAGAGGCGGTGCGTCCCTGATCCTGGCAGCACTTGGGGCTAAGGGAGTTACCGTACTGGAAGGATATTCTTTTGTACAGCGGGGGTATGAGCATATTTGCCAGGATCTTAATGCGCTGGGAGCAGCAGTAAAAAGGATACAGGAATAACAATATATGAAATCACTGAAAATGAAGTTGATCTATAGAAAACATAAGAAAGCGATTCTGGGTACCCTGGGGGCAGTTCTGCTGGCAGGACTTGTCTTTTTCTTTTCCTATTTTCATGTGACAAAGGTGGAGGTAATGGGAACCTCTCGTTACACGGATGAACAGGTGAAGGAGATGGCTTTGCAGGGGGTTTTTACGGATAATTCCATTCTTGCAGTTTTGCTCCATTCCAGGGTGGACGTAGAGGGTGTGCCTTTTGTGGAAGGCTTTTATATTACCAGGCTTTCTCATAACAGTATCTGCATCAGTGTCCGGGAAAAGAAGGCGGTAGGCTGCATTCCTTATCTGGACAGCTATATTTATTTTGACAGAAACGGTATTTTTATTGAAAGTTCCCATACAAGGGATGAACTGGTGCCTTTTTTTGACGGCATTGAAGTAAGCCATGTGATCGAAGGGGAGAAGCTTCCAATTAAGGGAAGCTCGGTGCTTACCACTGCGGTGGCGCTGTCAACTATTTTCCAGAAGAACGATGCCATACCGGATCATATTGAATTTGACACCAGTTATCAGATTACCTTGACTTATGGAGATATCCGGGTGATGCTGGGAAAGGACGAGTATCTTGAGGACAAGATGACACGTGTCAACGCAATTTTGCCCAAGCTTTCTGGCAAAAAGGGAATCCTTCATCTGGAAAATGTAAATGACAATTCCAAGACGATTACCTTCGAGCAGGATCTGGGCGAGGATGGCGTGATTGAGGATGTGGATACTGCGGCTGCTTACGAGAATGCAGTGGCTAACTGGCATGGAGGGTATGACCTGGAGGGTGACTATACCGGTGAAGGGGAATATGACCAGAACGGAAACTATGTAGGCTCCAGACCTACTGAGGAGAGTATTGCTGCAAATGGCAGCTGGCTTGGCGGATATATGGAAGATGGAAGCTATACCGGTTATGGGCAGCTGGATAAAGATGGAAATTACGTAGGCCCCAATCCCAATGAAACCAGTGAAGATGGAAGCGAAGAGGAGCTTGAAGATTACAGTGAGGACTACAGCGAAGACTATAATGACAGCGGTTATGACGGGTACGATGAAGAATATTAGAGAGTGTCTGAAAATCTCCTGTAAATGTGATGCACATTTTGCAGAAAGCCTTTTTCAAACACACTCTGAGGAAAATATCGCGTATTTCGCGAAAAAAGTATAAAAAAACAAAATTAGTGGTTGATAAATTCACAAAAAAAATATATGATATAGCTATATGCAGCTTGGTATATATATTTGCTGAAATTAAAGATAAAGGATATAAGGTAGAAATAAAGGAGGAAGTACATTGTTAGAGATAATGTCAAATGAGGCGGAATCCTCTGCTAAGATTATTGTAATCGGAGTAGGCGGCGCCGGAAATAACGCAGTTAACAGAATGGTTGAAGAAGCCATCGGCGGGGTAGAGTTTGTAGGAGTGAATACAGATAAGCAGGCTCTGACTCTGTGTAAAGCTCCAACTGTACTTCAGATCGGTGAGAAAATTACCAAAGGTCTTGGTGCAGGAGCACAGCCTGAGGTTGGACAGAAAGCAGCAGAAGAGAGCATTGAGGAAGTAAAACAGATCATCGAAGGTGCTGACATGGTATTCGTTACCTGCGGTATGGGCGGTGGAACTGGTACAGGTGCTGCACCGGTTATCGCAGCAGCAGCTAAGGAAATGGGGATCCTCACTGTAGGTGTTGTGACCAAACCTTTCCGTTTTGAAGCTAAGACACGTATGAACAACGCACTTGCAGGTATTGAGAACCTGAAGAAGGCTGTTGATACATTAATTGTAATTCCGAATGACAAATTACTGGAGATTGTAGATCGCCGCACAACTATGCCGGAAGCACTTCGTAAAGCAGACGAGGTTCTGCAGCAGGCAGTTCAGGGCATCACAGATCTGATCAATCTGCCGGCTCTTATCAACCTTGACTTTGCTGATGTTCAGACTGTTATGACAGATAAAGGTATTGCACACATTGGTATCGGTGAGGCAAGAGGCGATGACAAGGCTATGGAGGCTGTACAGCAGGCTGTATCCTCTCCGCTTCTTGAGACTACCATCAAGGGTGCTACACACGTTATCATCAACATTTCCGGTGATATTTCCCTTATGGACGCAAATGATGCTGCAAGCTATGTACAGGAGCTTACAGGTGAAGATGCAAATATCATCTTTGGTGCTATGTATGATGACTCTGTTGCTGATTATGCGAGAATCACTGTTATTGCTACAGGCCTTTCTGATAATGCACAGGCATCCAATCCATTTGGAAATAAGGCAAGCAACTCTGTATTTGCCAATAAGAGACCTGCTTCCACTACAGCGTCTGCTGGTGTGAATCTGAACATGCCGTCTTTCAGCATGCCGACTATGAATGCTACACCATTCACAGCGAAGACACCATCCAGCACTGTTCAGAAGAAAGATATCCAGATCCCGGATTTCTTAAGAAACAGATAATGAATGGAAATTAAAAGGCCCTCGCACATTTGTGCGGGGGCTGTTTTTAAATTTGCGGTTATTTTCTGGAAACTGTTTGAAAAATTTTTGCAGAAAGCCTTTTTCAAACACGCTCTAGCACTGGCATTCAAAGGTATCGCATTTTGTTTCGGAACATACTTTTGCACCGCTTCCGGCTACATCAATAGCAGCTGCGGTACATTTACAGTTTTCGTTATAGGTACAGTTGTGGGCTTTGCAGTCAATCTGGATGGTCTCACATCCACAGCTGTTTTTGGCACTGTTCATGGCACCCTGGCTCTTTTCCCGGAAGCTTCCGCAGGATGTTTCTTCAGAACTTTTTGCACTGTCACCCATGACGTTGATTTCCCCTCTGGAACAAAGCATATCTTCATTGTAAGCACAGGTTGTTGCGGAACATTTTAAAATTGTCATGTTTTTTACCTCCTGATTTTGTATGCTTGATTTTGCAAACATTTGCAGTTGTTCAGCAGACCGTATTTTATGAGGACACTAAACTGCTGTAGCAGTCTTAGTTTCTCCTGTGCCTGCAAAAATATGCACAAATTTATAAGAAAAAAATTATAAGAAAAAATAAAAAAAACATCTTGACTTTCACAGTAAGGCATGATATCATACGACAGTACGTGATGAAAAGAAAGCAGAGTTCACTCTCACCTCAGCGCATACTTAGATGCGGCTCGGGTTCATATTGCACAGCAGCGCGTGACTTAGTTCGCGAGTGTAATAGGAGAAGTGTGGATTCTGTCCGCACTTTTTTTATATTTGCGGCGTCAGGTATCAGGCAGGAATTTCTTCCTGCGAAGGGGAATGAGAGTCCAGAAGTTAAAAACTGGATCAGAACAGATCATCTATCAGGTATGGAGGTGCACGACAATTAGCAATTTAATGATTAACGAACAAATCAGAGACAAAGAGGTACGCTTAATCGGACCGGACGGAGAGCAGCTCGGAATTATGTCCGCAAGAGAAGCAATGGCCAAAGCTCAGGAGGCAGAGCTTGATTTAGTAAAGATTGCCCCACAGGCAAAGCCGCCGGTATGTAAGATCATTGATTATGGTAAATATCGCTACGAACTTGCCAGAAAAGAGAAAGAAGCCAAGAAAAAGCAGAAGACCATCGATGTCAAAGAAGTGCGTCTTTCACCAAATATTGATACCAATGACCTGAATACAAAGGCTGGGGCAGCGCGCAAATTCCTTACCAAGGGCGACAGAGCTTTGACGAAGTTTGGTATTGGCTTTGCGCCGGACGGCCGGGATAACCTTTGTAAAGCTATGCTGGATAAAGGCTATACTGAAGAGGAATTGGAAGCTTCGGGGCTTGCGTTAAGGTCACAAAAGAGTGGGAAATTGTATGATAGATTCCGAAATCGTCTTATGTTTCCAATCATCGATGTGCGGGGAAACGTTATTGGCTTTGGTGGACGGGTTATGGACGACTCGAAACCTAAATATTTAAATTCTCCGGAAACAGAAATTTTTAACAAGCGAAAGAACCTGTTTGCTCTGAATGTGGCGAAAAAATCCAAACTTGGCTATTTAATCCTGGTTGAAGGTTATATGGATGCCATTGCTCTGCATCAATACGGCTTTGATTGTGCGGTAGCATCATTGGGAACTTCTTTAACAGATGAACACGCTAGGCTGTTATCTCGTTATACCGATCAGGTTGTTCTTATTTATGATGGCGACGAGGCCGGGCAGAACGCCACCAAGCGGGCCATCCCCATGCTGGAAAAGGCGGGGTTACAGGTAAAGGTCCTGCAAATGCGGGACGCCAAAGACCCGGACGAATTCCTGAAAAAGTTCGGCGCGGACCGGTTTCGGCTTCTTCTGGAGGAGTCCTCCAACCGGGTGGAATACCAGCTGCGCGCCATTCGGAAGAAATACGATCTAAGCGTGGACGAGGACCGGGTGAAATTCATCGGCGAGGCCGCAGAGCTGGTCAGCAGCCTTGGGAGCGCCGTCCAGCGGGAGATCTACGGAAACCGGGTGGCGGAAGCGGGGAAAATCTCCCCCGAGGCCATGAAGATCGAGGTGGGCAAGGCCTACAAGCGCCGCATGAATCGGGAGAAGCGGAAGCAGGAGCGCATCGAACTGGCCCCTGCCGTGGCGGCTCAGCCCAAGAGCCGCGCCATCCACTATGACAATGTGAAATCCGCCAAGGCAGAGGAGATCGTCCTGGCGCAATGCCTGACAGACCCTGCCATGATGGACGAGACCGAGAATCTAAAGCCGGAGGAATTTTCCTCTCCCTTGCTGGGCCGGGTATTCGACCAGCTGCGGCAGCAGAGCCGCCAGGGCCTCGCCCCCGGCATTGCGGGGCTGACGGACTTTACGGGGGAGGAAATGGCCCACATTGCCGGGATTTTGCAGCGAAACCCCGGCCCGGTCTCCGAACAGGCCCTTCACGACAGCATCCAGGTGATCCGGCAGCTGCACGATTTCAAGTCGGCCAGCACCGACGGCACCAATGACACGCTGATGGAATTTTACCGGAAAATACAGGAAAGCAAAGGGATCAAAGCATGACAGAGACGACAGAGAAAGACACCGCCATCCCCGTTCCCAGGGATGAGGACGATATCCGGCAGTACCTCCGGGAAATTCGGCAGATCCCCCGGCTGACCCCGGAGGAGGAGCGGGAGCTTGCCCGCCGCTGCGCCCAGGGGGACGAGGAGGCCATCCGAAAGATGGTAAATGCCAATCTGCGCCTGGTGGTGTCCGTGGCCAAGGAGTATTCCGGCCGGGGCGTGCCCCTGATGGACCTGATCCAGGAGGGCAGCATCGGCCTGCTTGCAGCCGCCCGGAAGTTTGACTACACCCGGGACCTTCGCTTTTCCACCTATGCCACCAAATGGATTCGCCAGGGCGTGACCCGGTGCCTGCTGAACCATGCGGGGGCCATCCGCGTCCCGGTCCATACGGCGGAGCGGATGCGCAAGGTCCAGGCGGCCCAGGCGGTGCTGCGCCAGGAGCAGGGCACGGAGCCCACGGCGGAGGAAATCGCCGCCCGGGTGGATATGCCCAGGGAGAAGGTGGCGCAGCTATTGCAGCTTTCCCCGGATGTCTGCTCTCTGGACGTGCCTGTGGGGGACGAGGACAAGAGCAGCTTCGGCAATCTCTTAGAGGACCTGGAGGCCCCCCAGCCCCAGGAGGAGCTGGTCCGCAAGGAGCTGAACGACGCCATCGACCGCCTGCTCTCCAATCTGACCCAGCGGCAGCGGACCATTCTGCGGCTGCATTTCGGCATGGAGGACGGCGTCTGCCACTCCCTGGAGGAGATCGGCCAGAAGCTGGGCATCTCCAAGGAGCGGGTGCGCCAGGTGGAAAAACAGGCCATGGACAAGCTCCAGGCCTTGGGCACAAGCATGGGATTGGAGGATTTTCTGGAATGAATACATTGGATTTTTCCTTTGACGACAGCCCCTGGGAGCGGTTCCTGGCGGGCAGGCAGCCGGGGGATACGGTAAACGCCGCCCACTTCCTGACCCTGCTGGAGCAGGAGACGGAGGAGGCCGTGGAGGACGCCTTTGCTGCCTTGGAGGCCAGGAAACTGCTGCTGGATATCTCCCAGCTGCCGGTGAAGCACCACCAGGGCCAGGCGGCCCTGCGGCTGCGGCAGGAGGCGGAGATCGCCGAGCAGGGCATGGATGTGTCCGGCCTGAGCGAGACCGACCCGCTGCGGCTCTACCTGGAGGAGATCGCCCAGATCCCCCTTGGGGATTTTGGATTTTTGAGGTTATTTTACTTAACCTACAACTCCTATCAATTTACTATTGAAAAGTTAGTGGCGGACGGGTGAGTAACGCGTGGGTAACCTGCCTTGTACTGGCTGCGGGGTGCTGCTGATGGACCTTTTGCAGGAGGGCGGTCTGGCCCTCTGGCAGGCCATCGGCACAGAGGACTATCTCGCCCGCCGGGACAGCGCCATTCGGGCTGCCATGGCCCGGGCGGTGACCTTGCAGGCCCGGGCCAACGGCGTGGGCCAGAAGCTGCGCCAGGCCATGGAGGACTACCGGGCGGTGGACGAGCGGCTGCTCTCGGAGCTGGGCAGAAACCCCACCCTGGAGGAGATCGCTCTGGAAATGCACATGACCCCCGAGGATGCCGATACGGTGCGCCGCGTCCTGGAGGATGCCAGGATGCTCCAGCGGGCCACAGCGCCCAAGGAGGAGGAAGCAGCCGGGGAGGAGAACCAGGCCGTGGAGGATACGGCCTATTTCCAGATGCGCCAGCGCATTGCAGAGCTGCTGAGCGTGTTGCCTTCGGAGGATGCAAAGCTTCTGACTCTGCGCTATGGCCTGGAAAAGGGCCTGCCCATGACCCCCGAGGAGACCGGCAAGGCCCTGGGCCTGACGGTGGACCAGGTGGTGCAGCGGGAGGCAAAGGCCCTATCCCTCCTGCGGGAAGAAAAATAAAGGCGGCAGCTTAGCCGGGAAATGAGGAAACATATGGGAAAGAAAATTTCTGTGGCCATCGACGGCCCTGCCGGTGCAGGCAAGAGCACCATTGCCCGCCGTCTGGCGGGGGAGCTGGGCTTCCGCTATGTGGATACCGGGGCCATTTACCGCACCGTGGCCTATTTTATGGACCTGTGGGGGGTGAGCCCCAAGGATGTGGACGGGGTGAACCGCTACATCGACGAGCTGACCGTCGGCATTGAATACGATGACGAGGGCGTGCAGCATATGCTTATGAACGGCATGGACGTGACGGGGGACATCCGCACACCGGAGATCTCCCAGAAGGCCAGCCTCATCTCCGCCCACGCCGTTGTCCGGGATGTGCTGCTGGATATGCAGCGGAATATGGCGGAAGAATATGATGTGGTCATGGACGGCCGGGACATCGGCTCCGTGGTGCTGCCCAAGGCCACGGTGAAGATCTTCCTCACGGCTTCTCCCGAGGTCCGGGCCAAGCGGCGCTATCAGGAGCTGCTGGAAAAGGGCCAGAAGGCAAGCTACGCTCAGGTGCTTAAGGACGTCCAGCAGCGGGACTACCAGGACACCCACCGGGACATCGCCCCCCTGAAGATGTGCCGGGACTCCGTAAAGGTGGATACCTCCGAGATGGACCTGGAGCAGTCCGTGGCGGCCATCCGGAAGATCGTAGAGGAGAAGATTTCCCGATGAGTGTACGCGTTGCCAAAAGCGCCGGGTTCTGCTTCGGCGTCAGCCGGGCGGTGGAGCTGGTCCAGTCCTCCGCCGCAGCGGGGAAGCGCACCGTGACCCTGGGGCCGATCATTCACAATCGCCATGTGGTGGAGGCCTTCCATCAGGCTGGGGTCGGGGTCATCGATTCTCCGGAGGAGGCAAACCCCGGCGATACCGTCATCATCCGCTCCCACGGCGTGGGCCGGGAGGTCTATGCCCGGCTGGAAGCCCGGGGGGCCGAGATCGTGGACGCCACCTGTCCCTTTGTCAAGCGCATCCATGGCCTTGTGAGCCGTGCGGAGGAGGAGGGGCGGCTTCCCATCATCATCGGCACGCCTACCCATCCCGAGGTGGAGGGCATTGCCGGCTGGTGCGGGGACTGCCGGATCTTTGATAGTGCAGATGCACTAAAAAAATGGGTCCAGGAGGAAGAAATTGGTGCGGATACGCCAATTTGCATGGTTTCGCAGACAACATCCACCGAAAGTTTGTGGAAATTATGCAGAAATTTTGCAAAAAAACAGTTTACTAACTTGAAAATTTTTGATACAATATGTAAAGCGACTGAGGATAGGCAAACCGAGGCGGCGCTTTTGAGCCGCCGGAGCCAGGCCATGGTTGTGGTTGGGGATGCGAAAAGCTCCAATACCGGCCGGCTCGCCATGATTTGCCACGAATACTGCGACCGTGTAGCTCTTGTTGACGATGCCAGCGAACTGGAGCCCGCGTTTTTCGCCGGTATCACTGATGTTGGAATCACGGCTGGTGCGTCCACACCGGCGTGGATTATAAAGGAGGTCAACAAGACTATGAGCGAAATTACCAATGTTGAGGCTGTACAGGAGGAGAACTTTGCAGAGCTTCTCGAGCAGTCCATCAAGACTTTAAATACAGGAGATAAGGTTATCGGCACCGTTACCGGAATCGGCAATACCGAAATCCAGGTAGACCTGGGCACCAAGCATGCCGGTTACATTCCTTATGACGAAGTCAGCAACGATCCTTCCGTGAAGCCCGAGGATATCCTGCACGTCGGCGACCAGATCGAGGTCTTCGTCGTTCGCGTCAACGATCAGGAGGGCACCGTGCAGCTGTCCAAGAAGAAGCTGGACGGCCTGAAGGTCTGGGACGAGATGGCTGATTACGTGGAGAACAAGACCACCATCGATGCCGTCATCACCGAGGAGAACAAGGGCGGCCTGGTTGCCAATGTGAAGGGCGTTCGCGTCTTCATCCCCGCTTCTCAGTCCGGCGTTGCCAAGGGCGGCGACATGGCTGCTATGGTGGGCAAGCCCGTTCAGCTGAAGATCACCGAGGTCAACCGTGCCCGCCGCCGGGCCATCGGCTCCATCCGGGCCGTGAACGCCGAGTCCCGCAAGGCCGCTCAGGAGAAGATCTGGAGCGAGATCGAGGTCGGCAAGAAGTACCACGGCGTTGTGAAGTCCCTGACTTCCTACGGCGCTTTCGTGGACATCGGCGGCGTGGACGGCATGGTCCATGTTTCCGAGCTGAGCTGGAACCGCATCAAGACCCCTGCCGACGTTGTCAAGGTCGGCGACGAGATCGATGTTTACGTCATCTCCTTCGACCCCGAGAAGCACAAGATCTCCCTGGGCTACAAGACCGCCGAGATGAACCCCTGGAACCAGTTCATGACCAACTACGCCGTTGGTGATGTGGTGGATGCCAAGGTCGTGAAGCTGATGACCTTCGGCGCCTTTGCCGAGATCCTGCCCGGTGTGGACGGCCTGATCCATATCTCCCAGATCGCCGACCGCCGCATCAACAAGCCCGAGGATGTCCTGTCCGAGGGTCAGCAGGTCAAGGTCAAGATCACCGATGTTGACGCTGAGAACAAGCGCATCTCCCTGTCCATCCGCGCCCTGCTGGAGGACGGCGAGGACGCCGAGTAAGCTTTCCTGAAAACCATACCGGGGTAGATTCTACCCCGGTATTTTGCAATATCGCCAAGCCACCCAGCCGCTTCCGTCCGGTACACCCCTCCTCAGTCAGGGCTGCGCCCTGCCAGCTCCCCCGAAGGGGAAGCTTTTAACCTTCCCCACCGGGGAAGGGGGACCGCCGACAGGCGGCGGTGCGTCGCGCAGCGAATCTAATTTTCTATAGCTGCCGGTGGCAGCTAT
>OGZL01002082.1_pt1 | contig 15146 bp, 8 predicted proteins | sample 1576761 | NCBI WGS metagenome assembly OGZL01 (sample SAMEA3541595, study PRJEB24748) | human gut metagenome | biome: human gut; feature: human-associated habitat; material: faeces | place: China | collected 2012
GAACATTTCGATACCGGTTACAACAGTCTTACGAGTCTCTTCCTTAATACCAACGATTTCAACTTCCTCGTTAAGGTGAAGAGTACCACGCTCTACTCTACCAGTAGCAACTGTACCACGACCTGTGATTGTGAATACGTCCTCAACAGGCATCAGGAATGGGAGATCAGACTTTCTGTCTGGTGTTGGGATGAATGTGTCAACAGCGTCCATAAGGTCAAGGATTGGCTTGTAAGCTGGATCTGAAAGATCGTCTGGAGCTTCAAGAGCTGCAAGAGCTGAACCCTTGATGATTGGAGTATCGTCGCCAGGGAAATCGTACTTGTCGAGGAGCTCTCTGATGTCCATCTCAACGAGATCGAGAAGCTCTTCATCGTCAACCTGGTCAGCCTTGTTCATGAAAACAACGATAGCTGGAACGCCTACCTGTCTAGCAAGGAGAAGGTGCTCTCTTGTCTGAGCCATAGGACCGTCAGAAGCAGCAACTACGAGGATAGCGCCGTCCATCTGAGCAGCACCAGTGATCATGTTCTTTACATAGTCAGCGTGGCCTGGGCAGTCAACGTGAGCATAGTGACGGTTCTTTGTCTCATACTCAACGTGAGCTGTGTTGATTGTAATTCCTCTCTCTCTCTCCTCTGGAGCTGAGTCGATATTGTTGTAATCCTTCTTCTCAGCAAGACCTTCAAGAGCAAGAGTCTTTGTGATAGCAGCAGTAAGAGTTGTCTTACCGTGGTCAACGTGACCGATTGTACCAATGTTAACGTGTGGTTTGGTTCTTTCGAAATGTGCCTTTGCCATAGGAATTTTCCTCCTTAAAATTTAATAGTTTCCGATTTAACATACCGTAGTATAATTATATCAAATAAAAAGCAAATTTGCAATAGAAAAAACAGAAAATTTTCCGCAAATTTATTAGTCCTTGTTTCTTGAAGCCATGATCTTCTCAGAGATAGACTTTGGTACCTGAATGTAGCTGTCAGGCTCCATTGTGTACTGTCCACGACCCTGTGTCTTAGAACGCAGGTCATTTGAGTAACCAAACATTTCAGACAGTGGAACGAGAGCGTCTACCTGAACAGCACCGGTTCTCTGCTCCTGACCGAGGATCTGTCCACGACGGGAGTTGAGGTCGCCTATAACTGTTCCGAGATAATCATCAGGAGCGATAACGCAAACCTTCATGATAGGCTCAAGAATGATTGGTGAAGCCTTTCTCATAGCCTCCTTGAACGCCATAGAACCGGCGATCTTAAATGCCATTTCAGAAGAGTCGACTTCGTGATAAGATCCATCGTACAGCTCAACCTTAACGTCAACTACCTGGAAGCCTGCGAGAACACCGTTCTCCATAGCACCCCTGATACCTGCGTCAACTGCAGGAATGTATTCCTTAGGAATAGCACCGCCGACAACCTTGTTGATGAACTCATAGCCCTTACCGGACTCGTTTGGCTCAACGTTGATCTTAACGTGACCGTACTGACCCTTACCACCTGACTGCTTAGCGTACTTGTAATCAACGCTTGCAGGAGCAGTGATTGTTTCCTTATATGAAACCTGAGGAGCACCGACATTTGCCTCTACCTTGAACTCACGGAGAAGTCTGTCTACGATGATCTCAAGGTGCAGCTCGCCCATTCCGGCGATAATTGTCTGACCTGTTTCCTCAGAAGTATAAGTTCTGAATGTTGGGTCCTCTTCAGCAAGCTTTGCAAGAGCGATACCCATCTTTTCCTGACCTGCCTTAGTCTTAGGCTCGATAGCGAGCTGGATAACAGGCTCAGGGAATTCCATTGACTCAAGAAGTACAGGGTGCTCTTCATCACAAAGAGTGTCACCTGTTGTTGTGTTCTTCAGACCGATAGCGGCACCGATATCACCAGCGTAGATAGTATCGATATCCTTTCTAGCGTTAGAGTGCATCTGAACGATTCTTCCGATTCTCTCGTCCTTATCCTTAGTGGAGTTATAAACTGTAGAACCAGCTGTCAGAACACCTGAATAAACTCTGAAGTAGCAGAGCTTACCAACGAATGGGTCTGTAGCGATCTTGAATGCGAGAGCAGCGAATGGCTGATCGTCGCCTGAAATTCTCTCAACTTCCTCACCTGTATTTACGTCAGTACCCTTGATGTGTGGTACGTCGATAGGTGAAGGCATATAATCTACAATAGCGTCAAGAAGCTTCTGAACGCCCTTGTTTCTGTATGAAGTTCCGCAGGTAACAGGTACCATTGTGTTAGCGATAGTACTCTTTCTTATTACCTTCTTCATCTCGTCGATAGTGATCTCCTCGTCTGCGAAATACTTCTCAGCGAGATCGTCATCAACTTCTGCAAGATGCTCGATAAGGTCAGCGTGATACTGTTCAGCCTTTTCCTTGAGGTCCTCAGGGATCTCTTCCTGACGGATATCTTTTCCAAGGTCATCATAGTATACATAAGCCTTCATTTCGAGCAGATCGACGATACCCTTGAAGTCGTCCTCAGCACCGATAGGGAGCTGGATAGGAACGGCATTACAATGAAGTCTTTCATGGAGCATATTCAAAACGTTGTAGAAGTCTGCACCCATGATATCCATCTTGTTGACATATACCATTCTTGGTACCTGATAGTTATCAGCCTGTCTCCAAACTGTTTCAGTCTGAGGCTCAACACCACCCTTAGCACAAAGAACTGTTACAGAACCGTCGAGTACACGAAGTGAACGCTCAACCTCAACTGTAAAGTCAACGTGGCCTGGAGTATCTATAATGTTGAGTCTGTGACCCTTCCAGTAGCAAGTAGTAGCAGCAGAAGTAATTGTGATACCTCTCTCCTTCTCCTGTGCCATCCAGTCCATTGTAGATGCACCGTCGTGTGTTTCACCGATCTTATAGTTTACACCGGTATAAAACAGGATACGCTCTGTAGTAGTAGTCTTGCCGGCGTCGATGTGTGCCATGATACCGATATTACGGTAGTCCTGCAATTTACATTCTCTTGCCATATATATCCTCCTTTATACCTCTTACCATCTGTAATGAGCAAAAGCCTTGTTAGCTTCAGCCATCTTATGAGTTTCGTCACGCTTCTTGCATGAGCCGCCAACGCCGTTAAGAGCGTCGAGGATCTCTGCTGCGAGTCTCTCTCTCATTGTGTCCTCGTTTCTCTCACGAGAATACTTTGTTATCCATCTCAGACCAAGTGTCTGTCTTCTGTCAGGACGAACCTCCATTGGTACCTGGTAAGTCGCACCGCCTACACGGCGAGCCTTGACCTCCAGCTCAGGCATGATGTTATCCATAGCCTCCTGGAATACTTCAAGAGCAGGTCTGCCTGTCTTTTCTTCGACAATTTCAAATGCTCCGTAAACGATCTTCTGGGCAACACCCTTCTTACCGTCAAGCATGATGTTGTTTACAAGACGTGTAACAAGCTTAGAATTGTATACTGGATCCTGAAGCACGTCTCTCTTTGTAACTCTACCTCTTCTTGGCACTTTAATTCCCTCCTTCACAAATAATGAATTCACAGGTACTCGCTCTGTAACCACGGCACACAGCCGTTTTACAGCCCCGTCAGTTCCTTGTAGAGTCAACTAATATATATTAATCACTCCACATAAACTGTGGTCTTCGCAATATGCGACAATGAGTTATTACCTTGTTACTAAAATGAGCTTTTCAGTTTTTGATTACTTGGCTGCTCCTGCCTTTGGTCTCTTAGCACCGTACTTGGATCTCGCCTGCATTCTCTTAGCAACGCCCTGAGCGTCGAGAGTGCCTCTGATGATGTGATATCTTACACCAGGGAGGTCCTTAACACGTCCGCCTCTGATAAGAACAACGGAGTGCTCCTGAAGATTGTGTCCGATACCAGGGATGTAAGCTGTAACTTCGTTTCCGTTTGTGAGCTTAACTCTGGCAACCTTTCTCATAGCTGAGTTTGGCTTTTTAGGTGTAGCAGTTCTTACTACTGTGCAAACGCCACGCTTCTGTGGGCAGCTCTGATCGATAACTACCTTCTTCTTTGAGTTGAAACCCTTCTGAAGAGCAGGAGCTGTAGACTTGTCTGCAAGGACATTTCTTCCTTTTCTTACTAACTGGTTAAAGGTTGGCATATTTTCTCTCCTTTCATAGATTTGATACTATACGCTGATATACAATACATCAGCATACCTTGATATTATACACTATTCTCCGTCGCTTGTCAAGCACTTTTTCTTGACTTTTTTAACTTTTTGAAAATTTCAGTTAAATTTTCTGTCAAAAGCTATAAAAAGCACAGGGCAGCGGCTTTTCACGCCCTGCCCTGCAAATATATTCCCTCATTCCGTCTTGCTGTCTGTATCTAAAATTTGTCCTTTATCCGCCACTTCGACCTCTGTCTCGCTGAATCTATGATAAGTTATAACACAATCGCTGTCGTCAGTCTTGTCCGAATAGGTTATATCGTTTTGTACTTCATTGATATAAAGTTTCAGATCATCACTAAAATAGGTGTTTGCACCCGTTGCGAATTTAATTGCAACGAGCCATTCATTTTCATCAAAGAAGTAATTTCTGTTGTTCTTTACCGTCGCACTTTGGGAACCGTACCATTCATTATTAGTATCGTCCTGCTCCACAATATCCTTATAATTGGAAGTTATACTGAAATATCTTCCGTCCACCTTGATAATTATGCCTTCCTTTGACCCTCCTGCTGTGGAAACGTTTATGGCTTTACCCTTTTGAATTGGTGTTATTATCAGCGGATAGATAATATCCCTTTCGTAATTGTCAGCATCATAATTGATATGCTTAACAGAATTTACCAGTGTATCAATTTTAAATCCCCAGTCCTTTTCAACAGGATTTAGCACAATGCTGAAGTCGTCAGCTTGCAGTATCATATCTTCGTATATATGCTGTACACTATCAAGAATGAGCTTATCAAGCTTTTCCTTGCCTGTATCCTTTGAACTGTCGATATCATAAGCATAGGCTATTGATGATCTAAGTGAATAATAGAAGTCTGTTCCAAAGCTGTCGCCGCCGACCGTTTCGTCAAGACCTGTTGCGATCTCATCCGAGTTCCAATTACTCAGATTATCGCAGTTTGTGCCGACTGCGATTTTTTCGCCCACTTTCAGTTCGTCAATATAAGCAAACTTCCCTGTGGTAACATCTTTCGCTCTGAAATCAAGTTTAAACGCAGCGTAATAGTGGTATTTCAGGTATTCATATTCATTCACAGTAACATAGTCGATCAATTCGCCCTTTTCAGAGGTGTATTTCTCAACATATATCTTATCGACAAAAAGATATCCCGTTCCGTCCGAGCCGCAGCCGGCATACGTTCCGACCGCCGTTATCTCTTTGTCTTTAACGACCTGCTTAAGCGCATTTTGTGCCTGTTCTAAATCAGCCGTAAGCTCAGTGCTGTCAAGGCTTTCCGAACTGTCTATACTTGGCTGCTGCATACCGACATTGATCTTATGCTCATCGCCACTGCGATAAAGGGTCATCGCACCGCCCACCACCAGAAGCAAAGCCGCAAGCACCGCACCTGCAAGCTGAAAGCCTGTAAGCTTCGTTTTCTTTTTCTCTATAGGTCTGTCATACATAAGCGCACGCTCCTTCCAATCCGAAGGAGTTTTTATACAGTAAAAAGCATTTATCTTTTTCATTTGCTGCCCCTTTCTGTGATATCCTCATTGCAAACTATACCTTTAGTCAATGTTATGCTGAAAGTCCAGCCCCTACATAATAGTTTTTACCTCTTTTGTAGGGGCGGCGTCCTCGAAGTCCCGATACTTTATGTCTTTATTGACATTCATATAGTTCACAACATTATCATATCCTTCAGTTGTTCTCTTCCACGTTTGAGATGTGTTTTTATCGTGTTTTCCTTGATATTTGTCAGCTGTGAGATCTCCTGCACTGACAGCTCCTCAAAGTAATAAAGATAAATACTATCCCGATATTTCGGGGGAAGTCTGAAAATAAGGTCAAGTATCTCTATGTCGCTGCCGTCCTTTGAGAAAGACGTTATGCTGTTCAGATCGACTGTGTTTTTCCTCAAACGATACCGCAAAACACTCCGGCATTCGTTGAGAGTCACTCTGATGAGCCACGCTTTCGGGTTTGGCAGACTGCCTTTTTTCATCTGCTTGAAAAGCTTGAAGAACACGTTCTGATAGCAGTCCTCAGCGTCGGAAAAATTTCCCGTGTGCACCACGCAAAGCCTTGTTACCATATCCGAATACTCCTCTACAAGTTGGCGGTATTCGCTTTCGGTCATATTCTTCATGCTTTCACTTCCCTTCATATACTAAAACGCCGTGGCAGGCAAAAAGGTTTCATACAAAATAAAAAAAATCAGCCCGCATGAATGAACCATGCAGGCTGATATAAAAGTCATTAGAACAACGGTGTTTCTGCGGTGTTATGGTTAGCCGCACTCTCATTCTTGACCACCTGAACGTTGTTGTAAACGTCCATACCGGTGCCGGCAGGAATGAGCTTACCGATAATAACATTTTCCTTAAGACCCATGAGCTTATCGGTCTTGCCTCTGATAGCTGCGTCTGTAAGAGCCTTAGTTGTCTCCTGGAATGAAGCAGCCGACAGGAATGAATCCGAGTAGCTTGAAGCCTTTGTGATACCCTGAAGAACAGGAACAGTTGTGATAAGTCTTGCGTTCTCGTCGCCAGCGTCGATCTGAGCCTGTATCTCCTCGTTGAGTCTTGCGACCTCTCCTCTGTCGATAAGTGAACCAGGGAGCAGATAGCTTGAACCTGAGTCGTCGATCTTGACCTTTCTCATCATCTGACGAACGATAACTTCGATGTGCTTATCGTTGATATCAACACCCTGCAGACGGTAAACCTTCTGAACTTCGGTGATGATGTAGTTCTGAACAGCCTTAGGACCATTAACTGCAAGGATATCAGCTGGGTTGATAGAACCCTCTGTGAGCGGCTCACCGGCTGTAACAGCCTGTCCCTCACGAACTCTTATCTTGTAGCCGTATGGGATAGCATAAGACTCCTGCTCAGGATTTTCAGTGTCCTCACTTGTAACAGTGATCTGCTTGGTCTTCTTGACCTCCTCGATCCTAACTACGCCGTCGATCCTTGTGATGATAGCAGCACCCTTTGGACGTCTGCTCTCAAACAATTCCTCGACTCTAGGAAGACCCTGTGTGATATCTTCCGCAGATGCGATACCACCTGTGTGGAAGGTTCTCATTGTAAGCTGTGTACCAGGCTCACCGATAGACTGAGCGGAGATTACGCCGACAGCCTCACCGACCTGAACGATATTTCCGTTTGCAAGGTTAGCGCCGTAGCACTTAGCACAAACGCCATGCTTAGCCTGACACTGAAGAACCGATCTGATAGAGATAGAGTCCTTGCCCTCAGCTTCGAGTGCAGCAACTATTCTTTCAGCGTCATGAACGTTTATGAGCTTGTTTCTTGAGCATATCATCTCGCCTGTCTTAGGATCCTTAAGATCCTCAACAAGATATCTGCCCACAAGTCTCTCGCTGAGAGGCTCGATCATTTCGTTTCCGTTCTTTATGTCAAATATCTCGATACCAACGTGAGTACCGCAATCCTCCTGACGAATGATAACGTCCTGAGAAACGTCAACAAGACGTCTTGTAAGGTAACCTGAGTCAGCAGTACGCAGAGCTGTATCGGCAAGTCCCTTTCTCGCACCTCTGGAAGAAATGAAGTATTCCAGAATGTTAAGACCTTCACGGTAGTTAGCTCTGATAGGCATCTCGATAGTTGAACCTGATGTGTTGGCGATAAGTCCACGCATACCTGCCAGCTGTCTGATCTGGTTGATAGAACCACGGGCACCTGAGTCAGCCATCATGTTGATCGGGTTGTATGGGTCAAGGTTAGCTTTCAGAGCCTCTGTAACTTCGTCTGTAGCGTTGTTCCAGATCTCGATGAACTTCTTTGACTTCTCTTCTCTTGAAATATAACCTCTCTTGTACTGCTTGTCTATCTTGTCAACAAGTCCGTCAGCCTTTGCAAGGATATCCTTCTTAGCCTCAGGGATAGAAGCGTCGCATACTGCAACTGTGATAGCAGACTTTGTAGAATACTTATAACCAAGGCTCTTGATGTTGTCGAGAACTTCGGAAGTCGTAGTAGTACCGTGCTTCTGGATACATTTATCAATGATATCAGAAAGCTGCTTCTTCTTTACAAGGAAGCTTATCTCAAGATCAAACTGCTTTTCTGAATTTGTTCTATCAACAAAGCCAAGGTTCTGAGGAATGATAGAGTTGAAGATAAGTCTTCCGACTGTAGCGTCTATCACCTTTGATACCTGCTTGTCGCCTATCTGCTTGGTTATTCTTACCTTGATAGCAGCATGAAGTGAAACGATGTGCTGATCGTAAGCCATAAGAGCCTCGTTCACATCTCTGAACACCTTGCCCTCGCCAGGCTCGCCGTCCTTCTTCAGCGTCAGGTAGTAAGAACCAAGTATCATATCCTGTGTAGGAACTGCAACAGGGCGTCCGTCTGAAGGCTTCAACAGGTTGTTGGCAGCCAGCATAAGGAATCTTGCCTCTGCCTGAGCCTCTGCTGAGATCGGCAGGTGAACAGCCATCTGGTCGCCGTCGAAGTCAGCGTTGAACGCTGTACAAACCAGTGGGTGAAGCTTGATAGCTCTGCCCTCTACAAGGATAGGCTCGAATGCCTGAATACCAAGTCTGTGAAGTGTAGGCGCACGGTTGAGCATTACAGGGTGACCCTGAATAACGTTTTCAAGTGCGTCCCAAACCTCCGGCTCAGCTCTGTCTACCTTTTTCCTTGCAGACTTAATGTTGATAGTAGGATTGGTGTCAACAAGTCTTTTCATAACGAAAGGCTTGAACAGCTCAAGAGCCATTTCCTTTGGCAGACCGCACTGATACATCTTAAGCTCAGGGCCTACGACGATAACAGAACGTCCTGAATAGTCAACACGCTTACCAAGAAGGTTCTGTCTGAAACGTCCCTGCTTACCTTTGAGCATATCTGAAAGTGACTTGTATGCTCTGTTGTTAGGACCTGTAACAGGTCTGCCGTGTCTGCCGTTGTCGATAAGTGCGTCAACAGCTTCCTGAAGCATTCTCTTTTCGTTTCTAACGATGATGTCAGGTGCTTCAAGCTCCAGCATTTTCTTAAGACGGTTATTTCTGTTGATAACACGTCTGTAAAGATCATTAAGGTCGCTGGTTGCATATCTTCCGCCGTCCAGCAATACCATAGGTCTGATATCAGGTGGTATAACAGGTATAGCCTCCAGTATCATCCACTCAGGTCTGTTGCCTGATGTTCTGAAAGCCTCAACGATCTCTAGTCTTTTCAGAAGCTTGATACGCTTCTGACCTGCAGGAAGATCCTTAAGCTCAGTTTTAAGCTCTTCTGAAAGCTTATCGAGGTCGATCTCTTCAAGAAGCTCCTTGATAGCCTCAGCGCCCATGCCGGCTCTGAACTCGTCCTCGTCATACTTTTCCTGCATTTCGCTATAATCCTTTTCAGTAAGGAGCTGACCCTTGATAAGCTCAGTGTTACCTGGATCTATAACGATGTATTTTGTGAAGTAAAGAACTTCTTCAAGTCTTTTCTGTGATATTTCAAGCATCTGTCCTATTCTTGACGGAGTTCCCTTGAAATACCAAATGTGAGAAACAGGTGCAGCAAGCTCGATGTGACCCATTCTCTCTCTACGAACCTTGGCTCTTGTTACCTCAACGCCGCAACGCTCGCAGACTTTGCCTTTAAAGCGAATTTTCTTATATTTACCGCAGTGACACTCCCAGTCCTTTGAAGGTCCGAATATCTTTTCGCAGAACAATCCGTCCTTTTCCGGCTTCTGAGTACGATAGTTTATTGTTTCAGGTCTGGTAACAACGCCGTAAGACCACTCACGGATCTTCTGAGGCGAAGCAAGACCGATCTTGATTGATGCAAACTCATTGAATTCCAACAGCAGTACCCTCTTCCTGTTTAGTTTGAAGCACGGCAACAGCCGACTTCTATATGAAACGGTCGCAGGGGCGGAGCCTTCCGCCCTTTGACCTCAGCTTATTTAGTTACTGTGCAAAATTATTCACCGTCATTAAGGAACAGATCAGACTCGTCGGAAGCTGCGCTGCCCTCCAGTTCGGAAGTGCCGTTCTCGTCTTCAGCCATGAAGCCCTCGTCGAGATCGCCCTCGTCAACGCCGAAATCGATATGATCTTCGATAGCAGGCTGTGGAACAAGCTCCTCGTCCTCGTCAAACGACTGCTTAAGATCTATTTCCTCGTTATTGATGTTGAGTACCTTGAGATCCAGACCAAGTGACTGAAGCTCCTTAACAAGTACCTTGAACGCCTCAGGAACACCAGGCTTAGGAACATTCTGTCCCTTAACGATAGCCTCGTATGTCTTGACTCTTCCCACAGTATCGTCAGACTTAACTGTAAGGATCTCCTGAAGTGTATAAGCAGCACCGTAAGCTTCGAGCGCCCAAACTTCCATTTCTCCGAATCTCTGACCACCGAACTGAGCCTTACCGCCGAGTGGCTGCTGTGTTACCAGTGAATAAGGACCAACTGAACGTGCGTGTATCTTATCGTCTACAAGGTGGTGGAGCTTCAGGTAGTACATATAACCCACTGTAACTCTGTTATCGAACTTCTCGCCTGTTCTTCCGTCATAAACAGTGAACTTGCCGTCCTCGCTCATGCTCAGAGCGTTAGGGTTGATGACCTCGTCCATTGTGTGGAGAGTGAACTCATCGTCCTTATGCTCAAGATAATTCTGCTGAGCCATTTTGAAGCATTCTCTGATGTCTGCCTCGTGAGCACCGTCGAATACAGGGGTCATTATCTTCCAGCCAAGAGCCTTTGCCGCCATACCAAGATGAACTTCAAGCACCTGACCGATGTTCATACGAGAAGGTACGCCCAATGGGTTAAGACAGATATCAAGCGGAGTACCGTCCTCAAGGAATGGCATATCCTCCTGTGGAAGTATTCTTGAAACGACACCCTTGTTACCATGACGACCCGCCATTTTATCGCCCACAGAGATCTTTCTCTTCTGTGCGATATAGCATCTGACAAGCATATTTACTCCAGGAGAAAGCTCGTCGCAGTTCTCTCTTGTGAATATCTTAACATCAATGATAGTACCGGCCTCGCCGTGAGGTACCTTAAGAGAATTATCTCTAACTTCTCTAGCCTTTTCGCCGAAGATAGCTCTCAGAAGTCTTTCTTCTGCTGTCAGCTCAGTTTCACCCTTAGGTGTTACCTTACCAACAAGTATATCGCCTGAGCGAACCTCTGCGCCTATTCTGATGATACCGTTCTCGTCCAGATCCTTAAGAGCGTCCTCACCAACGTTAGGGATATCTCTTGTGATCTCCTCAGGTCCGAGCTTTGTATCTCTGGCTTCTGTCTCATACTCTTCAATATGGATAGAAGTGTATTTATCCTGCTTTACAAGGTTTTCGTTCAGAAGAACGGCGTCCTCGTAGTTATAACCTTCCCAAGTCATGAAGCCGATAAGAGCGTTCTTACCAAGTGAAAGCTCGCCGTTTGAAGTAGCAGGACCGTCACCGATTATCTGATTAGCTTCAATTCTCTCGCCCTTATTGACGATAGGTCTCTGGTTTGTGCAAGTACCTGCGTTTGAACGCTTGAACTTAGTCAGCTCATAAGTTCTGAGCATACCGCTGTCCTCACGGATAACGATCTTGTCAGCGTCAACGCTCTCAACAACACCTGCGTTCTTAGAAACAACAGCAACGCCTGAATCAAGACAAGCCTTGTACTCCATACCGGTACCAACGATAGGAGACTCTGTCTTGAGCAGCGGCACAGCCTGTCTCTGCATGTTTGAACCCATGAGCGCACGGTTAGCGTCATCGTTCTCAAGGAACGGGATACAAGCAGTAGCCACAGAAACTACCATTTTAGGTGAAACGTCCATGAAGTCGATCTTCTCTCTCTCTATCTCGAGGATCTGATCTCTGTATCTGCCGTTTACCTTAGGTCTGGCAAACTTGTTGTCCTCAGTAAGAGGCTCGTTTGCCTGAGCGACCATGTAGTTATCTTCAACGTCAGCCGTCATATAAACAACTTCGTCAGTTACAACGCCTGTTTCCTTATCAACACGTCTGTAAGGAGCTTCGATAAAGCCGTACTCGTTTATCCTTGCGAAAGAAGCAAGGTAAGAGATAAGTCCGATGTTAGGACCTTCAGGCGTCTCGATAGGACACATTCTGCCGTAGTGAGTATAGTGAACGTCACGGACCTCAAATCCGGCACGGTCTCTTGAAAGACCGCCAGGGCCGAGGGCTGAAAGTCTTCTCTTATGAGTAAGCTCAGCCAGAGGGTTGTTCTGATCCATGAACTGTGACAGTGGAGAAGAACCGAAGAACTCTCTTATAGCCGCAGTGATAGGTCTTATATTGATAAGAGCTGTAGGAGTAACGACCTCGGTGCCCTGTGACTGAATGTTCATTCTCTCACGGATAACTCTTTCCATTCTTGTGAAACCGATCCTGAACTGGTTCTGAAGAAGCTCGCCTACTGAACGGATTCTTCTGTTGCCAAGATGGTCGATATCGTCAACAGTACCAACGCCCTCGCAAAGGTTGAGGAAGTAAGAAACCGTAGCGATAATATCATCGATAGTGATATGCTTTGGAACGAGGTCGTCAGCCTTAAGTTTGATGTTCTCCTTAAGCTCTTCCTCATTCTCAGAATCCTCAAGAATTTCCTTGAGAGCCTTGAAAGATACCTTTTCGTTGATGCCAAGCTCAGTGCAGTCAAAATCAACATAAGCGTTGATGTCTACCATGCCGTTGCCTATGATCTTAACTTCGCACTCTTCAAGCTTTGTAACAGCCTCGCCTGTTGCGGAAGTAAGATGCTCCTTGACCTCAACGTCAACGTAAGCCTCCATAACACCAGCGGTCTCGATCTCCATAGCCTTATCAAAGCTGATAAGATCTCCGGCCTCAGCCATTACCTCGCCTGTCATAGGATTTACAACAGGTCTTGAAAGTCTGTGACCTGAAAGTCTTGAACCAACGCCAAGCTTCTTGTTGTACTTATATCTGCCAAATCTTGAAAGATCGTATCTCTTAGCGTCAAAGAACAGGTTGTTCAGGTGAGTAACAGCAGAATCTACTGTAGGAGGCTCGCCCGGACGGAGCTTCTTGTAAACTTCAAGAAGAGCTTCCTCTCTGTTAGCAGTCTGATCCTTCTGCATGATAGTCTGAGTAAGTCTTTCATCAGGACCAAAAACTTCCTCGATCTCCTCGTTAGTACCAATACCGAGCGATCTCAGGAAAGTAGTAAGAGGGATCTTTCTGTTTTTATCGATTCTGACATAAACCACGTCGTTAGAATCCATTTCATATTCAAGCCAAGCGCCTCTGTTAGGGATAACAGTTGTCTTGAACAGATCCTTACCAGTCTTGTCCTTATCAAAAGCGTAATAAACACCTGGTGAACGCACCAACTGAGAAACGATAACACGCTCTGCACCGTTGATAACAAAAGTTCCGCTGTCGGTCATTTTAGGGAAGTCACCCATAAATACCTCGGACTCCTTGATCTCGCCGGTCTCGGTATTGTTAAGTCTTGCAGTAACTCTCAGTGGCACTGCATAAGTTACATCTCTCGCCTTGCACTCTGCAACAGAATACTTAGCCTCTTCATCAAAATGGTATCCAACAAAAGTCAGCTCCAGCGTACCATTATAATCGGTAATAGCTGAAACATCTCTGAAGACCTCCTTCAGACCTTCATCGAGGAACCACTGATAAGAGTTCTTCTGCACTTCAATAAGGTTAGGCATCTCCAGAACCTCATTGATCTTGGCAAAGCTCTTTCTCGTGTTCTTACCAAGTTTTACGTCCTTGACATTCACCATAGGCTCAATCACTCCTTAATTTATTTGGAAAATACATTTATATAACACTATATAACAATCGTATTCGCCAGTGGTTTTGGCGGTGTTTTCCATGATTTTCTGCGCTCAAAAACGCATGAAATAGGTGGAAAACTCCATTATGATACAGTATACTATTATATAATATTAGCAAGCCCTTGTCAAGCATTTTAGCTTACACATCTCGCCGATTTTCCTATTTTCTCCGATTTGAACAAAAATCGCACAATTCGACGCAGAAACTTCTACTATTACCAATGTGTTATCAAATCGTAAATTTTTCATTTACTCACCTGCTTTTATCACCCTCCGCTTCATTACCTCCGCCCTGACCTACCCTTTATTTCATCACTATCTGCACCAACTTGTCTGCCATCACATAATAATTCCGACTTACTTGTCATATCCAACAAAAAATCACTTAACAAATTGTGCAAACAAATGATTTATGTTTTAATTTGGCAACATTTCTGCAATTGTTGCATTTTTTATGCAACAAAAGTGGTACTTTTCGTGTATAAGTAGAAAGCGTTTTGATACTTGCGGGCACGTACAAGCCCTGCGACTTAGTGAAACCGAGGTGCGTTTCTGGAACAGGCTGTAGAGTACTTGTGTCAAAGCGTGGGTGTGCATTTGATATTTTGTGTATACGCAACCATGGGCATAATACCCAATGTCGCACCCCGAACGCAACTTGAAAATTGAATATAAAAACAGCTAAACCCACAATCTTACGGCAACACAACAACCATGTAGGGGAGCGGCGCAATTTCTGCTTTGCAGAAATCCGACGTCCCGCCCCCTCGACGTTTCGCATTATTGTTTATCCCACAAACCTTAATAACCCCACAACGCATGGTAGGGGCGAACAGCGTTCGCCCGTCGAAGAAACAAGTCCACGATTACAACCATTGTAGGACAGAACAAAAAACTATCCTATCACGCTTGTAGGGGCTGGCGCCCTCGACAGCCCGTTCGGAGGTGTAATGCTGTGATTGTTGTATCTTTGATGCCAAATTATTTTCGAGGTACATTATTGTGATATTCCCCGATAATTCAAAGTGCAAGAAATAGCGGGCTGTCGTATTTCTGCGAGCTTGCGAACAGAAATTTCGCCAAGCCCCTACAATGCTGAAATTATGCAAATTCTGAACACGGGCGAACGCTGTTCGCCCCTACAGTTATTTGGGCAAGTCCTACCTCCGCAAAATCGC
>OGZL01002087.1_pt1 | contig 15109 bp, 6 predicted proteins | sample 1576761 | NCBI WGS metagenome assembly OGZL01 (sample SAMEA3541595, study PRJEB24748) | human gut metagenome | biome: human gut; feature: human-associated habitat; material: faeces | place: China | collected 2012
TCGCCAACATCGCCTCGCTTCATCCGCCACAGGCGGCGCTTCGGTGATGTTGCCCACCTGTCCCAGTTAGCTATCGAACACTGCGGCGCGGCTATTAAAGGTTTTATTATAGAAGTCAACTGGTCACTTGCTTTTATTTTGCTATAGCTAAAGTGATAGATAAATCCAAATTTGTACATTTTTACCGTACCAGCATTTATAATTTAATATGAACACATCAAATTTCCGCATATTGATACAAAAAAATCGGCTGTCGTTTTTATTCGACAGCCGATTGATTGTTTATATTTACTTTTTCATCTGCTCGCGCAGGTGGTTTGAAAGCAGAGCGAGCGACGACGCCATATTCTCGTTCTGGACGAGTATGCCGTCCGGGACGACGAGATGAACTGGAGCAAAGTTCCAGATAGCGCGGATGCCGCTTTCAACAAGCAGGTCGCATATCTCCTGCGCGCTCGATGCAGGGACAGTGATGATGCCTATATGCACATTCACCTTGCGGCAGAAGCTGCCGAGCTGGGCTATCGGGAAGACCGTCTTGCCCTGGAATTCGGTCGGCTCTTCGCACAGGTCGAACGCGGCGATTATGTTGAGTCCGTAAGCCTTGAAACCGCTGTAGTTGAGCAGCGCCTTACCGAGGCTGCCGGCGCCGACTATCACGGCATTGTCTATATCATTATAGCCGAGGAAAGCTTCAAGCTCCGCGATAAGATCCTTGACATTGTAGCCGACCTTCGGTTTGCCGGACGAGCTGACGCTCGCGAGATCCTTGCGAACCTGAACATCATTGAGCTGAAGTGCTTCGGCGATAGTTGTAGCGGATATATTTTTCGGTGCATCCTCCGGAAGCCCCTGGATATAGCTCAGGTACATCGGCAGTCTCTGAAGAGTGTGTTTCGAGATATTCGGAGTCATAAAAATTTCACCAACCTGAAAATTATACTTGTACTGCAACTATTGTATCATATTTTTTCAGATAGTTCAAGTAAACTTCGGGGCAAAAAAATCGGGGGAGCCGCCCAAGGGCGACTCCCCTTCTCACCTGCCTTTTGAGCAGGATTTCAGTTTTTGTTCACAGCCTTAGACCGTGAAAGCAAAGTCGGTGGTATCCCAGACCTGCTTGCCGTTGTCGATGTACTTCGCGGTTGCGGTGTAATCGCCTTCGGTGAGCTTAACATTGATGGTCCAGATCTCGCCGTCGCCGTTAGAAGCGATGGAGACATTGGCGTCATCTCTGTTGAAGGTTCTGGTAGCACCCGAAGCGTAGGTTATCTTGACCTTCTTGGCAGTGCCGTTGACGGTGACTGCGACAGAATCAGCAGAGGTATTGACCTCGGTAACGCTGACAGCCGTTGCCGGCTTAGCGCTGATAACTACGTTGACTGCAAGGCCTTCGCTCCATGTATTTCTTCCATACTTCGCTCTGACAACATAGTTGCCTGCGGGAAGGTTGAAGTTAACAGTCCAGATCTCATAAGCGAGGTTGGTGCTGTTTGCATAGACCTCATTGCCCTGTGCGTCATAAGACTTGATGGAGACTCTCGGATCAAGTCTTGTAAGGGTGGTGGTTCCGCCGTTTGCATAGACGAACTGGATCTTACCAGCCTTATCGGTGACCTTAACGCGATAGTCCTGCTTGCCGCCGTAGTTCGGGGTGTCGTAGGTAACTTCGGTAACGTCGCCGATCTTAGGCTCGGGCTTCTGATCGAACGAGACTGTGAAGCCATAGCCATCGTTCTCCCAGTATTCCTTCGCCATCTTCGCATAAGCAGTGAACTTGCCTTCTGCGAGGTTAGCATTGATGAGCCAGATTTCGCCGTCCTCAGTCTTCTCTATCTTCAAGATACCGAGCGCATTGGCATCGCTTGTCATGGAGGTGTTTCTGTCAAACGTGCGGGTATTGCCGTTTGCGTCAACTATCTTGATCTTCAGAGGCTCGCCCTTGACCTTGACTGCATACTGATGCATGCCGCCGTAGTTCGGGGTCTCCGGAGTGACGGAGATGATGGAGGAGTTGCTGGCAACAAGGATAGCGTCAAATCTGACATCCTCGGTGCCCATGGTTCCGACTGCGGGATCCCAACCGTTGAAGTTGTAACCGTCGACAGACGGATCCTTAGGAGCTATGATCTGCTCGCCGACCTTCGCGGTAACAGCCTTATAGAGCTGGCCGTTGACATAGAAGTTAGCGGTGTAGGTCATGAGCTCGAGAGCTTTGACTGCGTCGTTGATAGCAGCAGTTGCTGCATCAACATCAGCCTGCTCGGAATACTTCTTATTGGCAACGTCTATGGCAAGAGCTGCATCGAGAGCCGCTCTGGACTCTGCTGTGTAGGTCTTTTCATAGTCCGCCTCAGCCTTCTTCGCCTGAGCGGCCTTGACTGCTGCATCATATGCAGTGTAGTCAGCGCCTTCCTCGGTCCACTGGGAAACGAGGGTCAGGTCGGATGCGGGCATGGTGGCAGGAACTTCGACGTTCCAACCTGCGAAGGTGTAGTGATCCTTGGTGGGCTCTGCGATGTTGAGCTCAGCACCGTAGTAAACCATGGACTCTGCACCGTCAACCGTAAGCTTATACTGGTTACGGCTGTAGTAAACCTTGAGAACAAGGCTGCCGTCAGCTGCGACTGTGCCGGAGAGGACGCTGTCAGCGGCGACCGTGAAGCCCTCACGAGCCTCGGGATCGACGGAGACGGCCGCGCCGGTAGTGGCAGGAACGACCTTGACATCAGCTGCGCCGTAAGCACCGTTGACATCCATGACGTAAGTCTCAACCTTGTAGGAGACTTCGCCGGCGGAGAACTGAGCGTTGAAGGAAACATCCTCGGTGCCCATGACTCCGACTTCCTTATCCCAACCGGTGAAGACGAAGCCTTCCTTGGTGGGATTCTCGGGAGCGATGATCTGCTCGCCGACCTTCGTGGGAACGACTCTGTACTCAGCGCCGTCAACATAGAAGGTTGCGTTGTAGGTCATGACCTCGAGAGAAGCAACTGCATCGTTGATAGCCTTGGCGGCTGCATCGACAACAGACTGCTCGGAATACTTCTTGCCGGAAACTTTTTCTGCAAGAGCTGCATCGAGAGCCGCTCTGGACTCTGCGGTGTAGGTCTTATCATAGTCAGTCTCGGCCTTCTTCGCCTGAGCCGCTGCAACTGCCGCATTGTAAGCGGTGTAGTCAGCGTCGTTCTCGCTCCACTGGGAAACGAGGGTCAGGTCGGATGCGGGCATGGTGGCGGGAACATCAACGTTCCAGCCGATGAAGGTGTAGCCCTCACGCGCTGCCGGGGTGGCAATGTCAAGAGCTGCGCCGTAGTAAACTTCGGACTCTGCGCCGTCAACAGTAAGCTTGTACTGGTTACGGGCAAAGTAGACCTTCAGTACGAGGCTGCCGTCGGCTGCGACGGTACCGCTGACAACATTAGCTGCCGACTCGTCGAAGGTAAAGCCTTCGGCGGCAGTTGTGTCTGCAGTGACCTGGGCGTCGGTGGTGCCATAAAGGGTCTTGGTCTCAGCTGCGCCGTAGTTGCCGTTGACATCCATCGTGTAAACCTCGACGGTGTAGGCAATGCCGGACGCCTCTTCGAACTGGGCGGCAAAGGTGATATCCTCAACGCCCATCTTGCCGACTTCCTTATCCCATCCCTTGAAGACATAGCCTTCCTTAGCGGGATCCTTCGGAGCGACGATCTGCTCGCCAACCTTCGTGGGAACGACTTCGTACTGAGCGCCGTCGACCGTGAAGATCGCGTTGTAGGTCATAACTTCGAGAGCTGCAACTGCGTCGTTGATAGCCTTGGTAGCTGCATCGACAACAGACTGCTCGGAATACTTCTTACCGGCAACATCTATGGCAAGAGCGCCTGCGAGAGCATCTCTGGTCTCGGCGGTGTACATCTTGTCATAATTCTCTTCGCCCTGCTTTGCCTTAGCCGCTGCGACTGCCGCGTTGTAAGCGGTGTAGTCAGCGTCGTTCTCGCTCCACTGGGAAACGAGGGTCAGGTCAGATGCGGGCATGTTGGCGGGAACTTCGACATTCCAGCCGGTGAAGGTGAAGCCCTCTCTTGCTGCCGGAGCGGCAATGTTAAGAGCTGCGCCATAGTAAACATCGGACTCTACGCCGTCAACAGAAAGCTTGTACTGGTTACGGCTGTAGTAGACCTTAAGAACAAGGCTGCTGTCGGCAGCAACAACGCCGGAGAGGACGCTGTTGTCAGCAACGGTGAAGCCCTCGCGAGCCTCAGGCTCGACGGAGACGGCTGCGCCGGTGGTTGCGGGAACAGTCTTGGTCTCTGCTGCGCCGTACTGTCCGTCAAGACCCATGACATAAGTCTCAACCTTGTAGAAAACCTCGCCCGCGGAGAACTGAGCGTTGAAGGAAACATCCTCAGTGCCCATAACGCCGACTGCGGGATTCCAACCGGTGAAGACATAGCCGGTCTTGGAAGGAGCTTCGGGAGCAACGATCTGCGCGCCGACCTTCGTGGGAACGACTCTGTACTCAGCGCCGTCAACATAGAAGGTTGCGTTGTAGGTCATGACCTCGAGAGAAGCAACTGCATCGTTGATAGCCTTGGCGGCTGCATCGACAACAGACTGCTCGGAATACTTCTTGCCGGAAACTTTTTCTGCAAGAGCTGCATCGAGAGCCGCTCTGGACTCTGCGGTGTAGGTCTTATCATAGTCAGTCTCGGCCTTCTTCGCCTGAGCCGCTGCGACTGCTGCATCATATGCGGTGTAGTCAGCGCCGTCCTCTGTCCACTTGGAAACGACTGTTACGTCGTTCGCGGGCATGGTGTCGGGAAGCTCGGGCTCCCAACCTGCGAAGGTGTAGTGCTCCTTAGAAGGCTCTGCCACGGAAACAGCTGCGCCGTAGTAGACTTCGGAAGCGACACCGTCAACGGTCAGGGTATACTTGTTGCGGCTGTAGTAGACCTTGAGAACAAGGCTGCCGTCAGCTGCGATAGTGCCGGAAAGAACGCTCTCGTCCGCAACGGTGAAGCCCTCGCGAGCCTCAGGTGCGTAGGTAGCGGTCGAGCCGGTAGTACCGGTAAGCTTCTCAGAAGTGGGATCGCCGTAAGTGCCGTCGGTGCCCATTACATAGGTGTTGACGGTGTAAGCGGTGTCACCTGCTGCTGCGAACACTGCCTCGAAGGTAGCGTCTGCGGTACCCATAATGCCGACTGCGGGTTTCCAACCTGCGAAGGTGTAGCCTTCCTTGGACGGATCCTTGGGAGCGACGATCTGATCGTCAACCTTCGTGGGAACCTTGGCGTACTCTTCGCCGTCGACTGTGAATATTGCGTTGTAGGTCATCTTGTCGAGACCTGCGACTGCGTTGTTGATAGCGGTTGTTGCCGCATCGACTTCACCCTGCTGGGTGTACTTCTTGCCGGAGACATCTGCTGCAAGAGCCGCTGCAAGAGCATTTCTGCTCTCCTCGGTGTATCTTGCTGCGTAGTCGGACTCGGCCTGCTTAGCCTGAGCAGCCTTGACTGCTGCGTCATAAGCAGTGTAATCAGCACCGTTCTCTGTCCACTGGGACTCAAGAGTTACATCGTTAGCGGGCATGGTCGCGGGAGCCGCGGGTTTCCAGCCGGCGAAGGTGTAACCGGTTCTTGCCTCGGGATCTGCGATCTCAAGAGCTGCGCCGTAGTAGACTTCGGTCGTTGTGCCGTCAACAGTAAGCTTGTACTGGTTACGGCTGTAGTAAACCTTGAGAACAAGGCTGCTGTCAGCTGCGACTGTACCGGTGAGAACGCTCTCGCCTGCAACCGTGAAGCCCTCGCGGGCATCGGGGGTAAGAGTTATCTCTGCGCCGGTGGTTGCTGCAACGTTCTTGGAATCGGCTGCGCCGTACTGACCGTCAAGACCCATGACATAGGTCTCAACAGTGTACGAAACTTCGCCTGCGGAGAACTTAGCATTGAAGGAGATATCCTCAGTGCCCATGGTTCCGACCTCGGGATCCCAACCGGTGAAGACATAACCTGTCTTGGAGGGATCGTCGGGCTTGGCGATAGCTTCGCCGACCTTCGCAGTAACAACCTTGTATTCAGCGCCGTCAACATAGAAGGTGGCTTTGTAGGTCATGAGCTCAAGAGCTGTGACCGCATCGTTGATTGCCTTAGCGGCTGCATCAACTTCACCCTGCTGGGTGTACTTCCTGCCGGAAACATCCTTCGCAAGGGCATCGGCGAGAGCCTGTCTGGACTCTGCGGTGTAGGTCTTGTCGAAGTTTGCTTCTGCCTGCTTAGCCTCAGCCGCTGCCTTAGCCGCGTTGTAAGCGGTGTAGTCAGCGTCGTTCTCGTTCCACTGGGAAACAAGAGTTACATCGGAAGCGGGCATGGTTTCGGGAACATCTCTGTCCCAACCGGCGAAGGTGTAGCCCTCACGAGCTGCCGGCTCGGCAACACTGATGGCTGCGCCGTAATAAACATTGGTCACATTGCCGTCAACAGTAAGCTTGTACTGGTTGCGGCTGTAGTAAACCTTGAGAACAAGGCTGCCGTCAGCCTTGACTTCGCCGGAAAGTACGCTCTCAGCTGCAACCGAGAAGCCCTCACGAGCCTCGGGAGTAACGGAGACGGTCTCGCCGGTAGTAGCGGACTTGTTCTCGATAGCAGCGTCGCCATAGTTGCCGGTGACATCCATTACGTATGTCTCGACAGTGTAAGCAACGGTGCCTGCGGAGAATACTGCGTTGAAGGAAACATCCTCAATGCCCATCGTTCCGACTTCGGGAGTCCATCCGGTGAAGGTGTAACCCTGCTTGGAGGGAGCCTCGGGGGCGACGATCTGCTCGCCGACCTTGGTGGGAACGACTCTGTACTCTTCGTCGTCAACATAGAATGTTGCGTTGTAGGTCATCTTCTCAAGACCCTTAACAGCAGCGTTGATAGCTGCGGTCTGAGCGTCGACAACACCCTGCTCGCTGAGCTTCTTGCCGGAGACGTCAACTGCAAGAGCGGCGTCAAGAGCTTTTCTGGAAGCCTCGGTGTAGGTCTTGTCGTAGTTGGCCTCTGCCTTCTTAGCGTTGGCAGCTGCAACAGCTATGTCATAATCGGTGTAGTCTGCGGGATTCTCGTTCCACTTAGCCGTAAGAGTGATGTTCTGTGCGGGCATGGTGGAGGGAACCTCTTCCTCCCAACCCTGGAAAGCATAGCCAGCCTTCTCGGGAGTACGGGCGGAAACAGTAGCGCCATAATAATATGTATCGGGTTTGAGATCCGTGTTAGCATAAGTTATGGTGTACTGGTTACGTGAATAGTAAATGCTGAGGACAAGAGAACCGTCAGCGGCGATGGTGCCGGTAAGGGTGCTCTTTGCCGAATCGAGCGAGAAGCCTTCAGCGGCGACTGCATCGGCAGTGATATCGGCTGTAGAATTGGTCTCGCCTGCGCCCTGATAGGTGCTGTCGGGAGTTGCCGGATAGTTGCCGGTGGTGTCCATATTATAAACATTCACGGTGTACTTTGTATCCGTGTTGTTTGCGAACTGAGCTTCGAATGTAGCGTCAGCGTCAAACGTTGCGGGTACGTTGCCCCAACCGACGAAGTGCATGCCGACAGGTGCGGCAGGAGCTTCGATGGAGCTAAGATCAACGGGATCGCCCTGGTTGCCGGTGAGAACCGCGTGAGTCTCGCCATTCACGGTGAAGGTGAAGGTGACGGTGACAACGGGGTTAGCAATAAGGCGCTTCCAGTTGTAGATAAGGTTGTTCATAGCTTCTCTGACCTGCGTGCGCATGGTCGTAGAGGCGTTGAACGAGGTCGAAACCTTCTGAGCATAAGCAAATGACTTTGCATATGCTTCCCATCTGTCCGCGTCATACTTGGAAGCATCGGCGGAATCGATGGTGCACATTCTGATCGCCGCGTCGAGGTGCGTCTTGACAGCGGCAAGCTTTATAAGTCTGGGACCCCAAAGCTCGATCTGCTGCTCAGCATAAGCAACATCGATAGCGGATATTGTGGGCATCTGCCAGGTGGCAAGCGCGGTCTCCCACGCTGCGTGGTCGGTCTGCCACTGTGCATATGCCTTATCATACTTCTGCTTCTCGATCAGAGTAGCGTCATCGCCGGGCTTCTCGGGAGCAACGGGCTCCTTGGGAGCTATGGTCGAGTTGTAGAGGTTGAGAGCGCGGTTTCTGGCTTCTTTCCAGCCGCTCCATGTGACAGAATTGAAGTCGTCATAACCGAAGAAGTTATAACCGTCATCCCAATAAACGGCATTGGCTGCGTTTTCCTTGCCCTGGACTGCCTCAACGGCGGTCTTGAGCGAGTCAACAGAAGCGGAAACCAAATGTGTCTCCAAAGTTTCAACTGCAGAGGCAAGCGCCTTCTGTCTAGCTTCAAATCCTGCAAGGAATTCACTATTGGTGTAGAGCGCAATCGTACCGGGAAGAAGCGTATATATAGCCGCATTGTTAAGGGCGGTCATATATGCGTCCCAAGCTGCATCCGCGCTGCTGTCATAATCTGTTCTTGCGCGATTCTTGCCAACTTCTATATTGTAGAGCTCAGGAAGTCCGTAATCGTTATAACAGATAATACGGGTAGCACCATTGTAATTGTCGGTTTTGTTACCCTTCTTTGCCGTAGCAGCCCAATTGATCGTAGTGTCAAAGCCAACTTCAAACTTTGCAATAGAAGCTGTCTCCTCCCAAAGATCAATGCTGTCATAGGCATTTGAACCTGTAATAGCATTTCCGCCATCCATTGACGCCGAAGATGTCGCACTCTTAAGGTTGGAACTAAGGCCACCGAGATTAGCTGATGCATTAGATCCTGTATGTGAACCTTTGCCCTTCGGCACCTTGAAAGTAACACTCTGCGCACATATCGTCTTCAGCGGGTTGGTGTTGTTCTGATTAAACAGCAGAAGCTTGGGCGGGCAATCATTAACAGACGCGCTTGTCTTGTTTGAGCCCGTCTTAATTCCGCTGGTATTGTTATCAACATCAGCACCATCAAGCCTATAAGAATAGAATCTGCAAACCGAAGCATCGTTTGTCAGCTTATTTCCCGCCTCATCGAGGACAAAATAATATACAGTAAAGACAACAAGCGTATTATTACTGTCGATTCCGCTTATCTTCACCGACCTATTATCGCCGCCATTGAGTTCCTCATTGGCAGTAAGACCGGATACCGAAAGATCCTTTTGTTTGCTGCCGTCATAGTTATAAGCAACAGCGCTCCAACTATCGATTGTATAACGGGGAAGCTTGTCCTGAGTGAAGTTATTGTTCTTATCAGTATAACCTCTGTTAATGCCCTTGCTTCCGTTATAAACCGTGAGATCAAGTTCGCTGCTGTTCTTGATTCTCTTTGAACCGGCGATCTCCATTTCCTTGAACTTTGCCTTATCAGTCAGCTTCATGACCTGAGCCACGATGTTGACGATAGGCGGAACAAGCTTGTCCTTGTTGGAGTTCAGGGATCCGAGAAGGTTCTCGACTATCGAGCCGAGCTCAGAGTTCGAAACGATCTCATTGAGCGAGCCGTAAGTCTTGGTTACCGTTCCCGGAAGAACTGCGTTGAGGATATCGGTGACGAGTCTCACGATGCTCTGCTTGAGAGTCTGAGTGGCGAATGCGCCGGACTCATTCTTAACAAACAGGTCTGAGATGCAGGTCAGATCCTGATCAACGAGCAGTCCGTTGAGGATAGAATAAACAATATCCTTGAGGATAGTCTCGCTTCCGCTGTTGGCAAACTTTGCGGGAAGAACAGATTTGTCTAACAGCTTGAAGAAGATATCATCAAGTGCTTTCCATCCGTCAGAGGTATCGATAGCAGTGCTGGGAAGAAGACCCGTGTAATACTGCGGGTCAGCGGCAAGCCACTGAACTGCAGTAGTCAGCATCTTATCCATACCGTCGCCGTAGTTGAGCGCCTTCTTCAGATCGCCTGCGTTGAGGTCGATACCGGGATTGACGTTGTAGGCGACGAAATCCGCAAGCATATCAAGGATACCCTGAACAGTCTTGGGATAACCGCTGTAATCTCTTTCGGGAAGGAACTGAGCCATGAGCTGCTTAACAGCCTCCCATGCAACTCCCACAACAGTCGTGACATCCTCGGGGATGTACATATAGCCGACTGATGCGTTGATGATCGAGCGCGCAAGATAAGCGATAAGCTCTTCCTTGCTCATTGCGTCGATCTCTTCTGCGGTTGCGATGTGCTTCTGCCAATCCGGGAAGAAGTAATCGCCGGTCTCTTTGAGAATGTATCTCGCAACTGCGACAACATTATCGGTGAGCTTTGAATTGTCACCCGAGACCCAACCGTTGTAGTTCTTCAGAAGTCCGTTAACAATGCCGCCGGCAATGTTATTGAGCTCAGCAACAAGAGTGCTGCCCGCGGGGACGGTATAGGCCGAAACCCTGAAGTCCCTGTTGAACAGACCCGCAAGAGTACCTGTGGTATCCTTGTCAATCTCCTGACCGAGCCACTTCATTGTCTGGTCATTGAGCATCGGAACAGCTATATCGTTATAAGCTGTCTGAAGAAGATCCTCGATGAAGTCATATGTAGACTTTGTCGAGTTGAGGTCAACGAGATTTCTGACGCTGTCAGGAATCTCTTTAACGCCTGCAAGAGCGTTCTGAATGATGACCTGAAGCATGCTGTCGATGTTATTGGAGCTGTTGTATTCCGTATTCGGATATGCAAGACCCCAAATCATCTCTCTGAGCATAACTTCGACATTCAGATCGACCTTTACAAACGAGTTGGCAACGCCAAGCGAAACACCGCCGTCGCGTTTGTACTTACCGACGCCGCCGACGACAACCTTCTTGACGATTCCCTTGTTGTCCGCAAGGAACTGAAGGAGTGCCTTGATGACTGCGACATCAGTGGTATTGCTTCTGCGCGGGCTCTTGATTGCATCGACATTGACGCTGTTCAGATCGCCGGCCATCCAAAGGATGATCTTGTTGCCGTTGATCAGCTTATAGACGCTCGAAAGAGCATTGTCTATAGACGTCGCATCAAGCTTACCGAGAATCGAAAGATCCATCGTGATATTCGCTTTTTTAAGCTCTTTATCAGCGTAGTCAAGAAGCGCAGACGCATACTGCTCCGTGGTCAGAACCGCAGTGTCAGTAAAGTCGTACTTTGTCAGCGCGTCATCCTTATAAGCCTGGTACGCACTCGCGCCGGCGGTAGCCGATGAGAGTATGAGCAGTGAAGCAAGGATGATTGCTAACAAGCGTTTCATTTTCTTCAAATTTACACCTCCATTTTAAAAATTTCACCATATATCAGAGCATTCCGTCTCCCGCAAATTGACGGAACACATTGGCGACAAAGTCATTTTGCTCTGTTCGGGCAATACAAAGCAAGAGGGTATGATTATCCCCCATGTAAAGAATAACCCCTCGTTCGGCACTTTGTCAATAAGTTTAAAATTTTTTAATCATTTTTGTATGTTTTGCACAATGAAAGTTCAATTTTTTATCGTATGCTAACAATACAGATTTAACAAATATGTTGAAAAATGTCATTTTTGTTCTATATTTCCATTAAAATTAACGCTTTTATGATTTTGGAGAATTAATTTTAATTTTTTGCGGGTAAAAATTGCACAAAAAATCATGAGTTCTGAGAATAATAACGCCTATTTATCATATTAATATTTGTTATGGAAATAAGTAGGGCTTTTATTTGCTGATAATTAATAAAAACACGGCTTTTAAGGCTATATTTGTTTTACATAACCGCTATATAAAAAGGCTTATATATATAATGTATAGTAACATGGCATCGCGGCAGTGGTTTATCGGGGTAAAAAGCAACACAGATAAGCAGAAAAACCGGCTTCGTCACTCCTATACAGACTTCAAAAGCAGGCGAACGAAGTTCGCCCCTGCGGTCAGTAGAACAAATCTTGCGAAAACTTCGTGCCGCCGTCGGCGGCAGCGGTGCGTCGAGTCGCCGCACCCTACAAGGTACAGGCTAATAAATTTAGTGCGAATTTCGTGAAATAAGCTCTCAGTCTCGGCTTCGTCAATCAGGTTTCCCTGCACGAAAGCCTGACAAGCCTATTAATAACACAAAAACCAGCCGTAAAGCGATTATACTTTACAGCCGGTTTTCGCGTTTTTTCACTTTTTCTCCCTGCACGCGGCTATTATGCTCAGCGCCGAGCAGGCGGCTGTCGCTATCGCCGCGGCGGCGATAAGCTTTTTGATTATATCGAGCCAGCGCATTGAGGTCAGTGCGCAGCTGACGAGCTTCAGGCTCTTTGAAACACTCTGCACAGTATCCATTGCTATCCCCTTTCAGTTTGTCAGCAGGACCGCGTGAGCTATCGACGGCACTGTCTCGCCCTGGAGCGGCGAGACCGCCGAGAGCAGCGCGCCCGTTCCGACGAAGAGTACTTTGTTCAGTCTGCCCGAGCGCATCTCGCTGACGATATGCGAGCAGACCACCGCCGCGCTGCATCCGCAGCCCGAGCCGCCGGAGTTCACATCCTGCTCGTTGAGCCGATAGAGCATCAGTCCGCAGTCGTTGTGGCAGGTCGTGATATCGATATGCTCCTGCTTTCTCATCAGCTCGCGCAGGAGCGTTGAGCCGACATAGCCGAGGTCGCCAGTCAGGATAAGGTCGAGATCCTCCGGCTGTGTTTTTGTGTCCTGCAAAAAGGCGGTTATTGTCGAGCACGCGGCGGGCGCCATAGCCGCACCCATGTTGTTTGCGTCTTTGACTCCGTAGTCGGTTATCCTGCCGAATGTGGCGGCTTCTATATGCGGCGACGCGAACTTTCCTATCACGGCGCACCCTGCCGCCGTCGCCGTCCACTGGGCAGTCGGAGGACGCTGACCGCCGTATTCGAGCGGTGTGCGGAACTGCTTCTCCGCCGAGCAGAAATGCGACGAAGTTGCCGCGGCGGCTATACGCGCCGCACCCGAATCGACACTCAGCGCCGCCAATGCCAGCGACAAAGCCATTGTTGAGCACGCGCCGTAAAGCCCGACAAACGGTATGCCGAGATCGCGTGCGCCGAACGCCGAGCCGCTGCACTGGCTGAGCAAATCACCCGCCATTAGCATATCTATATCGGCGGCGGTCATTCCGGATTTTTCAATAGCCTTCACCACGGCGCGGTGCTGAAACGCGCTCTCCGCCTTCTCCCATGTCTTTTCGCCGAATGTGCCGTCGGTTATAATTTCATCGAAGCTCCCGCCGAGAGGTCCGTCCCCCTCCTTGCTGCCGACTATCGCGGCGGATGCGATTATTCCCGGACGGCTGCCGAATTTCAGCGTGTATTTTCCAATTCTCTCTGCCATCGGTTCACCCCATTATCCTGAGCGCGATATAATAAATCACGCCGTAGACGACCGCCGCGGCGCTGCCATAGACTATGACAGGTCCCGCAACCTTGAACATATTCGCGCCCGTGCCGAGAATCCTGCCCTCGCTTTGAAACTCCATCGCGGGCGAAACAACTGCATTTGCAAAGCCGGTTATCGGCACGAGTGTACCGGCGCCCGCATGGCGGGCGATTTTATCGAACACGCCGAAAGCGGTCAGCACGGCGGCAATGACGACAAGAGTACACGGTACAAGGCTCGACACCGTCTTTTCGTCCGCGCCGAGCGACTCATAGAGCATCGAAAATCCCTCGCCTATCGCGCAGATGAGCCCGCCTATCAAAAAAGCTTTCAGCAGGTTCATCAGCTTCGGGCTCGGCGGCGAGGCGCGCTTCGTCATTTTTTCATATTCCTTTCCGGACAGCGACATCATCTCATCTCCTCGCCTCTATTTTCTGCAAGCGCGAAAGAAATATACTGCCGCTAAAATAATTTACAAATGGTGACTTGACTTAATGAGTAATATTGCGATAAAATTATAAAAAACACTTGAGGAGCTTTGCAATGGCGCATCTTATCGAAGTCAAGGACGCATATAAAATATACAATCCCGGCGAAAATGAAGTTCACGCGCTCGACGGAGTTTCGCTGACCGTTGACCGCGGAGAATTTCTGATGATAGTCGGTCACTCCGGTTCGGGCAAATCGACGCTGATGAACATGCTCGGTCTGCTCGACATCTGCACGAGCGGCGAATATCTCATCGACGGCAAAGATGTTTCTAACCTGTCGGACGACGAGCTTTCGGAGATACGCAACAAAGAAATCGGCTTTATATTCCAGGGCTTCAATCTGATCCCGAGCCTCACGGCAAAGGGAAACGTTGAGCTGCCGCTGATATACAGAGGCGTAAAAAAAGAAGAGCGCGAGAAGCTCTCGGTCGACGCACTGCGCCGAGTCGGGCTCGAAAAGCGCATGAACCACCTGCCCTCGCAGATGTCCGGCGGTCAGCAGCAGAGAGTCGCAATAGCCCGCGCAGTCGCCGCGCGCCCGCCGATAATCCTCGCGGACGAACCGACCGGCAACCTCGACTCGCACTCCGGCAAGGAGGTCATGAAGATACTCCACGAGCTCAACGACGAGGGGCGCACGATAATCCTCATCACCCACGACAACGAGATCGCCGAAGAGGGAACGCGCGTTGTCAGAATATCGGACGGCAGGATAATTGAAGACCGACCGAGCAACAGAGTATAAAAACTCAGCAATGATTATAAGACAAAAATCCTATCCGCTATTGGATAGGATTTTTGTTGTGTGGGATACGTTGATAAAACTGGAATTGTTGAAAAATCTATTTTGGCTCCCCTGCAGGGGAGCTGGCTCGGCGAAGCCAAGACTGAGGGGTTATTTCGCTTCGATCAAAGTAAGTAGGAGCGGATATCATCCACCCGCGAAAATTGTAGCAATTTATTGATGCGTATTTGTAGGGTGCGGCGACCTCGACGCACCGATGCCGCGACAGCGGCACGAAATCTTCTGAAAAGTTTGTTTTGCAGATCGTAGGGACGAACTTCGTTCGCCCTTTAAAAATACGCACAAATTTTAGACTGCGTACCTCGTAGGGGCAGCCCTTGCGGCTGTCCGCTATCGGCGGTAGCCGATACAAATATTTAATTGATGTTAATTTCTCATCTACCTTCGCGTCATACAATAATCAAACAATATATACTACCCGCGTTTCGGCATTTTCTTTTTATTTGAAAAAGAAAACGCCTGCAA
>OGZL01002125.1_pt1 | contig 14962 bp, 8 predicted proteins | sample 1576761 | NCBI WGS metagenome assembly OGZL01 (sample SAMEA3541595, study PRJEB24748) | human gut metagenome | biome: human gut; feature: human-associated habitat; material: faeces | place: China | collected 2012
CATTCGGAAACTGCCAGTAAGCCTTCACCTCCGATGAATTCCCAGATTTCTTCGCAGATATGCGGTGCGAACGGGCTAAGCAGTTTGATAAAGATGGTAAGGTCATCTTTGCTTAAGTGTCCTTCTGCTGTGATCTCATTAATGAGTGTCATCAGGCTGGCGATCGCTGTATTGAATTTCAGGTTCTCGATATCAGAAGAAACTTTCTTGATGGTACGGTGAAGTTTCATCTCCAGTTCATCAGATACGGATTCTTCAGAAAGGATATCTGTCAGCCCTGCAACACGGTCCAGGAACTTCTTACAGCCCTTTACAGAGTTCTCGCTCCATGGTGTAGCTGCGCCATAGTCACCCATAAACAGCACATAGGTACGAAGAGTATCTGCACCGTATTCTTCTACAATATCCAGCGGGTCAACTACATTACCCTTGGATTTACTCATTTTATCTCCGTCCGGTCCGAGGATCAATCCCTGGATGGAACGTTTTGCGTATGGTTCCGGTGTATTTACTACGCCAAGATCATACAGGAAATGATGCCAGAATCTGGAGTAGATCATATGTCTGGTAACGTGTTCCATACCACCATTGTACCAGTCAACAGGCATCCAGTATTTCAGTTTGTCCATATCTGCCAGTGCATTTGCATTGTGCGGATCTGTATATCTTAAGAAATACCAGGAAGATCCTGCCCACTGAGGCATAGTATCTGTCTCACGCTTCGCTGCAGCACCACATTTCGGGCATGTGCAGTTTACGAAAGAATCAATCTTTGCAAGTGGGGACTGTCCGTCTTCACCCGGCTCGAAGTCCTTTACATCCGGCAGGCGCAGCGGAAGTTCGTTCTCCGGAACTGCCACAACACCGCAGTTCGGGCAGTGGATAAGCGGGATTGGCTCACCCCAGTATCTCTGGCGGTTGAATGCCCAGTCTTTCATCTTATACTGAACACCGGCTTTACCGATTCCTTTTTTCTCCAGTTCTTCCAACATACGCTCAATAGAATCTTTCTTCTTTGCATATCCGTTCAGGAAATCGGAGTTTACCATTTCGCCGTCGCCTGTATAGGCTTCTTTGGAAATATCTCCGCCTTTGATAACTTCGATAATGTCGATGCCGAATTTCTTCGCGAAATCATAGTCACGCTGGTCATGAGCAGGTACTGCCATGATAGCACCTGTACCATATCCCATCATTACATAGTCAGCAATGTAGATCGGGATTTTCTTACCGTTAACCGGGTTGATTCCCTCAAGTCCCTGGATTCTCACACCTGTTTTATCTTTTACAAGCTGAGTTCTCTCAAACTCTGTTTTCTTTGCACACTCATTACGATATGCAGTGATCTCATCCATGTTTGTGATTTTATCTGCATATTTGTCAATGATCGGATGTTCCGGTGCGATTACCATGAATGTTACACCAAACAGAGTATCCGGTCTGGTTGTATAGATTTCAAGTTTCTCATCGATTCCGTCAACATCGAAATTAACGAAAGCACCTTTTGATTTGCCGATCCAGTGGATCTGCTGCTGTTTTACATTATCCGGATAATCTACATCTTTCAGACCTTCCAGAAGCTTATCTGCATACTGGGTGATCCTTAAATACCATACATCCTTGGATTTCTGAACAACATCGCTGTGGCAGATATCACATTTACCGCCCTGGCTGTCTTCATTGGAAAGGACTACTTTACAGTGCGGGCAGTAGTTAACCAGTGTTCTGTCTCTAAATACAAGACCTTTTTCAAACATTTTCAGGAAAATCCACTGTGTCCATTTGTAGTAGTCTTCATCTGTTGTATCGATCACACGGTTCCAGTCAAAGGAAAATCCAACTTTCTTTAACTGGTTTGAGAATCTCTTGATGTTCTCATCTGTGATGATACGTGGATGTGTTCCGGTCTTTACTGCGTAGTTCTCTGTCGGGAGACCAAATGCATCAAATCCGATCGGGAAAAGTACATTATAGCCTTCCATACGACGTTTTCTGGAAATAACCTCCAGACTGGAATATGCTTTGATATGTCCTACGTGCATACCGGCACCACTTGGATATGGGAACTCTACCAGACCATAGAATTTAGGTTTGTCACTGTTATCTTTGGCTTCGAAGACTTTGGCTTCTTCCCATTTTGCCTGCCACTTAGGCTCGATCTTTTTAAACAAGTATTTCATCTCTATACTTCCTCCAACATTTTGCTGTATGTGAACTACCCGGCAACAGAGTTACCAGGGCATCTGACTTAAGGCGAGATACCGTCTTTTTCAGGGTGCGTCCATGACACCACTACTGTTTGCTCCACTGAGCTACACAGCTGCTTTTATTATTTCCGGCGGTTTCAGTCCGATTATGGACATCTTATCCTAAAAATTTATTTTAATTCAACAAAGGCTGTTTGTCAATGTAACGTTTCGCTGTATCTAGTGTTTTTGCTTTACAAATGGCACTTATTTCGCATTTTCGAGTAATACACCACTAGAGTGTGTCTGAAAAAACAGGACATTCCGCATCTCTGCAAAATGTCCTGCCATTTTTATTTCTTAACTATATTTTAATTACTGCGCTAACACAAATTACTGCTCTGTCAGTAATTACCCTTTTTTATTCTTCCGCTTTATCTACCTTACTTGCTCTGGCTTCAATTTCTTTTGCCTGAATATCTCCAGGAGCCTGCTCGTAGCGTGCAAATTCATAGGAGAATTCTCCGCTTCCACCTGTCATAGAACGAAGATCTGTGGAATATCCATAAATCTCAAGCTGTGGAACATCTGCCTCAATAATGGTATTGCCCTGATGATCAGGAGTCATACCAAGAACACGGCCACGACGTTTGTTCAGGTCGCCCATAACATCACCGGTAAATTTATCCGGAACAGTTACTTTCATAGATACGATTGGCTCTAAGAGTACAGGTGATGCATCCATAAAGCCTTTCTTAAATGCAAGAATCGTTGCCATCTTGAATGCCATTTCTGAGGAGTCTACCGGATGATAAGATCCATCATATAAGGTAGCTTTCACACCAACTACAGGATATGCAGCCAGAGGTCCTTTTAATACGCATTCCTGAAGACCTTTCTCAACTGCCGGGAAGTAGTTCTTCGGAACTGCACCACCAACTACAACCTGTTCAAATTCATAAGGTGTCTCCAGATCGCCTGATGGCTCGAAACGCATCTTAACATGTCCATACTGTCCATGTCCACCGGACTGTTTCTTATGTTTACCCTCTACATCTGCATTCTTACGGATCGTCTCGCGGAACGGAACCTTCGGTTTGCTCAGCTCAACATCTACTTTGTAGCGTTCTTTTAATTTATTCATAACGATATCGAGATGCTGATCACCGATACCATAGATAAGGCTCTGACGGTTTGCACTGTCATTTACTACACGAAGTGTCTTGTCTTCACTCATCATCTTCGCAAGTGCCTGGGAAATCTTATCCTCATCACCCTTCTTCACTGCTTTAAATCTCTTGCAGGTATATGGTGTGGAAAGGAGTGCCTTCGGATAAAGAATCGGATTTGCTTTTGTCGCAAGGCTGTCACCAGTCTGTACGCTGTTTAATTTGGCAATTGCACCAATATCACCGGCATGAAGTTCCGGAACCTCGATCGGTTTGGATCCTTCAAGTACATATAATTTATTCAGACGTTCTTCTTCGCCTTTCTCTACGTTTAATAAAGTGTCATCGGATTTGATAACACCGGAGCATACTTTAATAAGAGAATATTTGCCAAGGAACGGGTCTGCAATTGTTTTCCACACATATGCGGATTTCACTTTCGTGAAGTCGTAGTTTGCTTCAAAGATCTCATTTGTCTTCTGAGCGATTCCGTTGCAGGAGCGTTTGTCCGGGCTTGGGAAATATCCGCAGATATCATCCAGTAAGTTGGATACACCGCGAAGATTGATCGGTGAGCCCATGCATACAGGTACGATAGATGCTTCCTGTACGTTCATTGCAAGTGCTGCGGAAACCTCTGTTACTGAGAATGTATCACCTTCAAAATAACGGTCCATGAATTCCTCGCTAGTCTCTGCAACAGATTCCATAAGGATATCGTGATATTTCTCCAGATATTCATCCAGGTATTCAGGAATCGGGCATTCCTCTTTCTTACCTTTATCTATGTACTTACGTCCTGCCTGTTTTACAACATTTACATATCCTACAAATTTGCCGTCTTCACGAATCGGGAAGTGAAGCGGTGCGATCTTCTTGCCGTAGAGTTCAGTGAGCTGTTCTACTACTTTACGGTAGCTGACATCATCTACATCCATATCTGTGACAAAGATCATTCTCGGAAGTTTATATTTCTCACATAAGTTCCATGCCTTCTGTGTTCCAACCTGAACGCCTGCTTTACCGGAAACTACAATGATCGCTGCATCTGCTGCGCTTACTGCTTCTTCTACTTCGCCTACGAAATCGAAATATCCGGGAGTATCCAGCACATTGATCTTTACCTTATCCCACGGTACCGGGATCAATGTGGTAGAAATGGAAAAATGTCTCTTAATCTCTTCTTTGTCATAATCGCTGACAGTATTTCCGTCTTCTACTCTTCCGAGACGGTTAGTCATTCCTGCTAAGTAAGCCATTGCTTCTGCCAGTGTAGTTTTGCCAGCGCCCCCATGACCTAAAAGGACTACATTTCTAATTCGGTCAGTTCTAAATACATCCATGTTGCGTACCTCCCTGTTTGTCTGTTATGTTATTGCCGCCTGTAACGTCCGCAGCAACGATATGGCTATATATTACTAAATTTTTTTATATTTTTCAAGTATTTTATGAAATTTTAACATCTTTTTTTGTGAACTTCTTGTAAATTGATGAGCATTTTATATATTTTCAGTAATTTTCACGGATTTCGACTGTGAATTTTATCTCAAGTGCGCAGCTGGCTGACTGATTTTGATTGTACGAATATTTATAGTGCATTGTTTTTTTCAGTTGACTATAGCAATCCTCGTAACCGGAGCGTGTTTGAGACAGTTCAGCAGAGTGTGAAAGACCGTGGAGATATCTTCATATGATACGGCGTTCGCTTTGTCGCTTTAAATTATTTATGTATAAAAGTGCCGTATGAATTGACTTTTCAAATCATATCCTTTAAAATAGTAAATTATGAAATCATGTAACTGTTCCGTATTTTCACAGTTACGAATAATGTTACCTGAAAGGATGCAAAAACCACTATGAAAACTATCGGTTTTATCGGTCTCGGACTGATTGGCGGATCAATTGCCAAGGCCATCCGAAAATACCATGAAGACTACCGACTTCTTGCTTATGATCAGGATCGGGAAACACTTGCTGCAGCAGTAAGCAGCAATATGATCGATGCTGTATGCGAAGAACATGATGAACGTTTCAGGAGCTGCGATTATATTTTCCTGTGTGCTCCTGTAGAATTTAATGTAAAATATCTTGAATATTTCAAAGACAATATCGGTCCTGACACGATCCTCACAGATGTCGGAAGTGTCAAGGGCATTATCCATAAAGAAGTAGAACGTCTTGGAATGGAATCCCGTTTTATCGGAGGTCATCCAATGGCCGGTTCTGAGAAGACCGGATTCGAAGCTTCCAGTGACCGTCTGATTGAGAATGCTTACTATATTATTACTCCGGGCGGTGAAGTTGCACTGGAACGCCTGACAGATTTCACAGAGATGATTTCTTCCCTTGGTGCGATCCCGATGGTCCTTACAAGTGAAGAACATGATTTCATCACTGCCGGAGTCAGCCATCTGCCTCATATTATCGCTTCTGCACTGGTAAATCTTGTCAATATGCTGGACAGCGATCAGGAATATATGAAAACGATTGCAGCCGGAGGTTTCCGTGATATCACACGTATTGCTTCTTCTTCTCCAATTATGTGGGAGCAGATTTGTGTGGAAAATAATCAGAATATCTCCAATGTTCTGGATGACTACATCCGCCTGCTGGTTCAGATCAAATGTTTTGTGGATAACAAGGACTCCAGGAGTCTGTATCAGATGTTTGCAAGTTCCAGGGATTACCGTGATTCTATTGATGTGGTAGACAATGGTCTGCTGAAAAAGGCTTATGTCCTGTATCTTGATATTGCGGATGAGGCCGGCGGTATTGCTACAATTGCCACTATCCTTGCGATGGAAAAGATCAGCATTAAAAATATCGGTATCATTCACAACCGTGAATTCGAGGAAGGTGTCCTCAAAATTGAATTCTACGACGGAATCTCTATGGAAAAGGGTGCCGCACTCCTTAAAAAAAGAAATTATATTGTCTACGAACGCTAAACAGATCACCCTTTGACATTCATTTTAAAAATATTTTGTCAAAAGCAGATTGCTATAAACAGCTGCAGGGAAATACAGAAATATTATAAAAACAGGCAGGAATCAAACATGGAAATACAAAAACAGACAAACCTCAGAGGAGAACTCACTGTACCCGGAGATAAATCCATTTCTCATCGTGCAGTTATGTTCGGTTCTCTTGCACAGGGTACTACAAAGATCACACATTTTCTTGAGGGAGCTGACTGTCTCTCTACTATCTCCTGTTTCCGGAAAATGGGAATCGATATTGAAAGAAACGCTTCCGAAATCCTCGTTCACGGAAAGGGGCTTCACGGACTCAGTGCTCCATCTGAAACTCTGGATGTAGGAAACAGCGGGACTACCACAAGACTGATCTCCGGAATTCTGGCAGGACAGTCTTTTACCAGCGAATTAAACGGTGACGCTTCCATTCAGTCCCGTCCAATGAAAAGGATTATGACTCCTCTTCTGTCTATGGGCGCTGATATCGTAAGTCTGAGGGGCAATGGATGCGCACCTTTGCGTATTACAGGAAAGCCTTTACATGCCACTCATTATCAGTCACCGGTTGCTTCCGCACAGGTAAAATCCTGCGTGCTTCTGGCTGGTATGTATGCAGATGGGATCACCAGCGTTACTGAGCCGGTACTTTCCAGAAATCATACAGAGATCATGCTGAATTATTTCGGCGCAAATGTGACTTCCCAGGGAACAACTGCTTCTATTGAACCGGATCCTGTGCTGAACGGACGCGAGATTAAAGTTCCCGGAGATATTTCTTCTGCTGCTTACTTTATCGCAGCAGGGCTTCTTACTCCCGGAAGTGAGATTCTTCTTAAAAATGTAGGCATTAATCCAACCAGAGACGGAATGCTTCGTGTATGCAAGGCTATGGGGGCTGATATTACTCTGCTGAATGCAAGTACAGAGGGTGAGCCTACCGCTGACCTGCTGATCCACACAAGCAGTCTTCACGGAACCACTGTTGAGGGTGAGATCATCCCCACACTGATCGATGAAATCCCGATGATCGCTGTAATGGCAGCTTTTGCAGAGGGGACTACTGTTATCAGGGACGCACAGGAGCTGAAGGTAAAAGAATCCGACCGTATCGCAGTGGTAACAGAAGGACTGAAACGCATGGGAGCTGATATTCAGCCGACTGATGACGGAATGATTATCCATGGAGGAAAGCCACTTCATGGTGCCGAGATCAATTCTTATCTTGATCACCGTATTGCCATGTCCTTTGCTGTTGCAGGTACAATTTGTGACGGTACACTTACTATCAAAGATGGGGACTGCGTTAAAATTTCCTATCCGGAATTCTATGAAGATCTGTACTCTCTCGGAAAATAGCAACTGTCATTTATAATTATGCTACTGTCAACATATCATTTTTTTATGTTTGTTGACAGCAGCATAATTTTTACTGTTCACCTGTAATATCCCGCAAGATGTTTTTTTATCCTGCATATCTTTTGTCTTTCTGTACATACTTTTCATAACAAAGCATAATTTGCAATTCCTATTTACAGTATCTTCATACTCTCTCAGATTGTATTTTTATAGATACTCGAGAAATTTTATCCAAAATAGTCTTTTCTTTTTCCGATAAATCGGTTATAATGTGAATCGTCAGAGGATTGTTATTATTTTAACATTATTTGATTTATTTTACTATAGCAGGATTTCACACTCTGATGGTCTGGATTAAGATGCATTATTTATGAGGATTGCTATAAACACTGATATTATAATTTTCACGGTGAGTATACCATACAGGTATACAGCCAGAGAGGAGCTAACATTTATGAAAATCTTATTTTACGGCACAAAAAACTACGACGAGGAATTTTTCGAGAAGCTTCTTCCTTCCTATCCGGGAATTACAATTAAATTTACCGAAGCAAATATTCACGAAGAAACTGCTTCCCTTGCAAAAGGATATGAGGCAATCTGCGCTTTTGTAAACGCTGATCTGAGCACTCCTGTTATCGAAGAGCTGAATGCTCAGGGTGTAAAACTGATCCTTATGCGCTGCGCAGGATATAACAATGTAGATCTGGAAACTGCTCACAAATTCGGAATGAAGGTTCTGCGTGTTCCGGGATATTCTCCGGAAGCTGTGGCTGAGCATGCAATGGCACTTGCGCTGACCGCAAACCGCCACACACATAAAGCATACATCAAATGCCGCGAAAACAACTTCTCTTTAAGTGGTCTGATGGGACTTAATTTCTATCAGAAAACTGCCGGGATCATTGGTACCGGAAAAATTGGCCAGGCAATGGCAAAAATCTGCAAAGGTTTTGGTATGAGAGTTATCGCTTACGATCTTTTCCCGAATAAGAACCTGGATTATCTGGAATATGTATCTCTGGATGAGCTTCTGGCAACCAGTGATCTCATCAGTCTTCACTGCCCGCTTACAGAAGAAACCAAACACATCATCAATGAAGAAACTATCGCCAAAATGAAAGATGGTGTAATTCTTGTAAACACTTCCCGCGGCGGCCTGATCAAGACAGAGGACCTGATCTCCGGAATCCGCGATCATAAGTTCTTTGCAGTAGGACTGGATGTTTATGAAGAAGAAACTGATTTCGTATTCGAGGATATGTCCGAGCGTATTCTGCAGAGCTCCATTACCCAGCGTCTGCTCTCCTTCCCGAATGTAGTGATGACTTCTCATCAGGGATTCTTTACAAAAGAAGCACTGACTAACATTGCCGAGACTACTCTCGAAAATGCGAAAGCATTTATGGATGGGAACGAACTGAAGAACGAGGTTCTTTCCTGATAATTACAGAAATATGATCAGGGGGCTGTTGCAATAATAATTCCAGCGACAGCCCCCTTGTGATTATTTTTCAGTTTTCGTTTTAGTTTCTGATTTTGTTGTATCTGCAGAATCTGATGTTTCAGTTTTATCCGCAGATTTTTTTGCAGAAGAATCTGAAGTTTCTGCTTTATCTGTATTTTCTGTTGCATCTGTAGTATCTGTAATGTCAGCGGTTTCTTCCTCAGGCTCATCAATCTGTTTCATATCCTCGTCAGAAGTATCTGCATCCATTTCATTCAGCTCTTCTTCTGTCAGCGGTTCAAGATCATCCTGATAAATTTCCTTATTTGTAATATCATCTTCTGACTTCTTCCCACATCCGGCAAGACCGATGGATGCCAGAAGCATTCCTGTAATCATAAAGTATTTTATTTTTTTCATTTTAATCATCCTTTCGTCTGTTCCACATAACACAAATGGTGTTTCATTTTCAGATAATATTTATTCTGCTGTTCTCAATCTGCCTGCCAGATCTTTTATTTCCTGTATGATATCTTCTCTGTCTCTGACCGGCACTTTGTCTGTACGGTTCACATATACAGTCCCCAGACTGTCACAGCTCATCTGACGAAGCAGCATCTCTGCCGTACTTTCCGCTTTTTCTCTGGGTCCGATACTTCCTGCTGTCAGCAGAACTGCTCCTGTTTTCTTCTTAGGAACAGGTTCTTCTTTACGGATATATCTTGCACTGAAATAGGTCTGCAGTCTGCTCATCACAGCAAGAAGCATTCCCGTAACCTCCTCAAAATATACAGGAGATGCCATAATAATATGGTCACATTCTTCAATGTACGAAAGAACCTCCTGCCATTCATCTTTGACTGCGCATCCTGCATGGTCAAAACACCATCTGCAGTCTATACACGGTCGGATATCTGCCCTGTAGGCATTAACCACCTTAAAATCCCCTCCAAGATTTTCCTGCAGAGTCCGGATCATATATGCAGTTTCACCGTTCTTTCGCGGTGAACCGTTGAATATCAATGTTTTCATCTTTATTTTTCCTCATATTCTTTCCTGAGAAGTGCTATCTCACGCACCCATCTCTCATTATCTTTGAGTGCTTTCAGAGCATGTTTCATACGCTTTAGAGCGTGTCTGAAAAAGGCTTTCTGCAAGATGTGCGTCACAATTTGTGGGATATTTTGCCCGGATGAGGGCGCCGTAGCGGGCTACGGCAACTGAATTCGGGTGAAATATCCCGCAAAGTGGGGCGTGCAGATTGCGGGAATGATTTTTCAGACACACTCTAGGATAACACATCTCTTTTTTCTGTCTGTAATATTTATGTAACCTTTTGTCATGGTATTATAACAAAAATACGGTTTTATGAAAAGACTTATTTCTTGACGATTCTGTGAATTCTCTATATACTTTGAATATATCCTATAGCAATTACGATTTATTTTTTGTTAATTCTGATCATCTGTTCAGATATTTTAACTGCCCGGTCTCTTTAATATTTTTTTAAATACTATATCTCTAATCTATTATAAACGAAAGCGAGAACTATACATATGAGCCTACAATCCAACAAGCGAAGCCAGACGAAATCTTCTTCTGCACGTAGGAAAGACATCTACAAAAAATCAAAATACTATCAGGAAAAAAGGCAAAAATTGCTGATTGCAACAGGTATCGGTATCTTTGTTCTGGTTTTTATACTTATTCTGGCAGGTATCCGCGGATGCAGCAACTATATAAGTTCCAGACAGGCAGCAGCCAAAAAAACTGTTTCCATGAACGCTTCTAAGGACAACAGCCAGAAAGCATCCTCAGATTCTCAGAACACGGATTCCTCCAATGCTACAGTATCTTCTCCTGTTTCTCTGACACTCAGTGTTGTCGGTGACTGCACTCTTGGCACAGATGAAACTTTTGATTATGATACCAGCTTAAATGCTTATTATGAAAATTACGGTGCAGATTATTTCCTGCAGAATGTAAAAGATATTTTCTCCACAGATGATCTGACTATTGCGAATTTTGAGGGAACACTCACCGATTCTGATGAACGGGAGGATAAAACATTTGCATTTAAAGCACCCGCATCCTATGCCTCTATTCTGACAGGCGGATCTGTAGAAGCCGTAAATACCGCTAACAATCACAGTCATGATTATGGTGAGCAGAGTTTCGATGATACTCTGGCAGCATTGGACGACGCAGGGATTGTGCATTTCGGATATGATGAAACTGCTGTTATGGATGTAAAGGGAATCAAAGTGGGATTAGTCGGTATCTATGAACTGTACGACCATCTTGAGCGCGAGCAGCAGTTAAAAGACAATATTGCAAAAGTAAAGGCTGACGGGGCACAGCTGATCGTAGTGATCTTCCACTGGGGTAATGAAACGGAAACCGTTCCGGACAGCAACCAGACAACACTTGGACGCATCGCGATCGATGAAGGTGCTGATCTTGTATGCGGACATCATCCGCATGTACTTCAGGGCATTGAAACTTATAAAGGCAGGAATATTGTATACAGCCTCGGAAACTTCTGCTTCGGCGGCAACAGTTCTCCAAGTGATATGGATACCATGATCTACCAGCAGACCTTTACTATTGATGCCGATGGGGTAAAAAAAGACAACGTAACCAATATCATTCCCTGCTCCATTTCTTCTGCTGCCTATGATGGATATAATAATTATCAGCCAACTCCGGCAGAAGGTGATGAGGCAACAAGAATCCTTGGAAAAATCAATGAGCGGAGTTCCTGGATCTCTACTGCAGAAGGCAGTACTTTTACCGCAAAATATAACAGTAATAATGACTCCCAGAGCAGTTCTGCAGATACAGCTGCTTCAGATAGCGATATCGTTGATATGAACAGTTCAGCTTCAGATGACACAGATGCAGAGACATACGACGAATCCTATGATACCGATAATTCGGACGCCGAATAAATGGAGCCTTCATTCATCCAAAATCACATCAATACTTCAAAAGAGCTGAAAAATCCAGTTAAGGACTTCTCAGCTCTTTTTTATATTTTTACTATGCTTTTATCAGGCAGATAAAAGCATCCTCTTCGCTACTTGCTCATAACCAGATAATTGATTGATATAATTATTTGGGTGACATTATATGATAATCATAGCATCTCCAAAAGAGAAAAATCTGTACTTTTCCTGCACTGCAGTCTCATAGGCATGCATGATATTCTCCTTGCCTGCCAGCGCAGACACCAACATCACAAGTGTGGATTCCGGCAGGTGGAAGTTTGTGATCAGGGCATCGATCATTTTAAAATGATAGCCCGGATAGATAAAGATTTCTGTCCATCCGCTTCCGGATTTCAGAATTCCATCTTCTCCTGTTGCAGATTCCAGTGTTCTGCAGCTTGTGGTTCCTACTGCTATTACACGTTTACCTGCCTTCTTTGTGTCATTGATCAGCTTTGCCTGATCCTCCTCTACTATGTAGAATTCGGAATGCATATGGTGGCTTTCCACGTCATCTACTTTGACAGGGCGGAAAGTTCCGAGACCTACATGAAGAGTCACATGAGCGATATTGACGCCTTTTTCCTTTACTTTTTCAAGAAGCTCTTTAGTAAAGTGCAATCCTGCTGTCGGTGCTGCTGCGGAGCCTTCGTTCTTTGCATAAACTGTCTGATAACGGTTCTTATCTTTCAGTTTATGTGTAATATAAGGCGGCAGAGGCATTTCGCCAAGCTGATCCAGGATTTCCTCAAAGATTCCTTCATAATGGAACTGGATCAGACGGTTTCCCTCGTCCACCACATCAATGATCTCACCTTTTAAAATACCATTTCCAAATGTGATCTTAGCACCCGGGCGTGCCTTCTTTCCGGGTTTTACCAGACACTCCCAGATATCATTCTCTCTTCGCTTCAGAAGCAGGATTTCAATCAGTGCTCCTGTCTCTTCTTTATGTCCGTATAACCGGGCAGGGATTACCTTTGTATCGTTGATGACCAGGCAGTCTCCCTCTTCCATATAATCCAGAACATCTGTGAAATGGCGATGCTCAATGCTGCCATCTTTTAAAGACAGATGCATCAGTCTGGATGAACTTCTGTCCTCCAGAGGATCCTGAGCGATCAGTTCCTGAGGAAGGTCATAATAAAAATCTGATGTTTTCATTTTATCTGCTCCTCTTCTTCCTTCCACTGTTTCCTTAACTGGCGCACATAGTTCCATTCTTTGTTTGTCAGATCAGCTTTCTTAAGAAGATCCGGGCGTCTTTTTGCCGTGCGGTAAATTGACTGCTCTCTGCGCCACTTTTCTATGTTTGCATGATGACCGGACATAAGAACCTCCGGTACCTTTTTGCCATGCCACTCTTCCGGACGGCTGTACTGCGGATACTCCAGAAGGTTTCCTGCAAAGGATTCTGTCTCACCGGACTCCTGATTGTTCAGTACACCCGGAACCATTCTTGAAATGGAATCCATCATGACCATTGCAGGAAGTTCGCCGCCTGTAAGCACGTAATCTCCGATAGATACGTAATCTGTGACGATTTCCTCCAGAACACGCTCATCAATTCCCTCATAGTGTCCACAAAGGAATACCAGATCCTCTTCCTGCGCCATTTCTCTGGCCATAGCCTGGTTAAATACCTGCCCCTGAGGAGTCAGATATACAACTCTTGGCTTTTTTGCCGTACGGTTTGCAATCGCCTCATAAGCAAGGTAAACCGGTTCTGCCTGCATCAGCATTCCGGCACCGCCACCATAGGTATAATCATCCACTTTCTGGTGCTTATTGAATGCATAATCACGAATGTTCACTGCCTCCAGTGTGAGGAGACCTTTTGTGATCGCACGTCCGGTAATGCTGGTATTCATGCCATTTTCAATCATCTCCGGAAACAGGGTTAAAACATGAAAATTCATTTATATTAATCCTTTCATCAGATGAATGGTCATTACATTCTTCTCCACATCCACATCAAGGATACATTCCCTGATAGCAGGGAGCAGAATTTCTTCGCCTTTGGCATCCTCTACTACATAGACATCATTAGCGCCTGTTTCCATTACATCTTTCAGAGTTCCAAATTTGCTTCCGTCTTCGAGAACTACATCCATACCGATCAGATCTGCAATGTAATATTCATCTTCTTCCAGCTCCTGCGCTTCTTCTCTCGGAATCCAGAGTTCTCTTTTTTTATACATCTCTATATCATTAATATTATCAATTCCCCTGAATTTCAGGATTACAAGGTTCTTGAAATACTTAACATTCTCTATTTCAAGCTTTCTTTTCTCTCTGCCTGTGTCAAGCAGAACATATTCCAGATCCAGAAATCTGTCTGCATCTGTGGTAGGATATACTTTTACTTCCCCGCGTATTCCGTGTGTCGTAGTGATCACACCAACTTTTAATAAATCTTCCATCTGCTGACTCCTATAATTTTCATATCATACGTCATTTGCATTCTGCTTTTATGCCTGCTCACAGCGAATGCTGATCCATATTCCAAATCCGCTTAAACCCAAATCAGGAGCCATGGGATGTTCCACAGCTCCTGACCCTTATTTTCATTGCAGAATATCTACAATCACTTTTTTGCTGCTTTTTGAAGAAGCTGCTTTTACCACAGTTCGGATTGCTTTCGCAATTCTTCCCTGCCGTCCGATAACCTTGCCCATGTCAGCAGGTCCGACTTTCAGTTCAACGATGATCGCGTCTTCCTTTTCTGTCTCAGTAACAACTACTTCATCCGGATTTTCAACAAGAGATTTTGCAATTACTTCCACTAATTCTTTCATTACATACCTCCCTGACCCGTCCCCTACGGACGCTGCAGAAA
>OGZL01002127.1_pt1 | contig 14957 bp, 12 predicted proteins | sample 1576761 | NCBI WGS metagenome assembly OGZL01 (sample SAMEA3541595, study PRJEB24748) | human gut metagenome | biome: human gut; feature: human-associated habitat; material: faeces | place: China | collected 2012
CCGAAACCCCACTTCTTTCAATTACAACTTCATTTGCAAGCAAACTATACCAATACCTGCGGAAACACGCAAGTGCCGCAGAAACCCGCAGGTCAGCGTGCCCACAGCATCTCCACAAGAATAAGACAATTGACCGCAGGCGCTTTGGGCAGACAAAACAAAACGGGGGGGCAACCCAGCCGGATCGCCCCTCGTCGTTTATGCGTCAGCTGCGCATGCGGCGTTTACTTGACCACCAGGTTGACCAGCTTGCCGGGCACGCAGATGGCCTTGATGACCGTCTTGCCCTCAAGCCACTTGGCAACGGCTTCCTCAGCGGCAGCCTGCATCTCCTCGTTGGAGGCATCGCGGGCCACGTCGATGCGGCCGCGGACCTTGCCGAGCACCTGGACGACGATCTGCACCGTGTCCTCAACGGACTCGGCCAGGTCAAACTCGGGCCAGGCGGCGGTGTAGGCGTTGCCCTCGCAGCCGAGCGCCTCATGCCACAGCTCATCGGCCCAGAACGGGCAGATGGGGGCAAGGACGCTCACGATGTCCTTAGCCACGCCATAGCACAGCGCCTTGTCGCGCGATGCGCCCTCGGTGGCGTTAAGGTAGGCGCTCGCCGCGTTGACGAGCTCCATGACGGCCGAGATCGCGGTGTTGAACTGGCCGCGATCGAAGTCCTCGGTGCACTTGGCGATGGTGCGGTGACGCTCGCGATAGAGCTTCATCGCAACCTCGTCGAGCGCAGACTTGTCGAAGGCCACATTGGCGTCGCCGGACTGGACGAGCTGCCAAACGATACGCCAGGCGCGCTTGATGAAGCGGTTGGCGCCCTCAACGGCCTTGGGATCCCAGTCAAAGTCCTTTTCGGGCGGGGCGATAAACAGGATTGCCAGACGCATGGTGTCGGCGCCGTAGGGCTCGATAACCGAGCTCGGGGGCACAACATTGCCCTTGGACTTGGACATGGTGTCGCCGTTCTCGTCCTTGACCATGCCCTGGCACAGCAAGTTGGTGAAGGGCTCGTCCACGCTCAGCAGGCCCAGGTCGCGCAGTGCCTTGGTAAAGAAGCGGCTGTAGAGCAGGTGCAAAATGGCGTGCTCGATGCCGCCGATGTAGTTATCGACGGGCATCCAACGGTCGGCGGCTTCCTTGGAGAAGGGCAGCTCGGTGTTGTGCGGGTCGGTATAGCGCAGGTAATACCAGCTGGAGCAGGTGAAGGTGTCCATGGTATCGGTCTCGCGCTTGGCCGGGCGACCGCAGACCGGGCAGGTGGTCTCGTAGAAGTCCTTGCACTCGGCGAGAGTCTCGCCGGCGCCCAGGTCCAGGTTCTCGGGCAGCGTCACCGGCAGCTGATCCTCGGGCACGGGCACGATGCCGCAGTGCTCGCAGTGGATGGCCGGGATGGGGTTGCCCCAATAGCGCTGACGGCTGATGAGCCAGTCGCGCAGGCGGAACTCGACCTTACGACGACCGCAGCCCATGGCCTCGAGGTCGGCCACGATGGCAGCCTCGCCCTCGGAGTGCTTACCGCCACGCATGCCGGTGTACTTGCCCGACTGCACCAGCGTGCCTTCGGCGGCATGGGCGCAATCCCAGTCGACGGTCTCGGCATGGAAGGTGTCGATGGTCTCGCCGCTGGCCTCGACGGCAGCGCGATCCTCATCGTCCAGAATGATCGGCACGATCGGCAGATCGTACTTGCGGGCGAACTCAAAATCGCGCTGGTCGCCGCAGGGAACGGCCATGACGGCACCGGTGCCGTAGTCGGCCACGACGTAGTCGGCAACCCATACGGGGATCTTCTCGCCGTTGACGGGGTTCACCACGTAGCGACCCGTAAAGGCGCCGTGCTTCTCGAGGGTGCCCTGGGCGCGCTCGACGGCAGAGATATGCTTGGAGTCCTCGACGATCTTAGTGACGGCTTCTTCGTACTGAGTGCCCTCGACGAGCTCGTGCAGACGAGCGTACTCGGGAGCGAGGACAAAGAAGGAAACACCAAAGAGCGTGTCGGCGCGCGTAGTGAAGACGGTGATCTTGCCCTCGTCGCCCTCAATGGGCTCGCCATCGGCATCGCACAGGGTAAAGTCGACCTCGGCACCCTCGGAGCGGCCAATCCAGTTAGCCTGCATCTGCTTGACGCGCTCGGGCCAACCGGGGAGCTTCTCCAAGTCATCGAGCAGCTCCTGGGAGTACTCGGTGATCTTGTAGTACCACTGCTCGAGGTCACGTTTCTCGGGCTCGGTGCCGCAGCGCCAGCACTTGCCCTCGGTTACCTGCTCGTTGGCCAAAACGGTCTTGCAGGTGGGGCACCAGTTGACCGGGTTCTTCTTGCGGTAGACCAGGCCCTTTTCCCACATCTTCTCAAAGATCCACTGACCCCAGCGATAGTAGTCGGGGCTGCAGGTTTTAACGGTACGATCCAGATCGTAGGAGAAGCCCATGCGCCTCATCGTGGCGAGCGCCTGGTCCATGTTCTTATACGTCCAGGCGGCAGCCTGCGTGTTGTGCTTGATGGCGGCGTTCTCGGCGGGCAGACCAAAGGCGTCAAAGCCGATGGGATGCAGCACGTCAAAGCCGCGCATGCGGGCCTGACGGGCCATGGCATCGCCGATGGTGTAGTTGCGCGCGTGGCCCATGTGCAGGTCGCCCGACGGATACGGGAACATCTCGAGCACGTACTTCTTGGGCTTGGTGGCGTCGGTGTCGACGGCAAAGAGGTTCTCGTCGTCCCACGCCTTCATCCACCGGGACTCAATGGCCTGCGCGTCGTAAGCAGGGATCTCGTCCTTATGATCTGTGCAATCGCACATATCAGCTCCTTAAATCTTAGCTGGGGTCGGACGGCTTAGCTTTATTCGCTACTGCGGACAGTCCTGCGCAAGACGAAGAGCACATTAAGTGCTCTTCTTTACGTGCGGAACTTGTAGCGAACAAAGCTAAGCCGCCCGACCCTAAGGTTAACTTGGTTGATGATAACAAATACAACAAGCGAGATGTCTGCGACTTGCAGGCATCTCGCTTTATCTAAATAACGTGGTTGCGAGTCAACCGTTATTTGTTACCCGTCCTAGTATGAACGGGTTTTCCAGGTGCCGCAGATTGGGCCGAAAGAGGAGCGACGCGTACTTTGGTACGCGAGCGACGGTTTGAGGCCCAAGATGCGGTGCCTGGGAAAGCCGCCTAGCGGTACGTGACGCTCTGCTGGGAATCCTTGACAACAACGTCGTGGGCTCCGCCTTCGACGATCGAGGTCGAGCTTACCAGCGTCAGGCGCGCCTTTTCCTGGAGCTCGGGGATCGAGAGGGCACCGCAGTTGCACATCGTGGACTTGACCTTGTAGAGCGTGCCGCCCACGCCGTCCTTGAGGGAGCCGGCGTAGGGAACGTAGGAGTCGACGCCCTCGACGAAGCTAAGCTTCGCGGCGCCGCCCAGGTCGTAGCGCTGCCAGTTGCGGGCACGCGCAGAGCCCTCGCCCCAGTACTCCTTCATGTACTGGCCGTTGACGTTGACGCGCTCGGTCGGGCTCTCGTCAAAGCGGGCGAAGTAGCGGCCCAGCATCATAAAGTCGGCACCCATGGCAAGGGCGAGCGTCATGTGGTAGTCGTAGACGATGCCACCATCGGAGCACACGGGCACGTAGACGCCGGTCTCCTCGTAGTACTCGTCACGGGCGCGGCAGACGTCGATCAGCGCGGTGGCCTGGCCACGACCGATACCCTTGGTCTCGCGGGTGATGCAAATGGAGCCGCCGCCGATACCGACCTTGATGAAGTCGGCACCGCAGTCGGCCAAGAAGCGGAAGCCTTCGGCGTCGACGACGTTGCCGGCACCGACCTTGACGTCCTCGCCGTAGTTGGCACGAATCCACTCGATGGTACGCTTCTGCCACTCGCTGAAGCCCTCGGAGGAGTCGATGCACAGGACATCGGCACCGGCCTCGATAAGCAGCGGCACGCGCTCGGCATAGTCGCGGGTGTTGATACCGGCGCCGACCATGTAGCGCTTATCGCCGTCGAGCAGCTCGTTGGGGTTGGTCTTGTGGCTGTCGTAGTCCTTGCGAAAGACGATGCCCATGAGGTGATCGTTGTCGTCGACGATGGGCAGAGCGTTGAGCTTGTTGTCCCAGATGACGTCGTTGGCAACCTTGAGGCTGATGTTCTTGTCGCCCACGATGAGCTGCTCACGCGGGGTCATGAACTCGGAGACCTTCTTTTGGTGATCATCGCGGCTGGGGCGATAGTCACGGCTGGTGACGATACCCACGAGCTTGCCCTTGGGGGTGCCATCGTCGGTAACCGGCATAGTGGAGTGACCGGTCTTTTCCTTGAGCTCGATGACCTGTTCCATGGTCATGTCGGGGGTCAGCGTGGAATCAGACTGAACGAAGCCGGCCTTGTGATCCTTGACGGCCTTGACCATAGCGGCCTCGGACTCGGGGGTCTGGGAACCGTAAATGAAGGACAGGCCACCCTCGGTAGCGAGCGCGACACCCATGTCGACGCCCGAGACGGACTGCATGATGGCGGAAACCATGGGGATGTTCAGGGTGATAGCCGGCTTCTCACCGCGCTTAAAGCGGGTTAACGGCGTCTTAAGAGAGACGTTATTGGGGATGCACTGCGAGGACGAGTAACCAGGGACCAGCAGATACTCCGAAAACGTGTGGGACTCACCGGGAAAGAACGTAGCCATGTTTCTCCTTTTTCCATGCGACCGGTCGGCTGCAGGCCTCGTAGGACCCAGCCCAACCTTGGGCGCCCAATACTGGGGAAGTATCTTAACGCACTTTGACTGCTACAAAGCATGAATTAAGAAGAGCACACGAGGGCTTGACGCAGGCATTGCGTTTGCCCAGCAAACACTTTAGCGGGAAGACGTGGGGCACATGGAGTACAAGACGACGGCGCGACTGGTCATTCAATCGTGCGACAACGATCTGCCGGGCGCGTTCGGCCACGGCTGCGTCTTGCTGCTGCAGGGTATCGCCCGCGAGCACTCGCTCAACCGCGCCGGCAAGCGAGCCGTAGCGGTCTACAAGGGCCTGTAAGCAGAAATCAACCAAGCGATCGCCACCAAGGCCAACGACCTCATCGCCAGCATCAAAGAGTAGCTAATTTGGGACGGGGCTTTTTTAGCTACCCATCCAGAGCATTCTTGACTCATAGCCAAAAATTGACATTGGGTAGCTAAAAAAGCCCCGTCCCAAATTAGCTACTTGCGGAGGGCGTGGTCTAGGGTGGCCGCTACTGCCAGAGGATCGTCGGTGCCGGCGAAAAGGCGGATGGTACTCCCCTGCTTGCCGTGTGGAGCAGAAAGGCGCGTCGCGGCGCCGCCGGCGGGCGATGTGCGAAACTCCCCCGGCAAAGCCTCGAACAGCTCACCTGCGCTGCGCTCGATAAGGTCAAACTCAACTACCGGACCAAAGCCGTGCTCGAGGATTCCCGTTGCAACTGCATGATCGGGATGCGAACTCAGCCCGGGGTAACGCACATTGCGCACCATCTCGTTCGCAGCCAAATACTCTGCCAGCGCACGGGCGCGGTCAAAGTGCGATTGCATGCGAGCGTTGAGCGTCTCGAGCCCGCACTCCAGCACGTCGGCCTCATCAACATTCAGATCAAGCACAGGCGCACCGCAGCCGGTAAGCAACGCATGCGCGCACTCGGCAGCGGTGTCCACACGATGCCGTTTGAGCTGCGAGCGCGCAACCGACGCCGCCACAAGCTTGCGCGGAGCCCCACCGGCACACACACGATCAAGGGCCTCGAGCGACAGCACGGCTCCCAAGCGCAGCGGATCGCACCCAAAGACGCTTGCCACAGTGTTATCCACCACGAGGAGTGCACGGGCATCACGAGCCGCGCGGCCCAGAGCACGAAGATCGGGCACGCGCAGGCCAAACCCGCCAATGGAGTTAACGAACCACCACAGATGCGGGCCCGCGGCATCAAACGAAGCATCAAAGCCCGCGGACGCGGCGTCAAACGCTGCAACCGACAGCTCCCCCACCATAGCCACGTTGAGGGCATCAAAGCCGTGCGCAAACGCATCGACAAAGTCATCGGCAAACGCAACTAGGCGGTCACCGGGGCGCACAATCCCCAATTGCGACAACGCTGCTGGCACATGCGAGGCCGTGAGCAACCGCGCTTCACGCGCGCCGGCCCTCAAAGCCCAGGCCTCTTCTAGCTGCTGTACGTCCACGCGGCACCGTCCCTTCATAAGCAAAAACCCACGATGCGGGTGTTCCCCGCATCGTGGGCAACGGCTGCAGTATAGCGCCGATAGACGACCAATCGCCTAGATATTGAGTACGTGGCAGGTCACGCTCGCACCCGGAGCGTCAACGGACACGCCATAGGCCTCCGGATAGATGCGCGTCGAAAACACGAGCGCGCCATCATTCACAAACACCTCGACCGACGAGACATCGGCGACAATGCGCACGTTACGAACCTCGTCGACGGGCTCCCAGCGCACGGTACGACCGCAGCCGGCAGAAGCGCGGCCTTCATCGGCAAATCGCATCTCAAAGCGCGCGGGCAGCTCGCCCTCGGCGGGCACAAACGCGAGCTTCAGCTCGTCATCAACGGTCGCGGTAAACGCGTCGTTGACACCGTCGACAACAACGTCAAAGCAGGTATCGCCGGCAACCTCCAACGAGCCCACCCCCACACGCACCGAGGCATAATGACGCTCGATCTCGCGCGCCGGCTGCTGCAGCACCACGCCGCCGGCACCGGCTGTAAGCTCACGCGGCACCGTCATGCAGTGCTGCCAGCCGCACACCACGGTGGGCGCGTTGCCATAGGTCGGCTCATCGGGCATGCCCATCCAGCCGATCAGAATGTGGCGACCGTCCTCGGTCGTGAACTCCTGCGGAGCATAGAAGTCAAACCCGGCATCCCACAGGCGGAACTCGCCAAGCTCATAGGCACCGTCGCCGCCGGTAATGTCGCCTGTTACAGGCATGTAGCCAGCAGCGTATACGTTGCCGCGGTCCCAACGACCGCCTTCGAGCCCCTGGGGAGAGAAGGACAGCCACTTCGCCGGCGCACCGCCATCCGCCTCAAGCTCAAGGTATCCCGGGCACTCCCACATAAAGCCAAAACGCTCGGGCGTAGACACACGGCTCTCGAGTTCCCAGCTCAACATATCGGCCGAGCCATACACCAGTATCTCGCCCACATCGCGCCCGGCACCCTCGCCGTGCATCGCACAAAAATGGCTTTCGATATGCGGTCCATCCACGCGACGACGGGCGCCCAGCACCATGTGATAACGCCCGTCCGCGTCACGCCACACCTTGGGATCGCGCACGTGGCAGGTCAAATCCTCGGGATAATCATCGGACGCCAGCACCACGCGCTTTTGGCTGAACTCCCGACCGGCAAGACCATCAATGCTCTCGACATAAACAGTATCGGCTCGTCGACCGGTATTGACGTAGTCGTACGTGCCGTCTGCATCGGAAAGCTTAACGTTGCCCGTGTACAGCACGCGAATGCGGCCGTCCTCAGCAAGCGCGGAGCCCGAATACACGCCATGGCAATCGAACGGCTCGTCGGGCAGCAGCGGGGCGCCAACGTAGTCCCACGTCATAAGGTCGCGGCTCGTCGCATGACCCCAGACCTTAACGCCACCCTCGACATCAAACGGCGCATATTGAAAATAAGCGTGGAACACGCCGCCCGCTTGGCAAAGACCGTTGGGGTCATTGAGCCAACCCGCCGGCGGCATAATATGGAAGTGCTGGCCATACGCGCCATGACCGCACTCAGAGGCGGCAGCGTCAACAGCGGCAACCAGCTTTACAAGGTCGCGACCAAGTGCATTAGACATATCAAAGTCCTAACGGATCGAAAGTTACTAGGCACCAGATATCGGCACCAGATACGGGAAACGCCCGCGAGCATACAACCCGCGGGCACCCCCTCAATCAAAAGCCCTTAGGCCTGCTCGGAAGCCTTGGGCTCGTCCTTGTACAGGACAAACGAGACGCCAAAGGAAACCAGCGCGGCGACCGCAAACATGATCGCGTACTGCACGGGCTGGGCCAGGCACAGCAGGATACCGAAGATACCGGTAACGCCCGTGCCGGAGGCAGCCAGCGAGGTGAGCGCGCAAACCAGGGCACCGCAGCCGCCGCCGATGCAGCCGGCGATGAAGGGCTTAAAGAAGCGCAGGTTCACACCAAAGATGGCAGGCTCGGTAATGCCCATAAAGGCGGACAGAGCCGAAGGAAGCGCCAGGCCCTTGATCTTGGCATCGCGGGTCTTAAAGGCAACGGCAAGCGCGGCGCCACCCTGGGCGATATTGGCAGCGCTAGCGATGGGCAGCCAGTAGGTCACGCCGTACTGGGCGAGCTGGCCCAGGTCGATGGCGGTGTACATCTGGTGGATACCGGTAACGACCGTGGGGGCATAGAACAGGCCGACGATAAAGGAACCAATGCCGAAGGGCAGGGTCAGCAGGGTCTGGATCAGACCGAGGATGGCGTTCTCGGCCCAAACAAAGATGGGGCCGACGGCAACGAGCGTCACGAGCACGGTCACGAACACCGAGACAAGCGGGGTCACAAAGAGGTCGAACATCTCGGGGACAACCTTGTGGAGACGCTTCTCGAGGAAGGCGAGAATGGCGCAGGCGATAACGATGGGAATCACATTGCCCTGATAGCCGACCCACTCAAAGCTGTACACGCCGGGGATGACGGTGACCATGGTCTGCACGCCCTCGGAGGCAACCGTGTAGGCGCTCTGCAGCGAGGAGTTGATGAACGCACCGCCGACGACGGCACCCAGGTACGGGTTGGCGCCAAAGGCCTTGGCGGCGGAGTAGCCGATCAGGATCTGCAGAATGCCGAAGGACGTTCCCGAGACCAGGTCGGCGATCTTGTAGATAAAGTTATTGGTGTCGAGCGCGATAAAGCCGTTGGAGGCCATAAAGTTGAGGGCGCTCATGATTCCCAGCAGCAGGCCCGAAGCCACGATGGCGGGGATGATGGGGACAAAGACGTCGCCGAGTACCTTAATGGCGCGCATAAAGATGTTCTGCTGCTGCGCCGCGGCCTCCTTGACCTCGGCCTTGGTGGCAGCCTCGACGCCACTAAGCGCGATGAACTCCTCGTAGACCTTGTTGACAGTGCCGGTGCCAAAAATAATCTGAAGCTGGCCCTGAGCCTCAAAGACGCCCTTGGCGCCGTCGACGTTCTCGATGGCCCCCTTGTTAACCTTGGCGTTATCGGCGATCACCAGGCGAAGACGCGTAGCGCAGTGCGCGGCCGAAACAACGTTGTCGGCGCCACCGACGTTGTCGAGCACCTCTTGGGCTGATTTGCGGTAGTCCATGACTTCCCTTTCCTCCAACGGGTGCATTCGCACCCGGCCATCTTTGACACTTATACTGTAATCGTTTTCAGTTTCATAATTCTGTAATCGTTTTCATAATAGGGTGAACGGTAGGAAAAAGCCGGCGAAAGGTAGTTTTAAGGCAAAAACAGGCGACTCAGAGGCAGGCAGACGTGCCCAAACCCTAGACATTCATAAGCTGATGGCCGAGCTTGAGCGTCTTGAGACCGCTCTCCCCCTCCACGCCATCGAGCGTGTTGAGCAACATATTGGTCGCCTCGACGCCACTGGTCAGGTAGCCATAGTGCACGGTGGGAATGCCGCCCGTCAGCGCGCGCAAAAACGCGTTGTCACCAAAACCGCTTACGCGGTGCATGCCCTCGCCCACGCCGCGAACCTCATCGATGGCACGCAGCGCACCCGCCGCCATGGTGTCGGTCGCGCAGGCGATAAACGAAACATCGGGAGCGGCGGAAAGCAGTTCACGCGCCGCACCATAGCCCGAGTCGAGCGTAAAAGACCCCTGGCGAATCAGGCTCGGATCAAGCGCCACGCCCGCGGCGCGCAAGCCAGCCTCAAAACCGCGACGGCGGTCATAGCCAGCAGCGCGGTCCTCCTCGGTAACTCCAATGTAGGCAATCTTGCCATCCACGCGACCCGCAAGCGCATGACCCAGCTCAAAGGCGGCCTCGTAATCGTCGTGATAGACGCACGCCGCGCCCTCAACATTCTGACCGATCAGCACGATGGGCACGCGGCACGACTCAATCGCCCGGCGATGCTCGTCGGTAATCATGGTTGCCACCAGCACAATGCCATCGACCGGGTGGTTTTGGAATAAATCGAGGTATTCGAGCTCGCGATCGGCAGCGTTGTCGGTATTGGCAAGCAGCATCTGGTAGCCACGGCGACCGAGCACCTGGCCAATGCCGGCGGTAATGCGGCTCACGGATTCCGAGTTAATCTTAGGTACGATGACGCCGATGAGCTTGGTGGAACCGGTGCGCAGCGCGCGAGCCTGGCTGGACCGCACGTATCCGGTCAGCTCAATCGCCTGCTTAATGCGCTCGCCCTTGTCCGTCGATATGTAGCCACCGTTGAGGTAGCGCGAGACGGCGGCGCTCGAAACGCCGGCCAGCTCGGCCACATCTTTCATCTTTACCACGAGTACCCCTGTCGTTGAAATCGCTTTCACCATAATACCCGTGAAGACGGCATGCGAACCAAATCGGCCCACTCAGGTCGAGCAAACGTCAGCGAGCGGGCAGTTGCCGTGGCGAGGTGCCGCGAAAGAGGAGCGAAGCGTACTTTATGTACGCGAGCGACGGTTTGAGCGGCAGATCGCCCGGCAGATGTTCGCGCAGCGTCGACCGGTCCGGCGTTCGGTAGAACGCCGGAAATAGGTAGCCGTGGTACTCGCCGTTGTACTGGATGAGCGTCAGGTCTTCCACGCCGTCGAGCGCGCGGATGGCGTCGGCATAGGGCATATCAACGCCGTCCGAGAACACCTCGACGGCCATCTCGACCTTGTCACCGCGCATGGTCTTGGACTTGACGGTGAACTTGGTGCGGCCAAAGGCGCGCACAATGTCGTCGCCGGCGGTCTGGCCCGTGTAGTGGATGACCATCATGTACACGCGCGCCTTGTCCTGGTGGCTCGCAAAGCCGGCAATCATCACCACAATCACCACCGCCGTGAGCCCCACGAGCGCATACATGCCGGCACCCGCCGTAATGCCCGTGGTAATGGCCCAAAACAGATACAGCAGGTCGAGCGGGTCCTTGACCGCCGTGCGGTAGCGGACAATAGACAGAGCACGGTACCTTCGTCCATCACCCACGGCTCACGCTCATAGTCCACGATGGCCCACGGGCGCATCATGTTGTAGATGCACTCGATGTAGAACTCGCGACAGAGCGGATAGGGGCTCCTCAGCAAAAAGCCGTAGTCGCCAGCCAGAATCTGCTCAAACTCACCGCGTGTAAGTGGCGCGTCCTCCTTGTAGATCCAGCTGCCGTACTTCTTTTTGCGCTCGAGCTTAATCACCTTGTCGCTGCCGTTATAGATTTAGAACAAACGAATACCCAAACCCCTCTTAATCGCCTTATTCAAAACGTCGTTAAGTCGCTTAGGCCAATTCGAAATAAAGAATAGACAAGTGCAGCATGCGCAAAATGAATCATTGTTCAGATGATCAATCTCGTTGAGCAAAAGTTCAGAATGATTGATGTCCGCCACTGTCGCAGCTAAGTCAGCCATACACTCGTTTGCATTTTGCGTCGCCTGTTCATTAGTTAACCATAGCGACCTCAGGGCATGAACGGCAATAATGCAAGCAAATGTATAGCCATCAATACGCCCAATATCCGCAAGCGAATCTCCCCTCCTGGCAACCCAGTCCTTGTAAGATCGCCGGCCAAAAATCACATCTGAAGGAACAAGGGCATCATCCAGAGAGAAAAACTTCGAGGGATCAAAATCACGATATGCTTCAACCGATGGATAGCTTAGATATAGCTGACCCATATCAGTGCTGTCGCAGTAATAGTCTTGCATTAGCTCAAGCCGCTTAAAATCGAGCCGATTGTCCTGAGGATCTAAGTCAAATATAAGCAAGGTGTCTGTAAAGCTGGATTCGAGAAGCTGGGCCGCATCATCTTTATCCGAAAGAAGCTCTGCGACAAAGGATTTAAGATCAATGGACTCGAAATCGCAACCGCATTCTTGAAAGAGCTTGTCTAGAAAGTCATGAACATTAATCTCGACAGGAACAATTTGATGATCATCTGCGAGGCTAAAAGAATCAAACATGCGCTCCATCAGCTGAGGCTCGCGTTTAACACCTTCGACAATGAGCAGGACGTTCTTTACGGACGCATTGTTCATGACTAGTCAAACTCTCCGGCACGGAGGAGCTTCTCAATGTTGTTGCCAAGCCTCAACTCGCGATCGGTGGAATCGGCCAAAGTTCGAATGCCCCCTTTTGCAGAGATTTGATAAACGCAGTCAGGCCTCATTACGCCATTCTTAACAAGCGAGGTATTGTGGGTCGAGCACAGTATCTGACACGATGCCTTTGAAGCAAAGAGCTTCAAAAGGCTCTCCGCCATCTCAAAGTGACAAAAAGCGTCAAACTCATCTATGAACAAAAAGCTGGCCGACTCGTTAAGCTCAAGCTCAGAGAACAACTTAACCAGAGTTCTTGTACCGCTAGAACATGCCTCGACAAACGGGATGCATCGCATGGGATGATTGAAATACAGAACAGGTAAGCCGTCGGACTCTTTAATAACGATCAGGGACTCATCGACTCCAAAATTGCGAATAAATGACTCGAATTCCGCGACCTTGTTCTCGCGTATGATCTTGTCGATTACCTTTCTTGTTTCAAACCCTTTCAATCGAAAACTGTCCATGCGAATCAGTCTCATGCGCGAGACAAATCGGCGCAACTCCGCCAAGACGCCTAAAACATTAGTTGGAAGACTGCTCGTTATGTATGAAAGAAGGCTCAACGAGGTATCGGAGAATTCAAAATTGATCCCAGCAGCACCGATTCGTTCAAGACGGTTCTCTTCGAAAACGCCGCTTGCATTATTGAATTCGAAAATTCGTTCCCCATCAATCAATAGGGTCTCGTGAAGCCAAGTAGTCGGAGAAGTCTTCTCATAGCAGTAATTGATTTCGCGACCGTCAAATTCAAAGACATAGGTGAACTGTGCCGCACCTCGCCCGCAGTCAGCACTCAAAAACAGACGATCATCCTGGTCAGAATAATCGAATGCCTTTGGAAAGCCGAGTGTAATGTCGAATAAAGCTGAACCGAAATTCGATTTACCAGACGCATTTCTGCCGATCAAAAGTGCAGTTTTCACGGTTCCGTTTTTAACGTTATTTTCTGCAAACTGGTAATCACGAGAAGCTGCGAAATTAAATGAAACCGGAGTCGAAAAATTCCTATAGCCATCAACAGTAAAACGCTTAAGCATGAGAGTCTCCTATCTCTTGCTGTAATTATATTACGGCAAGAGATAGGAGACCTGCATCAATTACGTCACTACGGGAAACGTCATGTAACCAAAGCCAATCCGAACCATGAAAACCTACCGCGAGGGCCGCTCAAACCAGAAGTATGCGGCAAATTCCAGACATTTCGACCACACTGGATAGTGACAAAGCTTCTACCTGCGGTTTTGTTTCTTGAAAAGGGCGGCGTGCTCGAGAGTTCCGAAATTTGCCGCATACTTCCGTCGAGCGGTTCCGGAAGTGCGGTGAAAAACAGAGAGCTGTCGACCACACCCCGGTTTTGGGCATCAGCGACCTGCGGTTTTGTTGGTAAAAATCCGGGTGTGCTCGGAGGTTTCCGATTTTTCCCCGCACTTCCGGAAAACACGACAACACCAAGCACCCTAAAACTGAAGACGCGATAAGAGACCCCTCAGAAAACAACCTTTTGAGCAGATCGACCTAAATCTCCCGAACGACAAGTCGGCCTTCGAGCATGAGCTTGTGTGCAAGGTTGTTGCTACGTCCGGCAATACCAAGCGAAGCGCCATAGTAATCGAGAAGGGCAAGTACCTTGGCCACCTCTGAGTCGCGAACACCCTTGGCGTAGCTTGAGTATAGGAAGACCAGGCTGGTATGCCCGTTATACAAATCCACCGTGCTAAAAATAGACTCAAAATACGAATAATCGGCTCGCGAAAGCGAATGGCCAAAAAAGACTATCGAAGATGTCTTAAGACCATCCCCTCCCCTTTGCGAAGGATAAGCAATCGAGCCACTTGGAACCCCTCGGGCAGACTTCAATACACGATATGTCTTGGTAAATGGGAGGATATCCCGATTATCCAAATTGCCGGAACCGTCGATTCCAAAAATGCATTCACCATCAAGCGTGCCGTGGATATTGACAAGATCGGCATCCCCAAACCGCTGTTTAAGCCACCGATATGGAGACGTATAGTTAAAGTTGAGAACAGTCACCGCATCATCGGGCACACCATCGGGCACCACGGTATGCTCAATCAGCTTGCGCATTAAGTTAGGCTCTGTTAGACCAGGATTGACATTCCGCCCCGTCATCTTCTTGCGATTGCACAATGGTCGCCCCTTGTCGAATCTGAATCCGGCAAGGGGCGATGCGCCCGAGACCGGACGAGTTGCTCGCCTGGCCCTGCCGTTTCATGCCGACCTGCCGGCTAACTCGCCGTCTCCTCGTCGGGCGCCGGCGTCTTGACCCTCATCTCGAACGGCATCCCGCCCTCTCGGACGAGCGCCCTGAGGAACGCGTTGACGGCGGTGGACATGGACAGGCCGAGCTCGTCCAGGATGGCCGTGGCCTCCCTCTTGACCTCCGGGTCGATGCGGATCGTCGTGGCCGGTATGTTCGACGGCATGGCCTCACCCCTCCTCGTGTATCGCGGTGCGACCATTCTACCGCCTCTATGCGGCGGGCGCGGCCCAGTAGTCCATGTAGGGCGGCTCCACGTTGAACATGTCGCGGACGCGGCTCCTGCAGACGCCGTGCGCGAGCTGCCGCGCGACCGTGCGCCCGGCCGCGCCGGAATCGGTCGCCATGAAGGTCCGGCACCACCTGAACCAGGCGAGGTAGG
>OGZL01002132.1_pt1 | contig 14935 bp, 15 predicted proteins | sample 1576761 | NCBI WGS metagenome assembly OGZL01 (sample SAMEA3541595, study PRJEB24748) | human gut metagenome | biome: human gut; feature: human-associated habitat; material: faeces | place: China | collected 2012
GTGTGATAAACACGACTAACACTTTCGTTGAAGATGATTAATATTAAATTAAGAACCCAATGCAAATCCATTTAATTTGTATTCATTTCTCTTATTATAAAGATAAGAAAGATGAACTCCGATTTCTTCTTTGCCAATAGGAATGTGCTTGGTTGCCGCTACATAAAATCGGCAAAAATAGCCATTTCCATCTGTAGATGAAATTTGTCCGTCACCCGATTCCGTATATGGATCGGAAGTACCGAATACCACAGCAGGCATGTATTTCCAGAATTGTCCTTCTTTCAAGGCTCTTAACCGGAGGGAAAAATATCTATCTTGGTTCGTAAAACCCGTGTAGCCATAAGGACCAAGACCCAATGCTTCTGCTTTAAATAGAGTACAGGTATAGGCTACTTCCATCCAGGGGAATATGGTCACATTCAGAAAATAATTATAGGTGTGGTAGTACCAAGTAGGAGGGGTCAGCTCCTTATTCATGAAATTACCACCAATCATGACGGTCTTGTCACGTTGCATTTCTGCGGAAGGAGCATGCAGCAAACCGGTTGTACCATATGTCAATTGGGCAGAAGCTCCTGAAGACACGCAAGAAAACAGTACAAAAAAAAGTAGCTTAAACTTCATCATTACATAATCGTTTCAGTTCGGAAAATCGGATTTTGCTTCACAGCATAAACCGTTCATCAAAAAAAGGCGCCTGAGAATCCAGACGCCTTCTTTTTAGAGTCTATTGTTATTTAGAGTATATTATTCCAAAATAACCACACGGTTCAAGAAGTTCTTACCGAACATGTTGGCAGTACCGCCGAATCCTACGAGTTCAAGTTGGTCTTTGTCAACACCCTGAGCGATCAGAGCGTCGTAAACAACCTGTGCACGTTTTTCAGACAACTTCTGGTTCCAGGAAGCGCTACCAGTAGCCTTGTCGGCATAACCGGCAACTTTGTACTTCTTGTCCGGATTAGCCTTCAGAATCTTGGCAGCCAGCTCGATGTTAACCTTACCGTAATCATCCAGACGGGCGCTACCGATCTTGAAGAAGATGGCACGAGGACCGGCAACTTCAACTTCCTTAACCACTTCCTTGGTTACAGGTTTAGCGTTAGCCAAAGCATTCTTGGCATTGGCAAGGTCAGCCTGAGCCTGTGCAAGTTCGCTTCTGTACTTGTTGATTTCTGCGTTAAGCGCATCTTCGTCAACATTGGAAGCACGAACAAATTTCTTGCCACCGAAAGTATAAGCAACACCTATGTTCAGGCGGGCGGTAGCTTCAGCCTTGCGGCAATCGCTTGCATCACCAAAGATGGAAGGAGTAACGCCGAAACGGCCTTCAAGGTTAACGGCCCACTTCTTGTTGATGTCATAAGATAAGCCTAAACCTGCCGTTGCGCCAAAACGGGCTTTTGCACCGTCTTCTGCATATGCGGCAGATTGTTTGCCATCTTGTGTGATGGTTAAGTCTGTACTTACAGCTCTGGACAAGTTCATGGTAGGACCACCGAATACATACAAGTTGAATGCACGGTTCGGGTTATAGCCTCCGAAGAGGTTTATCAAATTCAATGTAGCATCAAGGTTGATTTCACCGAATTTCTTGCAATAACGATGATAACCATTGTCTTGATTATCCAAGCTTTGCCAGAAACCACCGAACTGGCCACGTACACCCCATACAGTAGTGATGTGCTTACCGATAGTGATGTTGGCGTTCATCGTGGGAGTATTGAAACCGTCATTGATTACAGACATGCCTCCAATGCCTAATCCGACATAAATATTATCCGAAGCCTTTTCGGTATAATATTTATTTTTTTCTTGCGCGTTCACTGTTACACAGGCACCGGCCAATAACAATGAAGCTATGATAAATTTACTTTTCATTGTAGTTTCTTACTTTTTTAGATTATACTATCTTTTTATTTTTGAAACTGATAATTAGTCAGCCAATGTGATACCACCACCTGCATTAGGATTATCACCATGACCATGTCCATGCTGATAGGCATGTTCGTGACCAGGCAGGGCCATTTCTTTAGCTGTAACAGTGATTTGGTAAATAGGGTTGTAATAAACGACTTTTATCTTCTCACCTGTAGCAGTAGCAGTCAGTTCATATTCAACATTAGCAGCTTGAATAGCATATTCTGCATTGTACATACACCATGCAGACGCTTGCAGCGTTTCTTCACCCTTATTCTCTACTTCCAATTGCTCCGGAGTAACTACAACGACTTTTGTTACAGCGCCTTTGGTTGCAACTGCGCTTTCATCCCACTTAGCTGTGTAATCAACTAAATAGTCACTCTCATTTTTTGCCCAAGTATTGCCATTATGATCAATACCGTCTGCTGCGTTACCGTATTTCATTATCGGGCTACCTACTTTTTCAGCATTTACAACACTCGGCTCTTTGCCAAATTCAGGACTTAAAATGATAACCGGTGAAAGGGATACCACTTGACCAGCGGCTACAGCCGGATATTTAACCGTTATGCTACCGGAAACGCCATTTACGGTTGCGGTAATAGTGGCTTCACCTGCAGCCAAGGCTTTATCACTTGCTGTTGATACAATGTTGTCTGCACCTGTGAAAGTAGCATTTTTAGTTACATTTTCATTAGTTGCTGCATCAATGACATTCGGAGTAAAGCAAACCATTGCAGGGTTTGGTTCAAATTTTACATTGAACTCTTCTTTTTCGCAAGAAGTGAAAGTTGTAGCCAAAGCTACTGCGGCACATGCGAGAACCGCATTCATACCGTTTAAGAACTTAATCTTTTTCATCTCAATAAATAATTAAAAATTTAACAATTCTGACTTAATAAAATATGGGTTAAAACTATTCTCTTCCATTATATTATCACTTGCCTCTGCCTTGTATTGCTTATAATAAGTCCTTTCATTACCCGCATTATATACAATGCCCATATGGGCAGAGGTATTTACACGCGGTATATACCCTCTTCTCTTATACTTATAAGGAGGCAATGATACCTGAAACCGGAATCCTCCATTCGCCTTGGCATGCTCTGCTTTCATAGCATAAAAGCCTATCGAACAATAGCGGAAATGACGAACCATTTCAAATCTGACCCCCTTTTCCTTCATTAGATACTGTTCAGCTTTCAGCGTGAACTGGGTATTGAACTGCGGCCAATAAAAGCTACCCCCCAAAGACCAAGTAGCAACCCATGTAGAAGGATCATAATGCAATTTAAATCCATTCCAATATCCGGTTCCAGTATATCCTATTCGAGCCAATAAAGAAAATCTCTCATCATTAAAAGGCCTAAAAAAATCCACATCAAATCCATATTGATCCGCATTAAAATATCCGACAGTCACTTTGCCAAACACATTATACGGCAACCTGAAGCGTTGTGAAAGAGTCAAATTTCCCGGATGAACCTTACCTTCATATTTTCCATACCCATCATTATAAACCGGTATTTTCACTTGTGCCGTTAGTTTCATTCCTTTCCATAACGAAACCTCTATCGCAGGGCTCAAATCAAACAAGACCTGATAAATCTGTGTAATCACCAGATTCTTGAAAGCTAATTGAGGATACACCAATACATCAATCTTGAACAAAGAGCTATTTTTCAACTTTATTTTCCGTGCATTCTTCCAAGTATCACCCAATTCATAGCTTACATTCCAGTCATCACGTTCTGCTTGGAGCACCGAATCACCCTTTATAGGATGATAATAAAGAGAAATCTGGGGTACATTATTGTCCAGAACTATTATTCGGCATGACTTTTCTTCCGGTAAACCCATCTTTTGGATAACATCCACCGCTTTGCCTATGCCTACACCTTGCAAACGATATGCAGAGTTCTGCAGAACATAAACACGTTCATTGCCATCTTCTGTCCATCCAACATTTTCAAATCCCATTTTCACTAAAGCATTTACAGTACTTTCCCCCGTTTGGCAAATCCCTTTCAAAGGAAGCAAACAGTATAAAAAGAACGCTGCACATTGTGCTATTGTTTTAGTTGTTAGGCACTTTCTTATGTTAGAGTTTTTATACCTCATCTTTTTCAACCATTTTTTGTGTCCGTATAACACAAAATATGGTGCAAAAATAGACACATTTTTAATAATACCAAAGATTTTTATATGAAAAAACGAAATAATGTTGTTTTTTCCTCAAAAGCCCCTAATAAAGACTCAGATTGTTTATATGAAGTATATTAGCTATCTTGAAATCCTTAATATAGTTGTACGTAATTGTTATACAGAATGTTGTTTTTTGTGCCAAATAGTCATTTTTAGCAGTTTTGGCTAACTCACTTATCTCTGTAGAAAGGATAAATAGAAGAAATATCTGCAAGAATTAAAGAGAATGACAAATTGCACTTCGCATTTAACCAACCCCTATGATATATTAGGAATTAAATCGATAGCCTTCTTTTTACTTTCATCTACAAGCTTTGCATAAATTTGTGTTGTCTGTATATTGGTATGTCCCAATAGTTTGGAGACTGTATATAAATCTACTCCCAATGTCAGCATCATTGTTGCATGTGTGTGGCGCGCTGTGTGGAAAGTGATAGGCACTGCAAGGAAAAGCGTAGAGGTGAAGATTAAACGTAAGTCGTTTGAAATGAGCAATGTTTCTGTATTTTGCTAAATGTGGAAAATGCAAACGGTAACGGAATATTGAGGTCATTCGGTTACCAAACCGTTAGCCGGGCAGTTACCGAAACGGATGTCGGTAACGGTAGGCAATGAAAAGAAGTCCTCACCGTTTCGTTTGCGCTCATCCACAGTATTTTGCGTATCAAGGAACGCTTATAGACAGGCTAATTTTGCCAACAAAAAATATAAGCGTATGAAAGTGGAAAAATTCAAGGTGCTGCTCTACCTCAAAAAGAGCGAACCGGACAAGTCGGGCAAAGCCCCGATAATGGGAAGAATCACCGTAAACCGGAGTATGGCGCAATTCAGTTGCAAGCTGTCCTGCACTCCCGAATTGTGGAATCCTCGTGAAAGCCGTCTGAACGGCAAGGGCAAGGAGGCGGTGGAGACCAATGCCAAGATTGAAAAGTTGCTGTTGGCGGTGAACAACGCCTTCGATAACCTTGTAAGCCGTAAAGTGGATTTTGATGCCACCGATGTGAAGAATCATTTTCAAGGCAGCATGGAAACGCAGATGACGCTCATGAAAATGACGGACGTTGTCTGTGACGACCTCAAAGCCCGTATCGGCATAGACCGTGCGAAAGGCACTTACCCCGGCTATCACTATATGCGTCTGACACTCGGGGAGTTCATCAGGCACAGGTACAAGGTCAGGGACTTGGCATTCGGGCAATTGACGGAGCAGTTCATCCACGACTATCAGGCTTTCGCCATGGAAGAGAAAGGCTATGCAATTGATACCGTCCGCCACCATCTTGCCATTCTGAAAAAGATCTGTCGCCTTGCCTACAAAAAAGGGTATGCCGAGAAATGCCATTTCCAGCATTTTGCCCTGCCCAAACAATCGGAAAGGACACCACGGGCATTGAGCCGTGAATCGTTCGAGAAAATCCGTGACGTGGAAATACCTGCTTACAGAAAATCCCACATGCTGGCACGTGACCTTTTCCTGTTTGCCTGCTACACGGGCGTATCATACGCCGATGCGGTTTCTATTACGAATGAAAACTTGTACACAGACGACAACGGGGCGTTGTGGCTGAAATACCGTCGGAAGAAGAACGAGCATAGGGCGAGCGTGAAGCTCCTTCCCGAAGCGTTGGCGTTGCTTGAAAAATACAAGGACGAGACAAGGGAAACGCTTTTCCCGATAATCCACCATCCGAACATGAAGCGGCACATGAAAGCGTTGGCGGCACTGGCAGGCATCAAGGATGATTTGTGCTATCATCAGGCGAGGCACAGCTTCGCCTCGCTGATTACGCTTGAAGCAGGTGTGCCGATAGAAACCATCAGCAGGATGCTGGGACATTCCGACATTTCCACAACACAGGTCTATGCCCGTGTCAGCCCGAAGAAACTTTTCGAGGACATGGACAAGTTCATAGAAGCCACCAAAGATTTTCAATTAGTTCTTTAATCCTTTAATACAGAAAACTATATGCGAAGCACATTTTCACTTTTACCCTACATTAACCGCAGCAAAGTAAAGGCTGACGGTACGACCGCCATACTCTGCCGCATAACCATTGACGGCAAACAGACTGCCATCAGTACGGGGATTTATTGCCGACCGGAAGAATGGAACAGCAAGAAAAACGAGATTAAATCCGTAAGGGAAAATAACCGCTTACGAGAATATTTACGACTGACAGAGGAAGCCTACAATGAGATACTGAAATCGCAAGGTGTGGTCAGTGCCGAGATTTTGAAGAACCACATATCCTTGAACAACATCCATCCGACCACTCTTCTACAGATGGGAGAATGGGAACGTGAGCGGTTGAAGAAGCATTCCGAAGAAATAGACTCGACTTCTTCCTATCGAAGTTCAATGTATTATCAGAAGTACCTGACGGATTTTCTTACGTCCATCGGTAAAAAGGACATTCCCCTTGAAGAAGTGACGGAGGATTTCGGCAAGTCCTACAAAGCCCACTTGAAGAAATGCAAGAACTTCGGGGCTTCCCAGACCAACCATTGCCTGCGTTGGCTGAACCGACTGTTGTACCTTGCAGTAGACAAGGAGATTCTCCGTGTAAATCCCTGTGAGGACTTGGAATATGAGACAAAGCCGGAAGCAAGGCACAGGTACATCAGCCGTGAGGAGTTCAAGAAGATACTTTCCACACCGATGTATGACAAGCGTATGGAACTGGCAAGACGGGCTTTCATATTTTCCACCCTGACGGGACTGGCGTATGTGGACATCAAACTTCTTCATCCCCACCATATCGGAACAAACGCTGATGGCAGACGGTACATCCGCATCAACCGAAAAAAGACAAAGGTGGAGGCATTCATACCCTTACATCCCATAGCGGAGCGGATATTGTCGCTGTATAACACGACCGATGACGAGAAGCCCGTGTTTCCTCTTCCCAACCGTGATGCCCTATGGTTTGAGGTTCACGAGTTGGGAATAACCATAGGGAAAGAGGAAAACTTGACCTATCACCAAAGTCGGCACAGTTTCGGAACATTTTTGATTTCGGCAGATATACCGATTGAGAGTATCGCCAAGATGATGGGACACTCCAATATTCGGACGACACAGGGTTATGCACGGATAACCGATGATAAAATCTCAAAGGACATGGACAAGCTGATGGAACGCAGAAAGATGCAATTTACCTGCGAAAAAACAAATAACAGTAAATAAACAATATCAATTCAGCATATTATGAAAAGAGGAATAATAACAATCAGTGAAACGGGTGCTGTCATTATGCCGACCGCACCCGTGTGGATGACGCAATTTGAGATTGCCGACCTGTTCGGTGTGTTCTCCTGCGATGTCCGCAAGGCGATACGGGTAATCTACAAGAACAAGGAACTGAATGAAGCCGATACAATGCGATATATCAGACAACCAGACGGTATCAGCTGTGACACTTACAACCTTGAAATGGTCGTAGCCGTTGCATTCAGGATATGCAGTAAAGAAAGTATTCTGTTCAGACGGTTTGTAATAAGTGAAATCTGCGCCACCAAGAAAGGGAATCCGTTCACACTGTTCTTCTCTTGTGGCAGAGGTAACAACCGATGGTATAGTTGAAGTCCATCCCGCCAGCCACTTGTTCCCAATGTCGGATGCAAAGGTAGCGTGTGGCTCTGACGGCATTGGCAAGGTCAGGCGGCAGAGCCGTTCCGTGGACAATCTTCCTCTTTCAGAGCGTATTCTCCACGGAAACCTTGCCACTGCCCGCCACACGCAAAAGAGGCATCCGTGGGCGGAAACAAGCGACTGATGGGAAATCAGAAGATAGAAAGGAACGGCTTACAGACGAAGCAAGATATTGATGCTTCATCCGTAAGCCGTTCCTTTTTGCCGAGAGTTCATTGCTCCGCAATCATGGGGCAGACGGCAAACTGCGCTCCTTCAAGAAAATCAGGTTGCCCTCTGTCGGTAGGCGGAGCGGTATCCGTCAGCCAGCATCCTTTCGATGTCCGATTCACGGTAGAGGATTTTGCCGCCTAATTGTATGTAGGGTATGCGACCCTCGTTGCGGTAGTCCTGAAGCGTACGGCGGCTCACTTTCAGCCGTGCCGACACCTCCTTGTCGGTGAAGAAACGCTCGCCGCCTAATGTCGGGCGGTAGTGAGCGGTCAGATGCTCTACATTGTCCAGCAGCCGGTCAAGGCTGCCCATGAAATGGATTATCCACTCGTTGTCTCTGTTAATCAGTTCGTTCATATTACTTTGGATTTAGTGGAATTATTGTTGTTACTCTATTCGGTTATCAGATTGTCCTGCCCTTGAACTTCGCTTCCTTTCGTTTGTCCTCCACGATGGAAACGATACGCTTCACATCTTCGGGACGGTAGTAGGTTTTGTGATTGATTTGGCTATATGCCAATGTGCCGTTATCCCGAAGAGTCTGCAACGTGCGTGGGCTGATGTTGAGCATCCGGCACACGTCCTGATTATCCATCCACTCGCTCATTGTCTTTTCTCCATGCCGCCGGCAGACGGCATCCATACGGCGTACAAAATGGTCGAACTTGGCGACCATCGCCTCAAAGGTCTTTCTTTCGATTGATACGATTTCCATATTGTCTTTCTTTTAATTGTTACTGTTTCTTTTGCCGCAAAGGAATACAGAATCAGCTGTTCTGCAATGGATTTCTCCAAAGTGGCAGCGTGTTGCGCCGATACGGTAGCCTTTGTCCGGGTTACCGTTTTTCTTTTAGTCGTTATCATTCCTTTTTCCGCAAAGAAATATACAATCCGTTACCCGACAATGGATTTTCCGGAAGTGGCAGCATGTGGCACAGGGTGGTAGCGGTTGGCTTAGGCACAGCTCACCGATAGCCCGATCCGTTCAGCCCTTAATTCCGATATTTAATAAAGAAGTCACAGTCAAAATAAGAGCTTAATTCTGAAATTGCCCGTGCCTGAACCTTTACCCCCTGGGGCATTCACATCCGGCAAATCGGTGAAATCCTCACCGATGTTTCTATCGCCATACGGCAAAACCGCACAAAATTGCCTAAGAGAATCCGAATGCTTGACCTATTGAATCACAGGCAGTTATTTTGCTTCCGACAATCGGTCGACTATGCGCATACAGACCACGAGTATTAACTTTTAAAATGTAACAAGATGGCAAAGAAAAGAAATTACGAGAACGATGAAGCGTACAAGAACTTCAGACTGGAAGACTATCTGCCTTCCATGAACAGACGTGAGCCGGAAGCAAAGATTTCCGAGCCGGAGCAAGACACAGCCACGGAAGAGACGGCACTCTTTCCTCCGTTGGATGCACCGGACATATCCGCAATACAGGCTGCGGCTTCAGAAACAATCCGACCTGACGGGCAGGATGTACAGGAGGATGAAGCTGGAACCGACGATGCCGATGAAGAGGATGTGGAGATCGCTTCGGTTGAAACGGAAATACCCGTTAAACGGACTGTTACCGGACGCATCAGCAGCAAACAACGCAGACTCTCTTTGGAGGAGTATCGCTCCACGTATCTGCAAGTTCCCAGAATCACAGACCGCAAGCCTGTGTTCGTCAGCGGTGAGGTGCGTGACAGGCTGGATGAGATAGTCCGCCGTCTCGGAGGCAGGGGGATGAGCGTGTCGGGGCTGGTCGAAAACCTCGCCCGTCAGCACTTCGCCTCCTACGGAAACGACATCGAACAGTGGCGTAAATTGTAGGAATTAAGACAAGACCGACGGGGTGTGTTCGGGGTATCTTTCATAGATGCTCAAAATCACTTGTAACGAAGTTTGGAGGGAGCAAGTTTATGTTTCGGGCAGACCGAAACCGCTTGCCCCGCTCCAAACCTCGCAGGGAAGGCACATCCCGTTGGTCTATTCTTCATGTAATCATTGCACTTAGTGAATACATTAAATTTTAGGATATTATGGACAACGAAAAGAGAAAGGACAACGGACGGGAACGAGCCAACAAGGGCGGTCGCCCCGTCAAGGGAGCTGCCGAGAAACTGAAATACCGTATCACGGTAAAGATGGCAACGGAGGACTACTACCTGTTGAAGTCCAAGGCGAAGTCGGCAGGAATTTCAGCCAGTGAATTTATCCGTGGTTGCATCACGAAAGGCGGAGTGAAAGAACGGCTCTCGAAAGAGCACGGCGACCTTATCCGCAAACTGTGCGGCATGGCGAACAACCTGAACCAGTTGGCGAGAAAAGCGAATGCGGAGGGCTACACTTCCGTGTTCATACCCTGTCGCACACTGGTGATAGAGATAGACAACCTTGTAAACCGGATACGCCTATGATAGCCAAAATCATGAAAGGCTCGGACTTCAAGGGTGTGGTTTACTACATTCTGAACGATGAAAAAGGTACTCAAATCATAGATGCGGACGGCTTATTTTTGGAAAATAACGACACGATAGCGCAGGGATTCACCGGTCAGGCACGGATGAATCCGAGGGTGACAAAGGCTGTCGGGCATATCGCATTGAGCTTCTCAAAGGAGGATGCGCCACGGCTGAACAATGCGGTCATGGCTCGGATAGCCCGTGAGTATATGGAGCGGATGGGCATCAAGGATACGCAATACATCATCGGGCGGCACTTCGACAAGGAGCATCCGCACGTGCATATAGCGTTCAACCGTATCGACAATAACGGCAAGACCATTTCCGACAGGAACGACCGCTTTCGCAGCGAGCGCATCTGCAAGGAGCTTATCAAAAAATACGGGCTTCACTTTGCCAATGGTAAGGAGCAAGTGAAGGTAGAGCGTTTGCGAGAGCCGGACAAGACGAGGTACGGGCTATATCAAATCTTGAAGGCGGAAGTCGGCAGATGCAAGGATTGGAACACCTTGCTTGAACGGTTGAAGCGGCAGGGCGTCGATGTGCAGTTCAAGTACAAGGGGCAGACAAACGAAATTCAAGGTATAGTCTTTACGATGAACGGCTACCGCTTCAACGGCTCGAAGATAGACCGCGCTTTCAGCTATTCCAAGATTGACGCGGCATTGAGCCGTAACAATTACGAGGAACGACAGATGCGACCGCAACCACATCCGCAATCTAATCGGGACGAGATAAGCCAAATTTCAGATAGTGGCGGCAATCTTATCGAGGGGTCTTTAGGCTTGTTTTCTCCAAGCAATCAACCGGAGGAACAGCAGCCTTATGATCCTTATTTGAGAAACAAGAAAAAGAAGAAACAACGTAAAATCAATTGGTAACTATGGCAGACAATAACAATGTATTCATCCTCTTTGAGGAAATCAAGACAACCTTAAATGGCATCAAAAGTAAATTGGAAGAGTTGCCCGACGTGGCAGACCGACAGCCTCAAATCGGGAATGACAAGCCGGATTTATCCCCGATTAAGGAGGCTGTTGTGGAAACGACAAAGGCTCAATCCGAAGAGATTAAGGACTTGTTGGCAAGGCAATGGGAGGCTTATGCACAGGTGACAACCGTGATTTTGAAGCGAATCGGTTTCCTTGAAGAACAGTTTAAAGTACCGGATGTTCAACAGCAACTGCCCCGACAGGATCATATCCACAGGCACAGCTTCGACATCAAATCGAGCAAGGTCTTTTCTTTCGTTGTGGGGATTGGTGTGATATGCGCCTTGTCCCTGTGGGGCAACATCGGACAATGGCAGTCCAAACGTCAGTATGCCGATGATGCGCTGAAGTTCCGTGCCATCCGCTCTTGGGGCGGATGCAATGCCAATGATGTGCTTTGGCTGAACAAGGTGTTCGACATCCGCCGGGACGAAAAAGCCATCGAGTGGGTACGGAAACAGGCGGACGGATATGGCACGACTTTGAAAGCCGTTTCCGACAGCATCATGCAGGAAGACATGAAAGGCAAATCTCCGACCGATAACCTTAAATCCGATTGATATATGGCATCGGTAAAGGTCAAGTTCCGCCCTTCGACTGTCGTAGACAAGGAAGGGACAATATACTACCAAGTCATCCATAACCGAGTAATCCGTCAGATAAAGACGGATTACCGGGTGTTCAGGGAGGAATGGAATGAGAAAAGCGGTGTAGTAATTCTTTCTGCCAATGGAAGAACAGATATTCTACGTTCGATAAAGGAACGTATCGGATGGGATTTGAAGAGGCTGAAAGCCATCATTGGAAGAATGGAAAACAGCGGTAATGTTTTCACGGCAGATAGTATTGTGGAGGAATATCAAGAGGCCACAAGGGAACAATCCTTCTTCCGGTTCATGGAGGGTGTCATTGTTCGTCTGAAACTGCTTAACAAGGAACGGACAGCGGAGAATTATGCAGCCACGCTAAAAAGCTTCATGCGCTTCCGGGAAGATAGCGATGTCCTGTTGGACGAATTTAGCTCCGACCTTATGATGGAATATGAGGCTTACATGAAGGCGCAGGATATAACCATGAACACAGTCTCATTCTATATGCGCATACTCCGTGCGGTGTATAATCGTGCCGTGGAGAAAGGACTGACGGAACAGCGCAATCCATTCCGGCACGTCTATACAGGCATAGACAAGACCGTGAAACGTGCCATTCCACTGAAAGCCATTAAACAGATTAAGGAATTGGACTTGTCCATGAATCCGTCATTGGAGTTTGCAAGGGATATGTTCCTCTTCTCGTTCTATACACGTGGAATGTCGTTCATTGACATGGCCTACTTGAAAAAGAAAGACTTACAGAATGGAATCCTTTCTTACCGCAGACGCAAGACGGGGCAACAGCTTTTCATCAGGTGGGAGAAGTGTATGCAGGAAATAGTCGACAAATACCAGAGAAATGGGACTGATTACCTGCTGCCTATAATCAATAAGGTGGGTAATGAGCAGCGACAATACCGTAATGCACTACGCCTCGTCAATAACAAGCTAAAAGAAATAGCAATAATCGTAGGATTGCAAGTGAATCTCACTATGTATGTCAGCCGCCATTCTTGGGCAAGCATAGCAAAGAACAAGAATGTACCGCTTTCCGTCATCAGCGAGGGAATGGGACATGATTCCGAGGCGACTACTCAAATCTATCTGGCATCATTGGACAATTCTTTGGTGGACAAGGCGAACGAGATGATATTGAAAAATCTGTAGGAGTGTGTTTAGCAAAATAGGTTATCTCTTCGTAAGAGAGGGATTTGTCGGTGTAAAAATACTCAAAATAGCGCAAATCAAAGAATGTATCGGGGAGAAAATCAACTTTTTATATCAAAAAACATAGAAAGAACATAGAAATGTTTAGCAAAAAGATAACTATCATGATTTGAAGTGTTGATTTTTAGTACGTTTCTATCCTAATCCCTCTCTTACGAAGAGAGGGAGAAAAATTCGACGTAAAAGATAAGAAATGGAAAAGAAAAGTCTTTATATTGTCATAGGAATAGTTATGAGCATTGTGTTATGCGCATTGAGTGGATGTGGATATGATAGAATTGGAACTTCTTCTGAAAAAAGTAAGATCCGTCCAATTCTCGTTATAGCCTTTCTCTAATAAATCGGTTAAGTTATGAGATTAGAAAAGTGGTTTATTTCAAACTTGGATGATTCGCAAAGAAAAATCATCATACAAAGTATAACCGATGATATAATAGTACAAGGAGCGGCTGGTAGTGGAAAAACGAATCTCGCCATCCATCGTGCTCTACAGGCAAAAAATAAAGGAAGTTATGCTATTGTCATTTTTACCGTGGCCTTGAAGAGAATGATAGCATATGGTATGCAGGCACTTGGTTTAGACAAGGAACGTATAGCATATGAATGGGCTTGGACTCACCGCGGTTTCGATTTGACTGGAGATGTGTATTGGGAGAAAGGAAATAGAAATACGCTCTATTTGGTAAATGATTTAAGCGTCAGAAAATTTGAACGCACAGAAAAGGACAAGACTACCTATGGAATTGACTTCGCAGATTGGGTTGATTATAAGTTCTACTCTGCCTTTGGACGAAGAGTTAGTTGGTTTAGAGAAATTCCATACACATCAGGCTTTAGCGTGACAAATACAGAAAAATTTGAACTGATTCCAAGTGGAACCATGTACAAACAATCTGAAGACCGTATTGATTATCTCATCATCGATGAAGCGCAAGATTTCAACGTATCAGACTATCAATCAAGAATGATAGCCCATAGAGGAAAAAGCCTTTCCTTGTTTGGGGATTCTGTACAACAAATGAACTTCAATGGTAGTTCCATTGATGAAATTGCTAAAACTTTGGGATATAAACGTTTCTCGTTAGATTACAATTATCGTTTGCCAAAGACCATAGCAAAAGTAGCTCAGCAAATTCAAAGTGTCAAGGTGGATTTGATGACAAATAACATGAAAGATGGTGGTAATAGCGACTATCCTAATTATCCAAAACCCATTATCACGAAATACTCTTCCAAAGAGAAAGAGTTAGAAGGCATCTTAAATAGGATAAAAATGGAAGATTTGGACGATGTGGCAATCTTGGTTCCTGATGAGAGTGACGTGCGTGAAGTAAACGATTTTTTAACACAAAGAGGGATAAATACTCAGGTGCATTATCGAACTGGAAATGTCGTTCCTTTTAGGACAATCAACACTTTGGATTTTTCAAATAACGACCTACCATGTATTCTTACATACTATGCAGCAAAAGGGTCTGAATTCGACAATGTTTTTGTTCCATTTGCTAATGAGGCGAATACCTGTAAAAGGAATGCTTTCTATGTAGCATGTACTCGTTCTTCACGTAATCTTTATATTTCCTACACGGGCAAGAAAACATCATTTTTAAAAGCTGAACACCATCCGCCAGGAAGGCTACCGCAGTGTCATGATAAACTACAACCCCG
>OGZL01002151.1_pt1 | contig 14848 bp, 10 predicted proteins | sample 1576761 | NCBI WGS metagenome assembly OGZL01 (sample SAMEA3541595, study PRJEB24748) | human gut metagenome | biome: human gut; feature: human-associated habitat; material: faeces | place: China | collected 2012
AAGAAATTAGGGATTACAGAAAAAGCAGTAAAAAATCGAAAAGGAGATTCTTTAGAAAAGTTAAGAAAGCTTGTTTGAAAACAAAAAAGGTGGGAATTGGAATATTTTCCCACCTTTTTTTATTACTTTTTAAAATAGAAATTCTTTTGAAGTCTAAAATATCCTTCTGGACTTATGAGTATCATATCATCACCGAGCCGATCTAATTCAGAAGGTTCTATAATATATTCTTTATCCTCTGATTCAGTCCGAGAAGTACCCGAAGCCGACCTAGAAACTGATCTTTTCTTAGTTTCCTTATATCCTATCAACTTAGAAAAAGTTTCAAGGCTTTCTAAATCTCCAATCCCTCCCAGAAGTACTTTATAATCAAAATTTCCTATTAAACTACGTGTTACATTTTGACCGTACAAAATAATCAAGTCGGCTAGATTCTGGGTTAAAATCATAAGTCGGCAGAATCTTTTACGGTATTTTCGGGTAGCTTCGAGAATCATTCCGCTATCAATGTGCAAAGATGCGTATTCATCGAGAGCCAAAAGGATTGTTTTTGAAGTTCCTTTATTTACAACTCTGGAAGAAATATACTGCATGAATTGGCTTACGATGATGTTCATAAGGGGAGCATACAGTTCTAATTTTTCATCTTGAACAATCACGAAAATGTTATTTTCTTCAATACAATCTGGTTTGAGAGCAGTTTCTCCATTACCAGGACGGCGAACGCTATTTATTACATTTTTGTTCGTGGCAAACAACGAAATAGCTTCGCACGCCTGTTGAAAACAACCGCTCGTATTAGCTTCATTCGCACCTTGAAACCCATTTATGTACATCACAGCTTCTTCGTTTCCGATCTCGTCTATTTCATTAAACAAAGTCTGCCACGAACTAGATACTATCTTTCTGCAGATTTCACAAAAATCTAGTCCTTGATGAAAGAAAGTTATAAGCGAAGCCATTAAAATCTTTCGTCCGTTCATCAAGAAAAATTTTGCATTGTCGTTCATGTTGGGACTTTCGGGCATCAATAAAATTGCAAGTTGACACAATGCTTCGTTCTGTTGATCCTTATTATCCATTTTATCTATTATATTAAAAGCATCATAAGGAAGCGTGTCGGGGTTTTCTGGTTCAAATACAAGTTTATTTTCCATGGTAGGGCAGTTTTTACTAATGTCCCCAGAAATATCAATGGTAAGGCTTGATCCAGTCCATGATCTTAGGGTTGGGATCAAAAGGGAAGAAGTCTTTCCCTTGCCAGTTCCGGCACAGACGAAACAATGTTGTTCTTGACTCACATTAGAATATAAAACTTTGTTTTTAATTCTTCCGAATATGATTCCATGCACCTTTCCCCTTTTTCCCCATTTCAGACCAACCAATTTTTTACCTTTATGATCTCGAGCTTTTCCCCGTCCTTGCAAGAAGAGAAGGAGTAGAAGAGAAACACACGCTAATACTATAAAAAACTTCTCATTTAGAATCATTTCTACCACCTTCTCTCAACGGTTCGGTTTCTCTGGATCTCCCGTTCCTGTTTTAACTCCTTAACTGTCCGATTTCCCCCTTGTTGCTTCGTGATTCCGGTATACACACCGCAGTTCATCCCCCTATTTTTAAGAAACTTGTCTAAGTCTGGGTGGAAGTTCCGAAGTTCTTTCCTATTAATAACATTATCACAGCAGACTTTTATACCTTGCTCATGCTTCGGATCTGGTACAACTGGGATCGCTAAATAATGCATATGCGACCGCCCGGATTCGTCCTTGTGAACCACAGCTTGAACACAATTTTCTTCTCCATAACGCTCATTAAGGAAATCAAAACAATTATAGAAGAACAGATCTTCCATGTCCTTCGGAACATCTTCCGGAACTGTAATCACCCAAGAGAAGATAGTTTTAACATCTTTCCTGTTATAAACATAACATTGACTAATTCTCTGTTTGTAATAATCGTATGTAGAAATGTCTCTTTGAATCAGTGAATAATCTAAATTCTTCTTATTGATATCTATATCCTTGTTTGAATAATTCTGATTTAGTCGTTCATTGTGACGGATAATGTTATAAATATTCTGTTGTGAAATTTTTTCTAGACTTGCCATAATTTTATTTTCTCCTTTATCCTTGCCTGTTGAGTTTTTCTCTTATCAGGTTCTTTTTTTCTTTTCTCTATAGGACAGACGAATAAAAGTCGCTCAACGCTCCTAATATTCTGCCTGCCCTATAGCAAGATATGGTAGAATCGAGACGATTCTTCCACCACTTCGTAATGCAAGCATTACTTCGTTTATCTTGCCAAAGGGTAAACCCTCTGGACACCCCTTGCTTCAAGTTTTGCTCTATAAAACAGAGCTTCACTTGAAACAAGAGGGGTTATATCACCCCTACGGCTTTTATTCTGTTCTATAGTACAGAACAGTAATAAAAACCTACCCCCGACCACATCCACGTTCCATAAGAATCAAGATTTTCCACATCGTTACATCATTATTCAGTTCGTGAAAGTGTTCGATCAAGAAGGTATACACTTCTTCTGTGTATACCTTTTCAGAGGTGTCCAGACGCTCTATAAAGGACTTTGCATCTTCTATATACAGTTCTCTTAGAAGAGTGTCAAAGTGGACTATAAGGGGCTTATAGAGACTCATAGGGATGCACATTCTTTTATTTGTTTTGCAGTCTCTTAGAGCCGTACGGACGAGCATTTTCTTAATCTCTGCAATGTCCGTGTTCGCATCGGTTGCCAATACTTCGATAATTGATAATCCGAAATCTTCCATACTAATAACTCCTTTCTTCCTGTTGGATTTCCCTTTTGATCTCTTTTTTGATCTCTTTTTGAAATTCCTTTTGAATCCATCTGGAAACTTGTTGTTCAATCCCACCTAAATAAACAGTGAAATTCTTTTCATCTTTTTCAAAATCTAAATTATCCATAACTTTATTCCTTTCTGTATCATTGTTTTAGTATTGTAATACATATATGTAAAAAATATTTTCAAAAATACCCTATATAACAGAAGAGAATAAAATTTGAACCTTTTGTTTCTAATTTTGGATATCCCTAGTAAGAAAAAAAGCTTAAAACAGCATTCTTAACCACCATAGGGGTAAACAAAATAACTAAATTTGTACCAATATGGTGTTCAAAATTCATGTACAGAAATTGTCATACCCCTTTCCCACTTTTTTTTGGGATATATATAGCAGGACTTTTTTATTGTATATAGGGGAGAGTTTTGCGTGAATAAAAGCTTGATTGAAGGACTGGAAAATGAGATAATTTGGTTAAAGGACAATATCCAGAACCCGAGTATGAAGATGCTGATTGAAGAATATGAAAAAGCATTAGTAGAGATCGGATGGAATCCGGATGAAAAAATTAAAATAACTAGGAGAGGAGAATATAAAACAAGTTCACCGTTCCAGTGTTGCTTGAAAAACAGGGTGGCCGTTCTCAAAAGAGCCTACGATTATTTCTATTCTGGAAAGAATATGACTTTAGAAGCCTGTTTTGAAAAATCAATGGAGCGTTTTGGAAAGCTTATCAAAGGAGAAGTTCGCTCAACAGAGAGTTCATATATATATAGGAACAATTTCAAACGTTTCTTCGGGAAATATGAAATTTCAAAAAAACCAATTTCTCAGATTAAGGCAAGCATGATCCATGAACACCTTGAGGACATTTGCATGGAACAAAAGTTATCAGCGGACGGTCTGTCCGATGCAAAAACGGTACTAGGAAAGGCTTTTAGTTATGCCTATAACCATGATATTATCACAAATAATCTTATGGTTGGAATCAATACTTCTGATATTGTGACTCGAGAAGTCAATAACGATGATCGGGTGTACACGGTGGAAGAAAGAGATAAACTACTTACTGTAATGACGGATGAGAAAGTTCTGTCAAGATATAGAAAAGGTTCGTTGGCTTATGTGGCTGCAAGGGCGTTATGTTTAGCCTTTTGTGCCCCGTTACGAAATGGAGAAATTCGCTCTTTAAAATGGTCTGATGTAGATTTCACAGAAGGATCAGAAAGTATTTTTGTTCATTCTCAAATCCGGAGATTTACGGATGAAAATGGCAGACAGAAATATATTTATGGAAGTAAAACCAAAGCCAAAAAGCGAAAAGGAAACCGAACTCCGTCTTTGTATGACTTTGTAGTTGAGATTTTGAAAAAGCAAAGGGCAAGCAGTCCGGAAGATGCTGTTTATATTTTTGAAAGCAAAGGAAAGCCACTTGCTGAAAACACGCTAAATCAGTGGTTGCGAAAATTCTGCGAGATTGCAAAAGTGGAGTATTTGCCAAGCCATTGCATTCGATTTTATGCGGTTACGGCGTTAAATGAGCATGGAATTGATAGAAATAGAATTCAGCACACGGCAGGACATTGTTGTCCAAGTACCACGGATCATTATATCAGAGTTGCGAGATCCAACGAGCTTACCAAACGAGAAGCAAATACGGTATACGGTTATGAAAGTGCATAAAAACGGAATAAAGGTAGAAATACTTTACCCTACTAAATCCTACCAAATTTTTAGAGGTAAAAAAACAGCGGAATCCATTGGATTTCCGCCATTCTTAGACATCGGAGTGACAAGACTTGAACTTGCGGCCTCTACTTCCCTAAAGTAGCGCTCTACCACCTGAGCCACACCCCGAAACGCAAGTTATATTATAACTGCACCTTTTGATAAAAGCAAGTACTTTTTTTACTTTTTTAGATTTTTTATATCAATATTTTCAGGTGTGGCTAAAAGTATTGAAAAACGGTTGGTGCATAGGAAAATCACAGTAGAGAAACAGATAATAAGTGACAGGGCAGGAAAGTATTGCTATACTGAAAGCATTAAGTGGAATAAACGGAATGTACGGAAAGGGAAAGTTATGAAAAAACGGATTTGTATCAGTATAGCAGGAATTCTTGTCCTGTCTTTGCTTACCGGGTGCTCGGCAGCCGGACAGGTGATGAAGCTGTGGGAGCAGACGGCATGGGAAGAACAGCACAGGACAGAGCAGGAAGAAGAAAAAGAAGAGGAAGAAATTGATCCGGGATATACCTATGAGCAGCCGGAGGAGGAGACCGGAGGTTCGGTACAGGAAGACGGGATGGAGGATCTGCAGGCATTGTTTGATGCCGGGTTTCCTTATCATCTGAACGGCAGATATGCGGTCCAGGGAGAGATGATTTATTTTGCATCGAATGAAGCGGTTTACGGCTACAATCAGATCACCGGGGAGTTTGAGGCTTTTCCGCTTACCGGTGCCGATTATGAAATGCCTAAGATCTATTCGGGGATCGCGGATAACGGAAAGCTTTATCTCGATGGAGAATATCTGTACTACTTTAATGACTTCTATCTGGAGAGGGGGGATCGTGCAGAAAGTCTTCTGTATCAGGTGGATCTTTCTACCGGTGAGGCTTCTCAGGTGGAGTTTCCGGTTGATGAATATGTGAGGGATGTGTATATTCTGAGTCATCAGATGTATCTGCGGACATATGATGAAAACTACAACACCAGATACCATACGATCGCATTAGAGGAAAATGGAGACATCGGGGAAGAGATTACCGGTACATGGGAGGATGGACGCGCTTCCATTCCGGCAGGGTATGAAGAGATTCGGCCCGTGGATATGGAAGGCAGGCTTTATTATGCCTATCAGAACCGGTATTTCCCACAGATCCTTTTGCAGGATGAAAATCAGAATTATGTCCTGTATGATCCGGATACCGAAGAGATAACGGAACTGCTTTCTTCGGACTATTCCGTGAACTATTATGATGGCTGGCATTTGCTGTATTACTTAGGTGAATATATGTCCGAGGACGGGGAAGCCCATCAGTATTACCGGAACCTTAACACAGGGGAAGAATACGAGCTTTCTGCTGAAAAGCGGAATGTGATTGGTGCGGATATTGAAGGAATCTATTATATGAAGCACAATTCGGAAACGAATCTGCATCAGACCGAAGATCAAATGTGGTATCAGACCTATGACAGTCTGGATCAGGGACGGGAAGGACAGTATTTATATCAGATTATCTGGAGTCCATATATTAAGTGGAATCTGGATCTGGTAGAGAATAGTCTCCTGACGCTCTCCCATGGAGAGCTGTATGTCATTGAGGATTCCGGGGATCAGGTCGTTTTTGCTTCCTATAACTGGCTGACCGGAAAATCGGAAAACGCAGTCGTTCTTGCGGACCGGAGAATTGATCAGATCGGGCAGTTTTACTATGAAGCGGATGAAGAACTGTGTGAGAATTGCGGCAAACCAGTATATGCATATTATATAGAAGGTTTTACCCTGAATGTAAGCATGCCGGGAGATGAAGCAATTAATGCGCAGTTACAGGAAATAACGGATTCCATGATAGAGAATGCCCCAGAAGTGGGTATAGATGAGGAAGAATACCATGATGGAGTGTACTTTAGGGAAGGTTCGATTACCTGTGAAGTAGATCTTTCTTATTACAATGACCGTTACATGGGACTTTTGCGGAGCGGGTATGATGATTACAGCGGCGCAGTCCATGGAATGCCCTATAGGCATTTCCTGCTTTATGACCGGGAGACGGGAGAAAAGCTTTATCTGGACGATATTCTGGCAAGCTCCGAAGAGGAGTTAAATGCCATCGTGACCCGGATGTTTGAAGAAAGGCATGGTGGTGAGGTAACCTGGGAAAAGGAACTTGAGTATATCTCAGAAAACGCCGGATTTCTGGAGGGTCATCACTTGAAAGCAGGAGATTATTATCTGACGGAGGAAGGACTTGTGTATTATTTCGGAATCTATGAAGTGGCAAGCTATGCAGAAGGATTTCCGGAGGTTCTCATTCCCTACGATGAGCTTAAATGGAAGATCGATTTATCATAATGGCAGTGTGATAACGGGATGTATGGAAAGGGGAAGTTATGAAAAGACCGCTATGTATCAGTATAGCAGGGCTTCTTGTCCTGTCTTTGCTTACTGGGTGCTCGGCAGCCGGACAGATGAGGAAGCAGCAGGAGCAGCCAGAGGATGAGATTGGAGATGCAGGAGATCTTGTACAGGAAGACGAGACCGGGGATCTGCAGGCATTGTTTGATGCCGGGTTCCCTTATCATCTGAACGGCAGATATGCGGTCCGGGGAGAGACGATTTATTTTGCATCGAATGAAGCAGTTTACAGCTACAATCAGGTCACCGGGGAGTTTGAGGCTTTTCCGCTTACCGGAGAGAATTATGAAATGCCAAAGACTTATTCGAGGATAACGGATACGAATAACAGAAAGCTTTATCTTGCTGGAGAATATCTGTACTGCTTTAATGACCTCTATCAGGATCAATCGGAAAGCCTTCTGTATCAGGTAGATCCTTCTACCGGTGAGGCTTCTCAGGTGGAGTTTTCGTTTGATGAATATGTGAGGGATGTGTATATTCTGGATCATCAGATGTATCTGCGGACATATGATGAAAACTATAACACCGATTATCATACGATCGCGTTAGAGGAAAACGGAGAGATCGGGGAAGAGATTACTGGTACAAGGGAGGACGGACGAGCTTCCATTCCGGCAGGGTATGAAGAGATTCTGCTCATGAATATGGAAGGCGTGCTTTATTATGCCTATCAGAACCGGTACTTCCCACAGATCCTTTTGTGGGATGAAAATCGGAATTATGTCCTGGATGATCCGGATACCGGTGAAATAACGGAACTGCTGTCTTCGGACTATTCCGTGAATTACTATGATGGCAGGCATATCCTGTATTACTTACATGGAAACAGCTCCGAAGATGGGGAAGAGCATCAGTATTACCGTAACCTTAAGACTGGTGAGGAGTACGAACTTTCAGCAGGAATATGGGATGTGATCGGTGCAGATGCCGAAGGAATCTACTATATGAAACACAATTCGGAAACCGATCTGCATCAGACCGAAGATCAGATGTGGTATCAGACCTATGACAGTATGGAGCAGGGACGGGAAGGACAGTATTTATATCAGATTATCTGGAGTCCATATATTAAGTGGAATCTGGATCTGGTAGAGAATAGTCTCCTGACGCTCTCCCATGGAGAGCTGTATGTCATTGAGGATTCCGGGGATCAGGTCGTTTTTGCTTCCTATAACTGGCTGACCGGAAAATCGAAAAATGCAGCCGTTCTTGCTGACCGGGGAATCGATCAGATCGGGCAGTTTTATTATGAGGCGGATGAAGTGCTGTGTGAGAATTGCGGCAGGGCAGTCTATGCATATTATATAGAAGGTTTTACCCTGAATGGAAGCATGCCGAGAGATGAAGCAATTAATGAAAAGATACAGGAAATAACGGATTCTATGATAAAGAATGCCGCAGGAGTAGGTGTGGATGAGGAAGAATATCATGAAGAAGCGTACTATATGGAAGGATCGGTTACCTGTGAAGTAGATCTTTCTTATTACAATGACCGTTACATCGGACTTTTGTGGAGCGGGTATGATTATTACAGCGGCGCAGCCCATGGAATGCCCTATACGGACTTCCGGCTTTATGACCGCGAGACGGGAGAGGAGCTTTATCTGGACGATATTCTGGCAAGTTCCGAAGAGGAGTTAAATGCCATCGTGACCCGGATGTTTGAAGAACGGCACGATGGAGATGAAATCTGGGAATGGGGACTTGAATACATCTCTGAAAACGCCGGATTCCTGGAGGATCACCACTTGAAAGCGGGAGCTTATTATCTGACTGAGGAAGGACTGGTGTATTATTTCGGAGCTTATGAGGTGGCAAGCTATGCAGAAGGAATGCCGGAGGTTCTGATTCCCTACAATGAGCTTAAATGGAAGCTTGATTTATCATAATGGCAGAGCGGAAAAGTCAGGCATTTGTCGAAAACGGCAGATGTCTGACTTTTGTATAATGATGTAATATTTTTGCATAAATACCAATCAAAACATAAAATTGTATTAAATTTCGTACAATAGAAATGATGGAACTGTGATTTTAGACTGGAAAAGTGAATGAAAATATGTTATTATAACCCATTATGTGGTGTGCTTTAGCATAGTAACAAATTGATGAGGTGACAAAAATGCTGAAATATATTCTCAAAAGAATATTACTTGCCATCGTGACCATCTGGGCCGTGGCAACCCTGACCTTTTTCCTGATGAACATGGTTCCCGGTGGACCGTTCCTTTCCGAAAAGGCCATCAGTCCTCAGGCAACAGCCGCCCTGGAGGCGAAATATGGATTGGACAAGCCATTGTGGCAGCAGTATCTGACCTATATGGCAGGCGCCAGTCACGGTGATTTCGGTGACAGCTTAAAACAGAGAGGACGTACCGTTATGGACATCATTACCATGAAGTTTCCGGTATCTGCCCGTGTGGGTGGTGTGTCCGTACTGGTCGCATTGCTGCTCGGTGTTCCTCTTGGCTGTATTGCAGCATTGAAGAGAGGGAAGTTCCTCGATAATCTGATCAGTGTCGTTTCTACCTGTGGAATTGCTGTACCAAGCTTTGTAATCTGTACATTGCTTTTATATTTTTTCGGTGTAAGGCTGCAGATTCTGCCGACCATGGGCCTTACCTCCTGGAAGCATTATGTGATGCCGGTCATGGCACTTGCTTTTTATCCGACTGCATATATTATGCGTCTGATGAGATCCTCCATGCTGGATGTTCTCGGACAGGACTACATGCGTACTGCGAAGGCCAAGGGACTTGCAGGCGGCAAGATTCTGTTTAAACATGCGTTACGAAATGCAATCCTTCCGGTTATTACCTATGTAGGACCGTTACTTGCCTATACTGTAACGGGAAGCTTTGTTGTCGAGAAGATTTTCACGATTCCGGGACTTGGCGGAGAGTTCATTTCTGCAATTAACGGACGTGATTATACCCTGATTATGGGCACAACCATTTTCCTTGCAACATTGATTATTCTTATGAATGTGGTTGTTGATATCGTATACAAGATTGTGGATCCGAGAATTAAATTAAAGTAAGGAGTCAGTCCATGAAAGAGAATCCAATTAGTTTTCAGTTAAAATTAAAACCTGAAGATTTTCTTCCGGCAACCGAGGAAGAGAAGCAGAGTCAGGTCATTATGCGTGAGAGCGTGAGCTTCTGGAAGGACGGAGCGAGACGCCTTCGCAAGAATAAAGTCGCAATGGTAAGCCTTGTGGTGATTATCCTTGTTATGATTTTTTCTTTTATCGTTCCTTCTTTTTATCCGTATAATTATAAGGAACAGATTAAGGGAGCCAATAACCTTCGCCCGATGCAGTATTCCGAAGAGGAGCAGGCGCGAATTGATGCCGGTGAAAAGGTATTTCCCCATGTCTTTGGTACCGACAAGATGGGACGTGATTATGCCATTCGTGTGATGATGGGAAGCCGTATTTCCCTTCTTGTTGGTCTGATTGCAACCGGTATTATCCTGATTATCGGTTCCATCTACGGATCGGTGGCTGCCTTCTTTGGTGGATGGGTCGATCTGGTGATGATGAGAATTGTTGATATTATTTATACGATCCCCGATATTCTGCTGATTGTATTATTATCCTTTGCACTGAAAGCACCGCTCGCACAATTAAAGGAAGCACCCGGCTTTGCCTGGGTTGGCGTTGTAGGTGAAAATCTGATCAGTATCTTCGTTGTATTCGCCCTTCTTTACTGGGTAGGTATGGCGAGAATGGTACGAAGCCAGGTGCTGATGCTTAAGGAAAGCGAATACGTTACAGCAGCAAGAGCACTGGGAGTAAGCAATGCAAAGATTATTAAGAAGCATCTGCTTACCAACTGTATCGGAACCCTGATTGTTACCACAACACTGCAGATCCCGTCTTCCATCTTTACGGAAAGCTTCCTAAGCTTCCTTGGTATGGGTGTTGCGGTTCCGCTTCCTTCTTTGGGGAGTCTTGCCAGTGATGCAATTAATGGTATGAATACCTATCCGTATCTGCTGTTTATCCCGGCATTACTGATCAGTTTGATTATTTTGAGCTTTAACCTGTTAGGCGACGGTCTGCGTGATGCATTTGATCCGAAGCTGAAGAATTAAGGAGGAGAGAATCATGTCAGAATATCTTGTTGATATAAAAAACGAAAGACTTTCCTTCTTTACTCCTGCCGGTGAGGTAAAGGCATTAAATGATGTTTCCATTCATTTAAAGGAAGGAGAAGTTCTTGGTATCGTTGGAGAAAGCGGTTCTGGTAAATCCGTAACCGCATACAGCCTGATGGGGCTGACGGCCTATCCGGGCAGACTGATAGGTGGAACATTGGAATTCAATGGTCACGAGATCGAGAAGATGAGCGAGAAGGAAATGCGGAAGATCCGTGGAAACGAAGTATCCATTATTTTCCAGGATCCCATGACCAGTTTAAATCCCGTTTATACAATCGGAAACCAGATTATGGAAGCAATTCTGCTCCATACCGATAAGAACAGAAAGCAGGCGAAGGAGCGTGCCAGAGAGCTGCTTACCTTAGTTGGAATTAACGAGCCGGACAAGCGTTTAAAGCAGTATCCGCACGAATTATCCGGTGGTATGAGACAGCGTGTCATGATCGCAATGGCACTGGCCTGTGAACCAAAGCTTCTGATTGCGGATGAGCCGACTACTGCTTTGGATGTGACCATCCAGGCACAGATTTTAGAGCTGATGATGGAGCTGAAGGATCGTCTTGGTATGGCAATCATTATGATTACCCATGACCTTGGTGTGGTTGCCAGCATGTGTGAGCGGATTGCCGTCATGTATGCGGGCAAGATTGTTGAATATGGTACTACAGAGGATATTTTCTATCATCCGAAGCATGAATATACGAAGGGACTGATCCATTCCATTCCGAGAATTGATACGAAGGAGCATGAACGTCTGGTTCCGATTGAAGGGTCTCCTGTGGATCTCTTAAACCCGCCGAAGGGTTGTCCTTTCGCACCGAGATGTGAGAAATGTATGAAGATCTGTCTTCGTGAAATGCCGCCGGTAACGAGCTTTGGAGAGGTTCATTACACACAATGCTGGCTGAATCAGAAAGAAGAGATGGAGAAGGGAGCAGCCAATGAGTGATACATTAGTTCAGGTGGAACATTTACAACAGTATTTCCCGGCAGGTGGCTATGGAAAGAATAAGAAATATATTCAGGCAGTCGATGATGTTTCCTTCACGATCGAGCGTGGTGAAACCCTCGGACTTGTTGGAGAGTCAGGGTGTGGTAAGACAACCACGGGAAGAACTCTGCTTCGTCTGTATGAGCCGACCGGTGGCAGGTTTATTTATGACGGTGAGACCGTATTTGATGTCGAAAAGAAGATTTTTGCACCGATGCTTCCTTACCGTAAGAAAATGCAGATTGTATTCCAGGATCCGTATGCAAGTCTGGATCCGAGAATGACCGTTGGAGATATCATTGGGGAAGCCATTGATGTGCATAAGCTGGCGAACAGTAAACAGGAACGGTATGACATTATTATTGAGATGCTTCGTCGTGTCGGGCTGAATTCCGAACATGCCAACCGTTATCCGCACGAGTTTTCCGGCGGGCAGCGTCAAAGAGTCGGTATTGCAAGAGCACTTGCAGTAAATCCGGAGTTTATCGTCTGTGATGAACCGATTTCCGCACTGGATGTTTCCATTCAGGCTCAGGTCATCAATATGTTTGAGGATTTACAGGAGCAGATGGGTCTCACGTATCTGTTCATTGCCCATGACCTTTCTGCCGTAAAGCATATTTCCAACCGGATCGGTGTTATGTATTTAGGAAGAATGGTAGAGCTTGCAGACAGCTATGAGCTGATTCAGCGTCCTCTCCATCCTTATACGAAGAGTCTGATTTCAGCAATTCCGATTGCTGACCCGAATAAGGCGAAGGAAAGCAAGCGTATTGTACTAGAGGGAGACGTTCCAAGTCCCTTAAATCCGCCGTCCGGATGCCGTTTCCGTACCAGATGTCCGTATGCGGATGAAACCTGTGCAGCGAAGGTTCCGGAGTGGAAGGAAATCGAAAAGGGACATTTTGCCGCATGTCACCATATTGACAAATGTAACTAAATGTGGTAATAATTTTAGAATAAACAATACGGGTATCGAAACAAAGTTTTTGGACGACCTGTATTTTGTTTGTAAATTTTTCAGAGGAGGAAATATTATGAAAAAGAAAGTTCTTGCACTTATTCTTACAGCCGCTATGGTTGTTGGATTGGCTGCCTGTGGCGGAAGCACTTCCAATGATGCTGCATCTACAACAGATGGAACCACAACAGAAGCCAGCGACAATCAGACTGGAGATGAGACAACAGACACAACAGAAGCAGCAGCTTCTACAGGAGAGAAGATCTTATCCGTACAGGTAGGACCTGATCCTGAAACCATCGATCCTGCATTAAACAGTGCAGTAGATGGTGGTAACATGTTATTACATTCCTTCGAATGCCTTTTAGCAGTAGATGAGAATGGTCAGCTTGTTCCCGGACAGGCAGAAAGCTGGGAGACATCGGAAGATGGTCTTACCTGGACTTTCCATTTAAGAGATGGTTTAAAGTGGTCCGATGGATCTGATTTAACCGCTAATGATTTTGTTTACAGCTGGAAGAGAGTATGCGATCCTATGGTAGCAGCTCCTTATGCTGAAACTGTACTTTCCATGGTTGAAGGTTATGACAAGGCCATCGAGGGTGACCTTGATGCACTTCAGGTAGTAGCACAGGATGACAACACACTTGTTGTAACTCTGAGCACCCCCTGTTCCTATTTCGGAAGCCTTGCAGCTTTCGCAACCTTAAGCCCGGTACAGGAGGCAACTGTTACCGCAAATGGTGATGCATGGGCAACCAGCGCAGCAACCTATATCAGCAACGGACCTTTCTATGTATCCGAATGGGTTCCCGGTTCTTATATCATGATGAGCAAGAACCCTTACTACTGGAACGCAGATGCAATCAAGCTGGATGGTATTAAGTGGAACCTTATCGAAGATTCCAACGCTGCATACAGCGCATACCAGACAGGTGAAGTTCTGATGATTAAGAATGTTCCTACCGAAGAAATCCCTTCCTTAAAGGATAGTGCAGATTTCCATGTAGATCCGATTATCGGTACTTACTACCTCAGCTTGAATCTTGAAAGAGATGCATTTAAGGATGCAAGAGTTCGTAAAGCATTAAGCCTTGCAATTGACCGTGATTATGTTGCTAATACTTTAATGCAGGGAACTTACTCACCTGCTGATAATCTCATGGGACCCGGATGGATCGACATGGATGGCAAGCAGTTCAAGGACAATGCAAACGGTGGTCAGTCTTATATTGATGTAAACAACTACGAAGCAGACTTAGAAGAAGCAAAACAGCTTCTTGCAGATGCTGGTTATCCGGATGGAGAAGGCTTCCCGTCCATTTCCTACACAACCAACGATGCAGGTTATCATAAGGTAGTTGCTGAATATTTACAGCAGGCATGGGCACAGCTTGGTATCGACCTTCAGGTAGATATCGTAGAGTGGGCTTCCTTCACACCTATGCGTCGTAACGGTGACTTTGATGTTGCACGTAACGGTTGGGTTGGAGATTATAGCGATCCTTCCAACATGCTGGAACTGTTCTACTCAACCAACGGTAACAACGATGGTAAGTTCAACAATGCAGATTTCGATGCAGCAATCGAACTTTCCAGAACAACACTTGATTCCGCAGAACGTTCCAAGGCACTTCATACCGCAGAAGATGTTCTGATGGAAGAAACTGGATGTATTCCGGTTGCATACTACAATGACTTCTGGTTACAGAGCGACAAGATCACAGGATCCTGGCATTCACCTTATGGATACTGGTACTTCATGTACG
>OGZL01002153.1_pt1 | contig 14839 bp, 10 predicted proteins | sample 1576761 | NCBI WGS metagenome assembly OGZL01 (sample SAMEA3541595, study PRJEB24748) | human gut metagenome | biome: human gut; feature: human-associated habitat; material: faeces | place: China | collected 2012
CTGTGGGGATCCCTTTGGTGTTCGTGTAACTATTGTGACTGTTATTATGCCGATGTTTATAGAGGTGTATGTATCATATTATTTTTTATATTTGCAAATCCAATCGTTTGTATACAAAGATAAAAGCAGAGTTATGAATAATCTTCGAATCTTATTATACGTGGTTGTCCTTTCACTGGCTGCATGCCATCCGGAAGGGACTAATGTAAAACAGGGATTAGACAAAGCCGCACAGCTAATGGGGCAGGACCCGGATACAGCATCTATTATTCTCGAAAATATCCAGATCAACCAGATGAACGAAGCACAGCTGGCAGAATATAATCTGTTGTGTACCCAGCTGAATGGTTGTAAAGCGGTTCTGCTTTTTCGCCAAAATGCGCTTTCACCTGTTCTGCAATATCGTATACCGTATTCTTTCCGTCCATTAACGGCCAGATAAAATTCCCCATTTCATCCAGATGAATCTGGGAAATCCGCGGCTTTTTAAAAACCACCTGGGCAATTTTGTTAAATACGCCTTTATTTTCCACGTAAACCGTAACTGCACCATTATCTGACACCGTATAGGAATACTGCTCATGATGCACCGGTATAAAATCCAGATAATTTCTTAAATCTTTTTTACTTGTTTTCTTTGCCATTCTTACTCCAAAGTGAGAACTTCAGGATGCACAGAATCATAACAACCATTAATACAATTCCGCCAACAATTCCTGTTGTAAAGCTGCCTGATAAATCAATCTTACCGGCTACGTTGATAACTGCGAGGATTGCAAGAAGGATACCTACAAGACCCTCACCGGCAATCATACCGGAGCAGAATAAGATTCCACTGTTTGCATCTTTATTTTCTTCCTTATCAGCCTTCTTCTTGTCAACGAACCAGCGGATAACACCACCAATCATAATTGTTGCGCTTAATTCCAGTGGCAGATATAAACCGATTGCTACAGGAAGTACGGAAATTCCAAGAATTTCAACAACGATTGCAATAAATACACCGATGAATACCAGCGCCCAAGGAAGATTCCCTTCCATAACACCTTCGATAATCATCTTCATTAAAGTTGCCTGTGGTGCTGCAAGCTCTGTTGTACCAAATCCCCATGCAGAATCCAGTAATACAAGAACGCCTCCGATAGTAACTGCTGAAACAACTGCACCGATTAATTCACCGATCTGCTGTTTCTTCGGGGTTGCACCAAGGATATAACCTGTCTTTAAATCCTGTGAAGTATCACCGGCCATTGCTGCGATGATACAGATAACAGAACCGATTGCAATAGCACCCTTCATGCCGTGTACACCTGTATCTCCTGTCACCTTTAAGCAGAGTGTAGAAAATAACAGGGTTGCAATTGCCATACCGGATACCGGATTGTTACTGCTTCCGACGATACCAACCATTCTGGATGAAACCGTTGCAAAGAAGAAACCGAATAATGCAATAATAACTGCTCCGAGCGGAGATACCGGAATTTCCGGTAACAGCCAGATTGCAATAATCATGATTAATACACCGATACCGATTACACGCATATCAAGGTCTGCTTCTGTACGAACAGCGCTGTTGCTGTTTCCTGCACCCTTCATGCCCTTAATTGCATCTGCAAATGTTCTTACAATTAACGGAAGGGATTTAATTAAACTGATGATACCACCCGCAGCAACGGCACCTGCACCGATGTATCGGATGTAGCTGCTCCAGATTGCAGAAGCACCGCCTGCAGCATACATATCAGCAATCGTCTTTGTTCCCGGATAAAGGATTGTGGAACCGCCAAATGTAATGATTGCCGGAATGAGTACAAACCATCCGATTAAACCGCCGGCAAACATATAAGATGCGATCTTTGGTCCACAGATATAACCTACACCAAGCAGTGCCGGATATACTTCTGCTGAAAGCTCTGTCTTGAATGCCTTGAGTGGTACTGTAATAACGCTTGGAATCACTTTGAGTCCATCGACTACAAACTTAAATAAAGCAGCAAGTCCCATACCTGCAAATACAGACTTCGCACTTGCACCGCCTTCTTCACCGGCTAAAAGAACTTCTGCACAGGCTGTACCTTCCGGATACGGAAGCACACCATGTTCTTTTACAATCAGTGCATTTCTTAACGGCACCATGAATAACACACCTAAGATACCGCCGAATAATGCGATTAATGAAATGGTAATCAGGCTTGGAGCCTCTGTAATACCTTCCTTTGACCATAAAAACAATACAGGAAGTGTAAAGATTGCTCCCGCTGCCAGGGATTCACCGGCAGAACCGATTGTCTGTACCATGTTACTTTCAAGGATTGAATCCTTTTTCATAATGACGCGGATAACACCCATGGAAATAACTGCTGCCGGAATAGAAGCAGATACAGTCATTCCGACACGCAGACCAAGATACGCATTGGCTGCGCCGAAAATAATTGCCAGAAGAATACCCATAATGACAGATGTCACTGTAAACTCAGGCGTAATTTTGTCAGCCGGAATATACGGCTTAAATTCGTCTTTCTTCATTAGAAACCTCCAAAAATTTAGTGTGTTATTATGTTAACACACTATTATAAAAAAGAAAAGCAGATTATTTATCCAATTAAAGCAATAAAGCTATTTTTTACTGATTTTCTTTATTTTGGAAAGTTTTTTTATACTGCATGTAAATTTTTTAAAGAAACGTCCAAAATCGGAGCGGAATGGGTCAGCGCACCGCTTGAAATATAATCCACGCCGATATCTGTCAGACGTGTCACGTTTTCTAACGTAACGTTGCCGGAACACTCTGTTTCTGCCCTGCCGTCAATAATACGGACTGCTTCTTTCATCATTTCCGGTGTCATATTATCCAGCATGATAATATCTGCGCCCGCTTCTACCGCTTCGCGTACCATATCCAGATTTTCGACTTCCACTTCAATCTTTCTGACAAACGGCGCATATTCCTTTGCCATGGTTACGGCTTCTTTGACACCGCCTGCGGCTCCGATGTGGTTATCCTTTAACAAAACACCGTCCGATAAGTTGTAACGGTGATTATAGCCGCCGCCGACCTTTACGGCATATTTTTCAAAAATGCGGTTGTTCGGTGTTGTCTTTCTTGTATCAAGCAGCTTTGTTTTACTGCCCTTTAACAAATCTGCTATCGAGCGGGTATACGTTGCGATACCGCTCATTCTCTGTAAGTAATTTAAGGCAGTGCGTTCTCCTGAAAGCAGGACACGGATATCACCCTTTACGACTGCAAGCAAATCACCTTTTTTTACAGCATCTCCGTCCTTTACGTAAAATACGACTTCTGTTGTTTCGTCTAAAAGCTCAAACACTCTTTTAAATACGTCCAAGCCCGCAATCACACCATCCTGCTTGCACAAAAGCTGTACCTCGCCCTGCTGCGGGTGGCGCATTACGGCATTTGTCGTAATATCTTCGCTTGTAATATCTTCTTCCAGTGCCTGCATAATTAATTTATCTGCATTTAACTTCATTGATATACTGTTCATGTACCTTTTTCTCCCTTTCAATTTCTTCAAAAATTTCTGTCTTGTACTGTTTTTTCAATTCATCATAGCCGTTGTACTTCCGGAGTGCTGCCGCTTCCACGAGTTCTGGACAACTCTCTGCCATATCAAAGCCGTCTGTAATATGCTTTGCCGCACGTTTCGCAAAGACCAGACTTTCAAGCAGGGAATTGCTTGCCAGACGGTTTGCGCCATGCACACCGTTACAGCTTGCTTCACCGACTGCATATAACTGTTCCATAGACGTTTTGCTATTGCAGTCTACATGGACACCGCCCATAAAATAGTGCTGTGCCGGTACAACCGGAATACTTTCCTTTGTGATGTCATAGCCTTCTTCCAGACAATGCTGATAAATATTCGGAAAATGTTCCATAATCGTCTTTTTATCTATATTTTCAAGTGACAGATGCACATACGGCATATCGTCTTTTTCCATCTGCTCATAAATTGCCCGTGCAACCACATCTCTTGGAAGCAGTTCATCAACAAACCGCTCGCCTTTCCTATTTAATAAAATAGCGCCTTCCCCACGTACTGATTCGGATATTAAAAATCTTCTTCCCGGCTTTTCGGAATACAGTGTTGTCGGATGAATCTGGATATAATCAATATTTTCCAGTTCGATATGATGGCGCAGGGACAGTGCCAGTGCATCACCCGTCAGATGCGGAAAATTCGTGGAATGTGTGTATAAACCGCCGATACCGCCGCATGCCCATACGGTATCCTTTGCCGAAATTGTAATCAGATGCGGCATCGCTTCCTTTGATACACGGCATACAATACCGTAGCATACATTGTCCTGTTCAACAATATCTACCATTTCCGTATTTTCAAGGATTGTAACATTCGGCAGCTTCTGCACCTGTGCAAGCAGCTTGCTTGTAATCTCTTTTCCCGTAATATCTTCATGGAAGAGGATTCTCGGTGTGGAATGGGCACCTTCTCTTGTAAAACGCAAGTGTCCGTTATCATCCCGCTCAAAATCTACACCGTATCCGATTAAATCATCAATAATCTCACGTGAAGAACGAATCATGATATCCACAGACTCTTTTCTGTTTTCATAATGTCCTGCACGCATAGTATCTTCAAAATAACTGTCGTAATCATCTTCATTTTTTAATACACAAATTCCACCCTGTGCAAGAAACGAATCACTGCTTTCCAAATCCGCCTTTGTAATCATCACAATCTGCTTATCGCGTGGCAGATTCAGTGCGGTAAACAAGCCGCCGACTCCCGTTCCTACAATCACAATGTCCGTATTAATATGTAACTTTACCTTATTCTCATTCATCTTGACACATTCTTTCCGGCTATTTTGCAAGCTCTAACATTCTCTCAAGCGGACGGCCTGACTTTTCACTTAACTCTTTTTCCACCGTTACGGCATTGCTCTCATTTTTTAAGACATCCCGTACTTTCTCTAATGTAATCTTTTTCATATCCGGGCAGATCTGATGAGCCGATGCCGGATAAAACTTTTTCCCAGGATTTTTCTTTTTCAACTCGTAAAATACACCTGTTTCCGTACAAATCACAAATTCCTCTGCATCGCTTTTTGTTGCATAATCAATAATACCCGAGGTACTGCCTACATAATCTGCCAGTGCCGACACTTCTGGAAGACATTCCGGGTGTGCAAGCACAAGTGCCTGCGGATGCTCCTGTTTTGCCTTTTTGACAGCTTCCGGTGCAATTGCCTTATGAACCGGACAGTGTCCGTTCTGGTATAAAAATTCTTTCTCAGGCACCTGCTCTGCAATAAAATGTCCGAGATTGTCATCCGGAATAAATAAGATGTGTTTATTCGGGAGTGCCTTTACAATCTTTAACGCATTTGAGGAAGTCACACATACATCCGCGTGTGCTTTTAACTCTGCCGTGGAGTTGATATAACAGACAACCGCTAAATCTTCATACTCTGCACGAAGCTTTTCAATTCCTGCGATATCTGCCATATGTGCCATCGGACAGTCCGCACTCATATCCGGCATTAAAACCTTTTTCCCCGGATTTAATACCTTTGCGCTCTCACCCATAAATCCCACACCGCAGAAAACAACGACATCTGCTGTTGTTTCCGTTGCAAGACGGCTTAAGTAGTACGAGTCCCCGATGTAATCTGCAATTTCCTGCACGGCATCTTCCACATAGTAATGTGCAAGAATGACTGCATTTTTCTCTTTTTTCAGTTGCTTAATTTCCTCTGTTACCGCGTTCATCATTTACCTCATTTTCCTGTATAAGTGCTAAATTTTTTGTTGGTAATTATATCACGTTTCTTTACAGGTGACAAGACAGTTGTAAAATCATTTTATAAAATGCCCGTCTACCGCCGTTTTAAGCCTGTTTCTGTGTGGTATAGACACGTGCCGGAAATGTAATTGTAATCGTTGTACCTTCGCCCTGTTTACTGTCCACCTTTAACGGATACTGATCCCCGTAATACAGCTTTAACCGCTCGTTGACATTTCTTGCACCATATCCGCCGGACTGCACCGTTAAAAAATCTGCCGCCGTCTGCTTATCCATGCCGACACCGTTATCCGATACCGTCAATACTACCAGATAATCTGTGCCGGATTCCACATCTGGTTCTCGGCGGGATTCTGTACCGGATTTCGTTTCGGATTGTGTGTCAGATTCCATATCTGTCCGGTGTGTGAGCGGCTTTTGTGCAGGCTCCTGCCAGCCGCGGATTGTAATCCGCCCTCTGCCCTCTGTTTTTAAGTCAATTCCGTGATCAATCGCATTTTCAACCAGCGGCTGTAAAATCAGATTCAGGGATTCGTACTGTAAAATTTCCGCTGCCACATCTATTTCCACATCAAAATCCCCGTCATGCATAAGCTGCTGGATTTGCAGATAGGAGCGTACATTGCTTAATTCCTGCTCTAATGTCAATGTGTTTCTTCCTTTATTTAATGAGGTTCTGTAATAATTGGAAAGTTCAAGTGTAATCCGGCTGATGTCCTCCTGCCCGCTCTCAATGGCTTTCCAGTTAATCAGGGACAGCGAATTGTATAAAAAATGTGGATTTATCTGCGCCCGGAGTGCCCGCATTTCATATTCCTTCTGGTGAATCCTGCCCTCATAAACCTCGGTAATTAAGGTGCTGATGCGGCTGACCATATGATCAAAGCCGTTAATTAATGCACCGATTTCATCGTTGCTGTCACTGTGGACACGTACTGTGAAATCGCCCTGCTCCACCTTCTGCATATTGTGCTGTAACAGCTCAATTCTCTCTATTAAAAAGCGCGAGGTCGATATCAGTGCAAGCACTGCACCGGCTATAATCACCGTCACTGCCACAAAAATCATGCGCATCATCGGCTTTGCCGACTGGATAATCAATTCTGTCGGTTCATACATATAAATCGTCCAGTCCGTTGTCGCAAGCGGTGTACTGATAACCGTGTAATCGCCGCTGCCGTCCCGTATTCCACAAAAGTCTGCAAAATTTAACGCCTTATCCACATTTTCACCGGTAAAGCTGTGGAATTCATACACCTCGCTGCCCGCAGAATCGACAATATAAATCCCATAGTTTTTCTGCGTATTTTCTTCAAGTGCTTCAAACACCTTATCATAATCCACTGAAATGTATAAAATGCCGAGTTTATTCTTCTGATAAAGCAGTGACATTTTTCGTGCCGATGACAGCGTGTGCGCCGAGCTGTCCGCAAACCACTGAATCGTTGTATGTTCCTTTGACGTATCAAACCACGGTGCAGCTTCTATTTCTGACAGCGGTGCAAGCGTGGTATCGTGCTTTACCGTGCCTTCTGCGTAAATCGTCACCTGTTTCACGTCTTCGTGGAAATATTTAAGCGACGATAGCATCGGGTCAAACAACAGCACAAGCTGGTCGTACATTTCATAATCGCTTTTATAGTCGTAGCTGACAACCCGCGAAATCGTTTCATTAAAGGTGATATAATTGGACAGGTTGTTATACACCTCTAACTGGGCATCAATACCCGCTCCCGCCTGATTGACAAAATTCTGGATACTTTTCGTATCGCGCTCAATTAAAATATGCTTCATCTGCCCGTAGGAAAATGTAAACAGCACAATAACCGGCAGTACTGCCGTGAGCAGGTAAATCCCTGCCAGCCTGTATTTCAACTTCATATTTTTTATATTCATCTTAAATTCCATTTCTGAATTTCTGAGGACTCACCCCGTAGCACTCGCGGAAACTCTGGCAGAAGTACGAAACATTCTGATAACCGCACGCTTCGCTGATATTTACAATTTTCATATTTGTATTTTCAAGCATATCCTTTGCCTTTTCCATGCGGTACTGCTTGATAAATTTACTTAAATTCTGTCCGGTTTCTTTTTTAAAAACCGTACTTAAATAACTCGGTGCCAGATACACCATGTCTGCAAGCTGTTCTACGCCCAGTTCATCCCCGAAATGCGTATAAATATACTTTTTGACTGTTTCAATTTCTTTATGCTGTGTCTGCGGATTTTTTGCAAATGCCGCTTCCAGCTTATCAATATGGCTGTTGACAATCGACACAATACAGTTAAAATCCCCGGACTTATACAATGTATCAATTTCCTTATTAAATTCCTCTTCCCGCGTCTCCGGCAGATTCTGATAGAAATCTTTTAACAGATTAGAAAAAATAAATTTAATATAAATCTGTGAAAAATATGATTTTTTGCGGTACTTGGCACACATTCTGTCAAAATGCTCCCGGAGCGCCCGGATATCTTTCATCTTAATATCCTGTTTCATCTGTTTCATGAGCGTGTCGTCATCAATCTGCACCAGCACCGGCGTTTCCCCGCTGATGTCCTCGGAATATACATACACATCAGGGCGGTAAAACTTATTTTCCATCAGGGCTTCAAGCATATCCATTGTCTGCGGTATTTTTTCATAATCGTCAATTTCGCCTGAAATTGCAAAATGACAGTGTTCGCCGTATTTTTTGAAAACGGCATCATGCAGCTTTTGTGCTGTCTGCTGCAGGGTCATGTAATGCGGACTGGCATTTAATAAAAGCACTGCCTGCTGCGGGTTTAAGTTTAAATACTGATATTCTTCACTCATATTTTCTTCAAGTATCTCCGCCTGAAAATCAAGCGCTTTTTTCCCAAAAAATTCTCGGTCAAACTCAAGAAATACAATCCGGTGGAAGTGATTCCAGAAATTTTCTCCCGCAAGATTTCCTGCCAGTGTATGCACCTGTTCTGCACCGCCCCCATTAAATAAGGTATATAAAAGATATTCCCGCATATAGCTGCTCTGCTGCAGACGTTGTTCATTTTCAACATACTGCTTTTGCAGTTCCCCTGTAACCTTCTCTATGGTCTGTGCAAATTCCTGTGGATTGACCGGCTTTAAAATGTAGTCCGATACGCCAAGACGCACTGCCAGCTTGGCATACTCAAATTCATTATACCCGCTGAATATAATTGTTTTTAATGTAAACCCCTCTTCTTTGGCTGCTCCAATAAGTTCTATGCCGTCCATAAACGGCATTTTTACATCGGTCAGCAATATATCTATCTTTTTCCCCTGATTGCGCATTGAACAAAGCTGCTCGAGTGCTGCTTTGCCGTTTGGTGCTTCATAGATTTCAAACGGCTCTGCCTGCTTCTTTAACAGAAATTTGATTCCGTTACGTTCAATCTTTTCATCATCCACTATTAAAATTGTATACATACCATTCCCCATTCTGTCCATTTACTATATAGCCAGTATACCACACCTTCCATTTAATGTAAAAAATAACTGGCTTTTGAACTGCCAATATACTATAATGTCGCTATAGAAGTGCCTTTGCGCACTTCCCGATGATAACAGTGTGCTGTATATCAGACACAGAAATGAGGTCTTTATGAAACATATCTTACATATATTCCGCAAAGACGTTACCGGTCTTAGCCGCAATTTATTCGCTTTGGTGATTGCGGGCGGATTGTGTATTATTCCGTCCCTGTATGCGTGGTTTAACATTTATTCCAACTGGGACCCGTATGCCAACACATCTTCCTTAAAGGTTGCTGTTGTATCTGAAGACAGTGGATTTTCTTCAAAGGGAAGCGACCCTGTCAATATGGGAAATCAGGTTGTGGAGCAGCTCCATGACAATACCGGTGTCGGCTGGGTTTTTCCACAGGATACAGATGCTGCTTTAAAAGGCGTCTATGACGGCAGCTATTATGCGGCTATTATTATCGGTGATGATTTCAGCCGCAGCCTGTTTGACTTTTTAGACAACGGCATGAATCACCCAAGCGTGACTTATTACGAAAATTCAAAGAAAAATGCCGTTGCCACAAAGATTACCGACACGGCAAGCTCTACACTGCAGCAGACGATTAACACAGAATTTATTAACGTTGCCGCACAGACGGCATTAAGCGGTCTTGAAAGCATTACCCAGAAGGATTCTTCTATTTCTGATAAGCTGATTGACGATATGAAGACCATTCAGGATAATCTGTCCGGTTACGCCGATACCATTGCCACCTTCCAGAACGGCAATGCTTCTTTATCGGAAAATCTGGAGTCCATGAGTGCATTGATTCCGGAATTACAGGATATTTTAGAAAATTCAAAAGATACAACAAAGCTGACACAGTCTGCACTGTCCCGCTCTGTCGATAACATGACCGACCAGCTTGACACAACACTTGCCGCCATGGAAACCATTTCTGAGCAGGTGCAGAAGCAGTTAGACACGGCACAGAATAAAATCACAAGCGATACACAAGGGGCATCCGATGCACTTTCTGCCGCATTAGACGGCTTAAACTCCCTGCTTGAGCAGAATCATAAACTGGATGACCTTTTAAACAAATTAGATGATCTGGAATATATTGACCATAACATTATTGCACATATCCGCGGACAACTTGAAGCAATTTCTACTTTACAGGACCTTGCAAAGAATCTGATTGACCAGACTTCTTCGATTGTAAAGGAAACACCTGAAATTGCCGCTGCAAAGGCAGAGGTGCTGCATACCCTGTTATCCTCCTGCCTTGATAAAATGACACAGACCCAGCAGAAGTATCACACCATTGCTTCATCCGGTTTAAATTCATTAAAAATCACCGTGAACGCAGCTGCGGATTCTGCCTATAAATCACTTGAAAATTCAGGCAGCCAGCTAAACAGCTTAGAACAGATTTTACTCGGAACCAGCAAAATCGCCCTGACGGCAAACCAGACCCTTGGCGATACCGGAACGATTATTTCGGGCATGTCCGATAAAATCCAGCTGATTTTGACTTCCTTAAATAATATTACGGATTCTTCGGCTTATCAGACGCTTTCACAGTTATTACATGCCGATGCGGCCTCCTATGCCGAATTTATTGCAACACCTGTGGAAGTTGAACAGATTGATGTCTACCCGGCAGTCAACTACGGTACGGCAGTTACACCGTTTTACACAGCACTGGCGCTGTGGGTCGGCGGTATCGTACTCGTGGCACTGATGAAAGTACACGTTGACAATAATCCGAAGATGGAACTGATGGCAAAACCGCACGAACTGTATCTGGGCAGATTCCTTTTATTCTTTGTGATGGGACAGATTCAGAGCCTGATTATTGTACTCGGCGATTTATATTTATTAAAAGTTTCCTGTGAACATCCGGGACTGCTCATTTTGACGGCTTCTGTCGCAAGCTTTGTATTTGTCCTGCTGATTTACACGCTGACACTTTCCTTTGGCGATGTCGGAAAGACCATTGCCGTTGTTATGGTTGTTATCCAGATTGCCGGTTCGAGCGGTACATTCCCGATTGAACTGCTGCCGCAGTTTTTCCAGAACGTATACCTGTACTTCCCGTTCCCGTATGCGATTAACGCCATGCGCGAAGCCATCAGCGGCATGTATGAAATGAACTACTTTATTTATATGGGAAAACTGCTGATTTTTGCCGCAGCTTCCCTTTTACTCGGACTGGTAATCCGCAAACCTTTCATTCCGCTCAATCATTTCTTTGAGGAAAAGATGAAAGAAACCAAAATGATGTAATCAATACATATTTGTTAGTGAGGTAGAACTATGACTTTAAAAAACAGCCCTGTGGCAGATGACCTTCTGGCAACACCCATAGCACGGACTTCAGCCAGAAGCCTGTCCGATTCCGGTTCACCGGATACGGATTTTACGGACGTGTCTTCGTCTAAGAACGGACGTGATGAAGATTTTAACGCGACTTTAATGCAGATTCAGGAATTCAGCCATACACTGCATGAACGCAATCAGAAGCGTATTAAGGCGGGACTCTGGTGTATTGCCATTATCCCGATGATTTTCCTTATTTTGCTGCTGCATATGGAGAGTTCAAAGGTTGTGTATCTTTTATTATGGGTAATTTCACTCTTTTTAATTTCTGCATATCTGGTAACGGTCGCTTACATTGATGACCAGATGCAAAAAAAATTAAAACAGCTCGGACTGGATTTGAAAGAGGGACACGACTACCTTGTACAGGATTTACCATCCCGTCTCAATAACAACTTACAGTCTATTATCACTGCTGCAAAGGAGATTAAACTATGAAAAATATTTTTCTTGTTTTTATACAGGACCTCAAACGTATCAGTACCAATGTGGTCGCCATTGTTGTACTGATTGGTCTTACCGTCATTCCATCCCTGTATGCGTGGTTTAACACTCTGTCAAACTGGGACCCGTACGGACCGGAATCCACTTCCCGCATCAAGGTTGCTGTAGCATCTGATGATCCGGGTGTGACTATTGACGGTGTGACTGTAAATATCGGCGACCAGATTATTTCTAATTTAAAAGCCAATACAACCATCGGCTGGGTCTTTACGGATTCCACGCAGGAAGCCATTGACGGCGTGTACAGCGGCGACTACTATGCCGCACTGGTTCTGCCGTCTGACTTTACAAGCGATATGGTAAGTTTTCTTTCGGATTCCTTAGAACATCCGCAGATTCAGTATTACTGTAATCAGAAGAAAAATGCCATTGCGCCGAAAATTACAGATAAAGCCAAAAAAGCAGTCCAGTCACAGACCAATTCCACATTTGTCAATACTTTAACAAAAAGTCTTGTAAGCGCCAGCTCTGCTGCTATCACTGTGGATTTTGACAGTCTGACACTGGATGATACCACCGGAAATTCACTCATTGATGTCATATCCGGTAAACTGACCGATGCCTACAATGAATTACAAACGTATAATGTGATGTTAGATTCCCTGATTTCCATTACACAGATTTCTTCCGATGTTTCCTCTCTTGCGCGCAGTTCTTCATCGGATTTACCGGAAACACTGGATACTCAGGCAGGAGAACTTGCCGCCCTGCAAAAGATTCTGGATGCCAATTCAGTTTCTTCCCTGTCAGAGGTTTCCGCTTCACTTTCGGAAAATGTATCCTCTATCCGCAGTGTAATGTCTTCCATTTCTTCTTTATATCAGGATATGGACGGCGACATGAACACCTTTACGGATGCGGTTACACAGGGGCAGGAAAATCTGACACTGACACAGCAGACTTTAAATACACTGATGACTAAGCTTTCCGATTCTATTGAATTACTCAATAAAATCGCTTCCGACCCGGAATATGATTTTGTGAATGAGATTTTAGGCAGTGACCCGCAGACACTGGCAGACTTTATTGCCTCACCGGTAGAAATTACGACCAAAAAGATTTATGAAATTTCAGCTTATGGTTCTGCCGTTTCACCGTTTTACACGGTCCTTTCCATCTGGGTCGGCGGTCTGATTATGGTGGCTATCATTCATACACAGGTGAAAAAATCCAAACACCTGCCAGCCGGTGTAAAGCCGTATCAGAAATTTTTCGGACGATACCTGACATTTTACTGTATCGGGCAGTTGCAGACACTTCTGATTGTACTCGGAAATCTGTTTTATATCCAGATTCAGTGTCCGCACCCGGTTTTATACTGGTTTGCATGTTCTGTCACCAGCCTGGTCTTTACGATTTTTATGTATGCACTGACGGTTGCCTTTGGCAATATCGGTGAAGCCCTTGCAATTATTTTCATGGTAGTCCAGGTTGCCGGAAGCGGCGGTACGTTCCCGATTGACGTCCTGCCAAAGGTTTACCGGATGATTTACCGCTACCTGCCATTCCCATATGCCATGGATGCCCTGCGCGAAACGATTGGCGGCATGTACGGCAATTATTATTGGGAATGTATCGGCAGACTCTTTATCTATATTATCATTGCCATTCTCATCGGTCTTGTCCTTCGCAAGCCGTTTGAACAGCTCAATCACTATATGGAGCGGAGTAAGGAAAATTCCGGAGTGATGCTGTAACAGGCAAAAAAACACCCTCACTTTACACACGCTGTGGGAGGCAAAAAAACAACCCGCATTTTCCACACGCTGTTTGACGGAAAATACGGGTTGTTTTTTGCCCTTGGAGGGGGCGGGCGAAAAGATTGTGGGTGATTTCGCCTTGGCGGGGACGGAAAGGTTTTGTGTTTTTTGCCGCCTGTTTACTTTTTGCCCGGCTTACAGTTTCCAGATGTCGGTGTTGTACTGGCGGATAGTGCGGTCGGATGAGAAGAAGCCTGCCATCGCGGTGTTTATCAGCATTTTTCTGCCCCATGCGGCTCTGTCTTTGTAGTCTGCAAGCGCCTGTTCTTTTACCTTTATATATTCCTTGAAATCCAACAGTGTCATGAACCAGTCTTTGCTGATGATTTCATGGTGCAGACGGGCTAAGTTTTCTTCATCACCATACTGCTTTAACTCATCTGAAACGATAAAATCAACGCATTTTTTTATCATTTCATCCTTTTCATAAAGGTCCTTTGCACAGTAATCGGCATTTTTGTAATGCGCAATGACTTCGTCACTGGATGCACCAAAGGTATAGATATTGTCTTTGCCGACAAGCTGTGCAATCTCGACATTTGCACCGTCAAATGTTCCGAGTGTCAGTGCACCGTTTAACATAAATTTCATATTGCCCGTTCCGGAAGCTTCCTTGGAAGCCAGCGAAATCTGCTCTGAAATGTCGCACGCCGGAATCAGCTTTTCCGCCATCGTCACATTATAATTTTCCACCATGACAACTTTTAAATACGGACTGACATCCGGGTCATTTGCAATCAATTCACCCAGGCACAAAATTAAGTGAATAATATCTTTTGCAATCGTATATGCTTTTGCCGCCTTCGCACCGAAAATAACCGTAACCGGAGTATCCGGAATATTTCCGGCCTTAATCTCAAAATATTTGTAAATGACATACAGTGCGTTCATCTGCTGGCGCTTGTACTCATGCAGGCGCTTTACCTGAATG
>OGZL01002183.1_pt1 | contig 14731 bp, 8 predicted proteins | sample 1576761 | NCBI WGS metagenome assembly OGZL01 (sample SAMEA3541595, study PRJEB24748) | human gut metagenome | biome: human gut; feature: human-associated habitat; material: faeces | place: China | collected 2012
AGGAGTTTTTGTTATCTGTAAATCAGACCTGATGCAGCAAAAAGAAACATATATGAGAGGAAATCGAATTCTCTTAGGTGCTGTAAGTATCATATTATTCATTGCGGGATTGACCAATTATTGTAATGTTATATTTACAGGGATGTACGCCCGGAGAAAAGAATTTGATATTATGAAAAGTATCGGGATGACTGATAAGCAAATGAAATTAATGCTCTTTGCAGAAGGAAGTTATTATTTTATGTGTGTGATGGGAATGTTGTTTACTGCAGGAATGGCCACTTTGGCTGGAGTAAAGATTTATATGGAAAATAAATTATCATATTTTACATTTCATTGGCCGATTTATGTTACGGTAGGCGTAATGTTTTCTTTAGTACTTATTAATGTTATGGTTACACATTTTATATACAAGAAGAGATAAAAGTGACACGGTGACTATTTATGAACTATGACAGGTCTTGGAATACAGTATTGTCATTTTGACAATTTTGTATTACTTACGAGTAGCAGACTTGATACAAAGAATGAGCGTGTGTATTGCGGATAGAAGTGTATGCTACGCACGTTAAACCATAAGGAAAGGATTTTGTGAACAAACAGGAGATGAGATGAAAATGAATATTCACAAAAATAAGATGCTATGGTATAATACAAGGTACTGTATTAGGGCTTTTTATGAGAGAAGCTGAAATATGGGAAAAGATTTTAAAGGCAAAGAACCTGGCAAGGAAATATCCCAAGAAAGTACGGGATTATACTCAGCCAGATTTGTAGAATTCAGATTCGCAGAAGTAAAGAAAAGAATAAGAGGATTTCAGAAATTTCAACAGAATGGGAAGAATTGACGTTACTTGCCCACTTGCAAAAATAAGTATGCTGAGATCCCTTGAAATTAAAGGATTTATAGGAGGAATATAGAAAAATGAAACTTGGAATCGTAGGATTACCTAATGTGGGAAAAAGTACTTTATTTAATTCACTGACAAAAGCAGGAGCAGAATCAGCCAACTACCCATTCTGTACCATTGATCCAAATGTGGGTGTTGTTACTGTACCGGATGAACGTCTGAATGTGCTTGGTGAGATGTATCACACCAAAAAGATCATCCCAGCAGCGATTGAGTTTGTAGATATCGCAGGTCTTGTAAAAGGTGCCTCCAAAGGAGAAGGTCTTGGAAACCAGTTTCTTGCAAATATCCGTGAGGTTGATGCAATTGTTCATGTAGTACGTTGTTTCGAGGACAGCAATATTGTCCATGTAGACGGAAGTATCGATCCGCTGCGTGACATTGAGACGATCAACCTGGAGCTGATCTTTTCAGACCTTGAGATCCTGGAAAGAAGAATTTCCAAAGCAGTCAGAGCAGCAAGAAATGACAAGACGATTGCAAAAGAACTGGCACTGATGGAAAGAATTAAAGCACATCTGGAAGATGGAAAGATGGCAAAGAGCTTTGACGATATCAATGACGAAGATGAGCAGCAGTGGCTGGAAAGCTATAATCTTCTGACCTACAAACCGGTTATTTTTGCTGCAAATGTGGCAGAAGATGATCTTGCAGATGATGGTGCAAGTAATGCGGGAGTACAGGCAGTCCGTGAGTATGCAAAAAGAGAGGACTGCGAAGTATTCGTTGTATGTGCGGAAATTGAGCAGGAGATCGCGGAACTTGATGATGATGAAAAGAGCATGTTCCTGGAAGAACTGGGACTTAAGGAATCTGGCCTTGAAAAGCTGATCAAGGCAAGCTACAGCCTTCTCGGACTGATCAGTTACCTGACAGCAGGAGAACCGGAAGTCCGTGCATGGACAATCAAAAAAGGAACGAAAGCACCACAGGCAGCAGGAAAGATCCATTCTGATTTTGAAAGAGGATTCATCCGCGCTGAAATCGTATCCTATGATGACTTGATGGCATGTGGCACTTATAACGCTGCAAAAGAAAAAGGTCTGGTAAGACTGGAAGGTAAGGATTATGTTGTACAGGACGGAGATATTATCCTGTTTAGATTCAACGTATAATATTTGTTAAAAAAGTAATTGATAATGTATGGTGAGAGACGGACAGATGTCCGTCTCTTTTATGATATAAGATAGTATAAGCTTACTATAGTTTGCATAAAACAACCTCTTGAAATGCAGGGGTTGTACGTCAAAAGGAACAATCAGAACAGTAAAATGACTGGACTTTTCATATATGAACAGCTATAATAATATCGAACGAAAGTGTAGAAAAATTTTAACACAAGTAAAAGTTTTGACACAATCTAAGGAGGAACAAAGAAAATGGCAAGATCAATGAAGACCATGGATGGTAACCATGCAGCTGCTCATGCTTCTTATGCTTATACAGAAGTTGCTGCTATTTACCCGATCACACCTTCATCTGTAATGGCTGAAGCCACAGACGAATGGGCAACACAAGGAAGAAAGAATATTTTTGGTCAGACTGTTCAGGTAACAGAAATGCAGTCTGAAGCAGGTGCAGCAGGTACTGTACACGGCTCACTGTCAGCAGGTGCGCTTACTACTACTTACACAGCTTCCCAGGGCTTACTTCTTATGATTCCTAACTTATATAAAATTGCTGGTGAACAGCTTCCGGGTGTATTCAACGTATCTGCCCGTGCAGTAGCTTCACACGCTCTTAATATTTTTGGTGATCATTCAGATGTTTACGCCTGTCGTCAGACTGGATGCGCAATGCTCTGTGAATCCAGCGTACAGGAAGTTATGGACCTGACACCGGTTGCACACTGTGCAGCACTGAAAGGTAAAATTCCATTCATTAACTTCTTCGATGGTTTCCGTACATCACACGAAATCCAGAAGATCGAAACATGGGATTACGAAGATCTGGAAGATCTCGTAGACAAGGATGCAATCAAGGAATTCCGTGCACATGCACTGAACCCGAACCATCCATGTGAAAGAGGATCAGCTCAGAACCCGGATACATTCTTCCAGGCTCGTGAAGCATGTAACCCATACTACGATGCTATGCCGGCAATCGTACAGGAATACATGGACAAGGTTAACGCTAAGATCGGAACAAACTACAAACTGTTCAACTACCATGGTGCAGAAGACGCTGAAAGCGTAATCATCGCTATGGGATCTGTTTGCGACACAATCGATGAAACAATCGATTACTTACTTGCTCAGGGCAAGAAGGTTGGTGTTGTTAAAGTTCGTCTTTACAGACCATTCTGCGCACAGGCACTTGTAGATGCAATTCCGGATTCCGTTAAGTACATTAACGTTCTTGACAGAACAAAAGAACCAGGATCTCTTGGAGAACCTCTGTACCTTGACGTTGTTGCAGCTCTTAAAGGAACAAAATTCGATGCTGTTAAGATCAACTCAGGACGTTACGGACTTGGTTCTAAAGATACAACACCGGCTCAGGTTGTTGCTGTATTTGAAAATGAAGCAAAAGCTAAATTCACAATCGGTATCGTTGATGATGTAACAGGACTTTCTCTTGAAGTAGGTGCTCCACTGGTTACAACACCGGAAGGAACAATCAACTGTAAGTTCTGGGGACTTGGAGCTGACGGAACAGTCGGAGCTAACAAGAACTCTATCAAGATCATCGGTGATAACACAGATATGTATGCACAGGCTTACTTTGATTATGACTCAAAGAAATCCGGTGGTGTTACAATGTCTCACCTCCGTTTCGGTAAGAAACCAATTAAATCTACTTACCTGATTCACAAAGCAAACTTTGTTGCATGCCATAACCCGTCATATATCAACAAATACAACATGGTTCAGGAACTTGTAGATGGTGGTACATTCCTTCTTAACTGCCCATGGACAGTAGAAGAACTGGACAAACATCTTCCAGGACAGGTAAAAGCATTCATCGCTAACCATGACATCAAATTCTACACAATCGATGGTATCAAGATCGGTAAAGAAATCGGACTTGGCGGACGTATCAATACAGTTCTTCAGTCTGCATTCTTCAAACTGGCTAACATCATTCCGGAAGAAGAAGCTATCGACCTTATGAAGAAAGCTGCAAAAGCTACATACGGCAAGAAGGGTGATAAGATCGTACAGATGAACTACGATGCGATCGATGCCGGAGCTAAACAGGTTAACGCTGTTGAAGTACCGGAAAGCTGGAAGAACTGCGAAGACGAAGGTCTGTTCACACCAGAAGTTAAGGGTGGAAGAGAAGATGCAGTAGCATTCGTTAAGAACATCCAGGCTAAAGTTAATGCTCAGGAAGGTAACACACTGCCTGTATCTGCATTCAAAGACTATGTAGATGGATCTACACCGTCAGGAACAGCTGCATACGAAAAACGTGGTATCGCAGTAGATATCCCGATCTGGCAGTCAGAGACATGTATCCAGTGTAACCGTTGTGCATATGTATGTCCGCACGCTGCAATCCGTCCGGTAGCTCTTACAGAAGAAGAACTTGCAAAAGCACCAGAAGGACTGAAAGCAATCGACATGATCGGTATGCCGGGAATGAAGTTCACAATGACTGTATCAGCTTATGACTGTACAGGATGTGGTTCTTGTGCAAATGTCTGCCCAGGTAAGAAGGGTGAAAAAGCTCTTGTTATGGGTAACATGGAAGAGAACGCAGGAGAACAGGTATACTTTGACTTTGGTACAGAAATCGAAGTAAAACCGGAAGTTGTTGCTAAATTTAAAGAAAATACAGTAAAAGGATCTCAGTTCAAACAGCCACTGCTTGAGTTCTCAGGAGCTTGTGCTGGATGTGGAGAGACTCCATACGCTAAACTTATCACACAGTTATTCGGTGACAGAATGTACATCGCTAATGCAACAGGATGCTCATCTATCTGGGGTAACTCATCACCGTCTACACCTTACACAGTAAACTCTAAGGGACAGGGACCGGCTTGGTCTAACTCACTGTTCGAAGATGCTGCTGAGTTCGGTTATGGTATGTTACTTGCTCAGAAAGCAATCAGAGAAGGTCTGAAGGCGAAAGTAGAAGAAGTTGCTGCATCAGATAAAGCCAGCGAAGAAGCAAAAGCTGCTTGCAACGAATGGCTTGAAACATACGGATGTGGAGCTACTAACGGAACAGCTACAGACAAACTTGTTGCTGCATTAGAAGGATGCGAGTGCCCGACATGCAAAGATATCGTAGAAAAGAAAGACTTCCTTGCTAAGAAATCCCAGTGGATCTTCGGTGGTGACGGATGGGCTTACGATATCGGATTCGGTGGTGTTGACCACGTACTTGCAAGTGGAAAAGATATCAACGTAATGGTATTCGATACAGAAGTTTACTCTAATACAGGTGGACAGTCTTCTAAGTCTACTAAGACTGGTGCTATCGCTCAGTTCGCAGCAGGCGGAAAAGAAACTAAGAAGAAAGACCTTGCTTCTATCGCAATGAGCTACGGTTACGTATACGTTGCACAGATCGCTATGGGTGCTGACTTCAACCAGACTGTAAAAGCTATCGCAGAAGCTGAAGCATATCCGGGACCATCCCTGATCATCGCTTACGCTCCATGTATCAACCATGGTATCAAGAAAGGTATGAGCAAAGCTCAGACAGAAGAACAGCTTGCAGTTGAATGTGGATACTGGAACAACTTCCGTTTCAATCCAGAAGCAGAAGGATCTAAGTTCACTCTTGACAGCAAAGCACCAGACCTTGCTGGATACGAAGAATTCCTTAACGGAGAAGTTCGTTACAACGCTCTTGCTAGATTCAATCCTGAAAAGGCTAAAGTTCTGTTTGCTAAGAACGAAGAAGAAGCAAAAGCTAGATATGCATATCTGCAGAAACTCGTTACACTGTACGGTTCTGAAGAATAAGATTGACTTTAATGAGGAGTCAGGGACGAAAGTCTCTGGCTCCTTTTTGGGTTTTGGGGGATTCAAAAGGGGACGCGTACACAAAAGAACCTGCGCTGCACACCGCCTGCAAATGTGTTGTAGGTCCACAGAATGTCAAAGACTATCTTGCATTTGACAAGGTACTCGCATGCGGCGGAACCTGGATGGTAAAGGATGCTCTGATAAATGGCGGAGAATTTGAAAAGATCAAAGAAATGACAAAAGAAGCGGTAGATATTGTAAAATAGCAATTATCTCTTGCAAAAATGAAAATTTTGTAGTATGGTTGATAAAGAAAATGATGAATATTCAGCTTGATAGAGGCGCGGGATTTATCAGTACCTTCTGAAAGATGCGGCAGGGAAGCCGACAGAAGAGAAAGGAAATACCGCCGAAGGAGCCGGAACCCCAACCCCGGTTTCTGGGACGATGCAGAAGATGCAGCGTACTGTCACACACGTGGAGCGCTATCGGAAGAACATTTAAGGAAGACTTTACATGCCATGAATGCGTTTTGCCGGTGCAAGCGTTATTCATGGCATTTTTATGTTTTAAAACAGGAGGTATTTTAATTGAGAGAAAAAATGAGAAAGTTAAGCAGTCTGCTCGCAACTGTAATGATCTGCGTAATGGCAAGTCCCCTTGTCACCTTTGCAGCAGACGCGGAGAAGTATGTACCGAAGATGTACGCCAGCATCTGGTCACTGGTTCCACCGGTGGTTGCGATCGCACTGGCACTGATCACAAAAGAAGTGTACAGCTCATTATTTGTAGGAATTTTAGTAGGTGGAATATTCTATTCCGGATTTTCCTTTGAAGGAACCATCACCCATATTTTTCAGGAAGGGATCGTAGCTGTTCTTTCTGACAGCTATAATGTGGGAATCCTGATCTTCCTGGTTATCTTAGGAACCATGGTCTGCCTGATGAATAAGGCAGGAGGATCTGCCGCATTCGGTGAATGGGCAAGTACCCATATCAAGAGCCGTGTAGGTGCACAGCTGGCAACAATCATTCTTGGTGTGCTGATCTTTATCGATGACTATTTTAACTGTCTGACAGTCGGAAGCGTGATGCGTCCGGTAACGGATGCGCAGAATGTTTCCAGAGCAAAGCTTGCGTATCTGATCGATGCGACAGCAGCTCCGGTATGTATCATTGCACCGATTTCATCCTGGGCAGCAGCCGTTACGGGTTTTGTAGAAGGTGAAGATGGATTTTCAATATTTATTCGTGCAATTCCATATAACTTCTATGCAATCCTTACCATCCTGATGATGATCGCAATGGTTGTGATGAAGGTTGAGTATGGTCCGATGAAGGTTCATGAAGATAATGCAAAAAAAGGTGATATTTACACCACACCGGACAGACCGTATGCAAATACGGAGGAAGAGGCAGTGGATAACTGTAAAGGAAAAGTAATGGATCTTCTGATCCCGATCATTTCACTGATCATCTGCTGTGTGATCGGAATGATCTACACCGGTGGGTTCTTTGACGGAGTCGGTTTTGTAGAAGCATTTTCTGGAAGTGATGCTTCCCAGGGACTGGTGTATGGAAGCTTCTTTGCTTTTGTGATCACAATCGTGCTGTATCTGGTAAGACGTGTGCTGAAATTCGATGAGTGTATGGCATGTCTCCCGGACGGATTTAAGGCGATGGTTCCGGCAATCCTGATTCTTGTTTTTGCATGGACACTGAAATCTATGACTGACAGTCTTGGAGCGGCAGAATATGTAGCAGGCATTGTAGCCGGAAGTGCGGAAGGTATGGTAAATCTTCTTCCGGCAATCATCTTCCTTGTGGGATGCTTTCTTGCATTTGCAACCGGTACAAGCTGGGGAACATTCGGAATCCTGATCCCGATCGTGGTACATGCATTTGAAGGAAAGAATGAGACGATGATGATCATTGCTATCTCCGCATGTATGGCCGGAGCAGTTTGTGGTGACCACTGTTCACCGATTTCGGATACAACGATCATGGCATCTGCTGGTGCACAGTGCAATCATATTAATCATGTCAATACACAGCTTCCATATGCGGCAAGCTGTGCGGTGATCTCGTTTATCACTTATATTATTGCCGGATTCGTACAGAGTGCATGGATCGCACTTCCGGCAGGAATCATCATGATGCTTGTCTTTGTGACATTCATGAAATTTTCACAGAAAAAGCAGACAATAGCTTTTTCACAGAAGAAAGAAGCATAACAGAGAAAATGAGGAATGGCTTTCGTAGCTGTTCCTTATTTTATTTACGCGAGTAATGAATCAAAGTCCGTGCTTGCACGAGACCTTGGTGACTGACGCGATAACTTGAGAAACTCGCGGAGCGTGTTTCTCATAGTTGACGGAAAAATCATGAAGAACTGGGGAGGTACAGCGGATTATGAAAAACAATTCCCACCAAGACCTTGTATCAAATCAAAGAAATGTGTACAATGTTATTTATGAGACTAACTACAGAACTTGGAGGAAATCATATATGGATTTAACAAAGCTTACAGCATATGAGATCATTGAACACAGACCTCTTCCGGATCTGAAATCGGAAGGAGCGCTTTTAAGACATAAAAAGAGCGGTGCGAGGGTGCTTCTGATCTCCAATGATGATGAAAATAAAGTATTTAATATCGGATTCCGCACACCGACCACGAACAGTACCGGAGTGCCACATATCATGGAACATACAGTTCTGTGTGGCTCGGAAAAGTTTCCGACCAAGGATCCGTTTGTGGAACTGGTAAAAGGATCTTTGAACACCTTTTTGAATGCGATGACTTATCCGGACAAGACCGTATATCCGGTTGCAAGCTGTAATGAAAAGGATTTTCAGAACCTGATGGACGTGTATATGGACGCAGTCCTGCATCCGAATATTTACAAACACGAAGAGATCTTCCGGCAGGAGGGCTGGAACTATCACCTGGAGGAAGCAGATGGGGAGCTTTCTTATAACGGAGTTGTTTATAATGAGATGAAGGGAGCTTTTTCTTCACCGGATGGTGTTCTGGACCGTATGATCCTGAATTCTCTGTTCCCGGATACGACTTATGCAAATGAGTCCGGCGGAGATCCGGATGTGATCCCGGAACTGACTTATGAAGAATATCTGAATTTCCACAGAACCTATTATCATCCGTCCAACAGTTATATTTACCTCTATGGAAATATGGATATGGAGGAGAAGCTTCGTTTTATTGATGAGAAATATCTGTCTGCCTTTGATGCGCTGGATGTGGATTCTGCGATTAAAGAGCAGGCTGCCTTTTCCCAGGTGAAGGAGCTGCAGATCGAGTATCCGGTTTCTGAAAGTGAGGAGGAAGAGGATAATACGTATCTTTCTTACAATATGGTTGTGGGAAATGCTATGGACAGCACCCTTGGCGTGGCTTTTGATGTGCTGGATTATGCGCTTCTCAGCGCACCCGGAGCACCACTGAAGCAGGCTCTTCTGGATGCCGGCATCGGTAAGGAAATTTATGGCGATTATAGTGACGGTGTTCTGCAGCCGTTCTTCTCTATTGTGGCGAAAGGTGCGAAGACATCCCAGAAGGAGAAATTTGTTTCTGTTATCCGTAATTGCCTTCAGGATATTGTGCGAAATGGAATTGACAAAAAGGCTATTCTTGCGGGTATTAATTATATGGAGTTCCGCTATCGGGAGGCCGATTTCGGACAGTTCCCCAAGGGGCTGATGTATGGACTGGATATTATGGGAAGCTGGCTCTATGATGACGAGAATGCTTTTTCCCAGGTACAGCTTTTGTCTATTTATGACAGATTAAAGGAGGCTGTAAATGAGGGCTATTTCGAGAAACTGATCCAGAAATGGCTTCTTGATAATACACATGGTCTGATCCTTACACTTGTGCCGAAGCGTGGGCTTGCCGCTCAGCGCGAGAAGGAACTGGCGGACAAGCTGGAGGCTTACAGAAGCAGTCTTTCCGATGGGCAGCTGGAGGAAATGGTCGAGAAGACCAAAGCTCTTGAAGCTTACCAGGAATCAGAGGAGAGACCGGAGGATCTTCAGTGTATTCCGATGCTGAAACGCTCTGATATCCGTAAAGAGGTTAACGGTTTTTCCAATGAAGAGCTTCAGGTAGATAACAGTCTGTTCCTGTATCAGGATGTGTGCACCAACGGAATCGGTTATGTGAACGTTATGTTTGAGATCAAGGATATGGCTGTAGAGAAAGTCCATTATCTGGGACTTTTGAAATCTGTTCTTGGTTATGTGGATACAGAGAATTACACATACGGTCAGCTGTTTAACGAGACTAATGCCAGAACAGGCGGTATTCAGTGTGGTGTGGATGTTTTTGATAAGGCAGATGATCCGGAAGCATTCCGTGCTATGTTTACCATTCGCGGAAAGGCACTTTATCCTCAGATGGATTTCCTTTTCCAGATGATGGAAGAGATTCTGAATACTTCTAAGATCACAGATACCAAGCGTCTCTATGAAATTATTGCAGAGATCAAGTCCAGGGGACAGGTTTCCCTGATAGGCTCAGGACATCAGACAGCAGTGCTTCGCGGCGCTTCCTATGGTTCTCCGATGGCGAGATTCCAGGATGAGATGGCTGGTGTTGGCTATTATAAATTTATAGAGGATCTGGAGAAGAATTTCCAGGACAAAAAAGCCGAAATCGTGGCAGGACTTGAGAATGCTATGGCGGAAATCATTCGCCGGGATTCTTTTATGGTAAGCTACACAGGTGAGAGAGAGTCTGTGGAACAGCTGAAGGCTTTAAGTGGCTCTCTGAAGAAGAGCCTGAAGGAGAGCAGCTGTCAGGTTCCGGAGGTTGCCATTACCTGCGAGAAAAAGAACGAGGGATTCAAGACCTCAGGACAGGTTCAGTATGTGGCAAGAACAGGCAACTTTGTGAAAAAGGGATTCACATATACAGGAGCGCTGGAAATCCTTAAGGTGGCTTTAAGCTATGATTATCTGTGGATCAATCTTCGCGTAAAGGGCGGCGCATATGGCTGTATGAGCGGATTTAAGAGAAGTGGAGAGAGCTTCTTTGTATCCTACAGAGATCCCCATCTTCGCCGCACCCTTGAGGTATATGAGGGCGTGCCGGAATATGTGCGCACCTTCGCAGCGGATGAGCGTGAGATGACGAAATATATTATCGGAACCATCAGTGGAAAGGATGTTCCAAGAACACCACAGACACAGGGGGCACTTGGCAGAATGGCTTATTTCCGCGGTCTCACTGTGGAAATGCTGCAGAAGGAGCGTGACCAGATCCTGAATGCTACTGTTGAGGATATTCATGCACTTGCTCCGCTGATCCAGGCAGTTCTTTCTGATGACCAGCTTTGTGTAGTTGGAAGTGAGAGTGCTATCGAGAAGGCGAAGGATGTATTTATGGAGACAAAGCCGCTGGTAAGCTGCTGATAATATAGAACTGATTAAGAAAGAAGAGGAAATATTTTAATGACACCAGATTTTAAATCCGGATTTGTTGCAATTATTGGCCGTCCGAATGTTGGGAAATCTACCCTGATGAACCATCTGATCGGCCAGAAGATCGCGATCACATCCAAGAAGCCCCAGACCACCAGAAACCGCATCCAGACGGTCTATACCTGTGAGAAGGGACAGATCGTTTTCCTGGATACGCCTGGTATCCATAAGGCGAAGAATAAGCTTGGAGAGTATATGGTAGCCGTTGCAGAGCGTACCCTGAAAGAGGTGGACGCAATTATGTGGCTGGTTGAGCCGTCTACCTTTATCGGAGCCGGTGAGCGCCACATTGCAGAGCAGCTCCAGGGCGTTGGCGTGCCGGTCATTTTGATCATTAATAAGATCGATACAGTGAAAAAAGAGGAAATCCTTCCGGCAATCGATACGTACCGCAAGATCTGTGATTTTGCCGAGATTATCCCTTGCTCTGCACTCCGCGGACAGAATACAGAGGATATTATTGACAGTATTTTGAAATATCTTCCTTATGGACCCATGTTCTATGATGAGGATACTGTAACGGACCAGCCTCAGCGCCAGATTGTGGCAGAGGTGATCCGTGAGAAGGCGCTTCACGCACTGGATGCGGAAATCCCACATGGAATCGCAGTGGCAATTGACAAAATGAAGGAGCGTCTTGGCAAAAATCCTATGGTTGATATTGAGGCGACCATTATTTGCGAGAGGGATTCCCACAAGGGCATTATCATTGGAAAAGGCGGCGCCATGCTGAAGAAGATCGGCAGCAACGCCAGATTTGAGCTGGAACGTATGCTGGACTCCAAGGTAAACCTAAAGCTTTGGGTAAAGGTGAAAAAAGACTGGCGTGACAGTGATTTTATGATCAAAAACTTTGGATATGATAAGAAGGAAATCTGAAAATGAGTGATCTGATCACGGTACAGGGAATTGTACTTTCTGCGCAGCCTGTGGGAGAGTATGACAAGCGAATCGTGCTTCTTACCAGGGAGCGGGGGAAGATTTCTGCTTTCGCCAAGGGCGCCAGACGGCAGAACAGCCCGTTTATGGCAGCTGTCAATCCTTTTGTGTTCGGGAATTTTACCCTGTATGAAGGGCGCAGCAGCTACAATCTGAACCAGGTGACCGTGACCCATCATTTTGTGGAGCTGGCCGCCAGACAGCCGGGAGTTTATTATGGCTATTACTTTCTGGAGCTGGCAGATTATTTCGGAAGAGAGGGCACAGATGAGAAGAATATGATGAATCTTCTTTATCTCACTGTGAAGGCTCTCCTGAATCCGGAAATCGATGACCGGCTGGTAAGGTGCATTTTTGAACTGCGAACTATGACAGAGCAGGGGCTGATGCCAGAGCTTTTCCGGTGTGTGAACTGTGGGGAGGAGATCGCCGGAAAAGAGAATCTGTTCTTTTCCCAGGAGGCACATGGGATCCTGGATGGGGACTGCCTGAAGAAAGCAAGCCCCGGAGAAGCCAGAACCGCCCGCCGGATTTCCCAGGCAGCACTTTATACCATGCAGTACATTGTAAGTTCGCCCATGACGAAGCTGTATAGCTTTACAGTGACCGAAGAGGTGCTGTGGGAGCTGGAACGGCATATTCAGCCTTATGTGGCAGGGAATACGGATAAGAAATTTAAGAGTTTGCAGATATTAGAAGTTATGATGTAAGTGAATTGGATGTTGCACATAACAGGAAAGTTGATTAACGTGCTTTGCTCTATACTTCGATAGCAGCACATGATTTGCTGCTTAAAAGTGCGGAAATTGTGTTTTTGCGGCAGAATGTACGGAATTGAGTACGCGGTATAACTTTACAAAAAGAAAAGTTGCGAGTATAATATTAGAAAATCATCTATCAAACAATGAGGAGAGATATCATGGAAAAAACAATGGACAAGATTATTGCTCTGGCAAAAGCAAGAGGATTTGTTTACCCGGGTTCTGAGATCTATGGAGGTCTTGCGAATACATGGGATTACGGCAACCTTGGCGTAGAGCTTAAGAATAACGTAAAGCGCGCATGGTGGCAGAAATTCATTCAGGAGTCTCCGTACAACGTAGGTGTTGACTGTGCCATCCTGATGAACCCGCAGACCTGGATCGCATCCGGACATCTGGGAAGCTTCTCTGATCCGCTTATGGATTGTAAAGAGTGCCATGAGCGTTTCCGCGCAGACAAGATCATCGAGGACTACAGCCAGGAGCACGGCATTGAGCTTGAGAGCTCTGTAGACGGATGGTCTCAGGAAGAGATGAAGAATTTCATCGAAGAGCATAATGTTCCATGTCCTTCCTGCGGCAAACACAATTTCACAGACATCCGTCAGTTCAACCTGATGTTCAAGACCTTCCAGGGCGTAACTGAGGATGCTAAGAATACTGTATATTTAAGACCTGAGACAGCACAGGGTATCTTTGTAAACTTCAAGAACGTACAGAGAACATCCCGTAAGAAGATTCCGTTTGGTATCGGCCAGATCGGTAAATCTTTCCGTAACGAGATCACACCGGGTAACTTCACATTCCGTACCCGTGAGTTCGAGCAGATGGAGCTTGAGTTCTTCTGCGAGCCGGATACAGACCTTGAGTGGTTTGCATACTGGAAGAACTTCTGCCTGAACTGGTTACATTCTCTTGGATTGAAGGATGAAGAAGTTCGTTATCGTGACCATGATGCAGAAGAGTTAAGCTTCTACAGCAAAGCTACTACTGACGTAGAGTTCCTGTTCCCATTCGGATGGGGCGAGCTTTGGGGAATCGCTGACAGAACAGATTATGACCTGACTCAGCATCAGAATGTATCCGGACAGGATCTGACATATTTTGATGATGAGAAGAAGCAGAAATATATCCCATATGTAATCGAGCCGTCACTGGGTGCTGACCGTGTGGTACTTGCATTCCTGTGCAGCGCATATGATGAGGAAGTTCTGGATGCAGAGAAGAATGACGTTCGTACTGTCCTTCATTTCCATCCGGCACTTGCACCTGTTAAGATCGGTGTGCTTCCTCTTTCCAAGAAGCTTAATGAGGGTGCAGAGAAGATCTATCAGCAGTTAAGCAAGAAATATAACTGTGAATATGATGATCGTGGAAACATTGGTAAACGTTACAGAAGACAGGATGAGATCGGTACTCCGTTCTGTGTAACTTATGACTTTGAGTCCGAAAACGACGGAGCAGTTACAATCCGCGACCGTGATACTATGGAGCAGGTTCGTGTGAAGATTGATGAACTGGATGCATATTTTGCGGATAAATTTACATTTTAACTGAAAAAACAGCAAAGGAGCTGTATCGGATGGGAATCCGGGTACTCCTTTGCTGTTTTTTATTACAAAATACAGATTATAAAAATTCGTTACTGTTCACTCCGTTCTCAGCAACACGCTTCGCGATGCAGGAAATATGAACC
>OGZL01002185.1_pt1 | contig 14725 bp, 15 predicted proteins | sample 1576761 | NCBI WGS metagenome assembly OGZL01 (sample SAMEA3541595, study PRJEB24748) | human gut metagenome | biome: human gut; feature: human-associated habitat; material: faeces | place: China | collected 2012
TGCTGTCGAATCCCTTTTTGCTCATCGGTCTCTCGTCGTTGCGCAGGGCGTCCAGCATTTTTTTGCAGTCCGCGCATTCGGAACAGTGGGCCTCTATGGCGCTTCGGCTTTCGGGACTGCATATGTCATCGTGATACAGCGGAAGCAGATCACGGATCAGACCGCAGGGATAATTCATTTCAGATCCTCCTTGATTTTTAGTCTTGCACGGTGATAGGTGACCCGTGCCCAATTTTCCGTTTTGCCAAACAGAATGCCGATTTGCCGGAAGGGCAGCTCTCCCAGAACGCGCAGGGAAAACACCTCCTTGTAAGGTTCCGGCAAATCATGGAGCGCCTGATGAATCCGGAAAGCGGACGCTTTGTCCAGGATCATCTCCTCAAAGGAGCTGACGCTTAGTTCCTCCGGCTCCTGGTGCTTCTGCTTTTTCAGGTGGGATAAGTAGGTGTTTTTGGCAATTTGGCAGAGCCAGACATAGAGTTTGCACTGTCCGCGGAAGGTGTCCAGCGATTTTAGCGCCTTGAAAAAGGTTTCCTGGGTGATCTCCTCGGCAAGACAGGGGTCCCGGCTCAATGCAAGCACATATTTGTAGACATCCTGAAAGTAACGGGCATATATTTCTTCATAGTCTTCCAATGTTTCACCCCCTTTTTAACTATAAGACCTGCCGGAAGGGATTTTGTTACGAAAATCTGAAAATGATTTTTTTGCCTGTGGGGACTGCGGCGAATCCCGCCGCCCTTGCCACTACCGTTGGCGTGCTGACGGAAGTGCCGGTGCTGCTGCTTATCAAATTTGCCAATAAAACGAGGGGGAAATTTCCGCTATGAGGAAAGCAAAGGCAGCCTTTCTCTGTGTCCACAATTCCTGCCGCAGCCGGATCGCGGAGGCGATGGGAAGATATCTATGCGGGAGTGAATTTGCGCGCTCTTCCGCCGAAACGGGGACCAAGTCCCGGATTGATCAGGACGCTGTCCGGCAGCGCTGACTGAGTCTAGCCAGAATGTAAAAGCGAACGGATCGTGGATGACCCGTTCGCTTTTTGGCTGTATCGCAGGATGTTTCAGATCTCAGCGTCCAGCAGCTCTGCCTGGGACAGCCGGCAAAATTCCAGCCCATCCTGGGTGCAGATCTCGAAGGTTCCGGTGACGGTGATGGGGGCTCCCAATTCCGGATAGTCCTCAGGGTAGGCGCGGCTTTCGGCGAGGTCAAAGGGAATTCCCTGGGCGCAGCAGGCGGTGGCGTCCTGGATGATGCAGGCGAAAACCGTGCCGCCGTCCTCCAAAGTACCCTCCTGGGCGTAGAGCTTGCCGGTGCTGAAAATGCCCTGCATCTTTACGGTTTTGCCAACATAGTCCTCGGGGTGTGTAGTCATGTTGAAAACCTCCGCAAAGACCATGGTGCTGCTCATGGCGGTCAGGTCGATGAAGTCTCCGGTGGAAGCGCCCGCGTCATCGGCAGCGGTTTCTTCGGCAGCCGGGGAAGGCAGGGTGCTGCTCTGGGCGGCGGCGGATGGGGAGGTGGGCATCTGGGCTTCCGGCGCTTCGGCGGCCTGACGGCTGCAGGCGCTGAGGGCCAGCAGGGCGGCCAGAAAAAGGGGGAGCATTTTTTTCATTTGGTTTTACCTCCAAGGAAACGTCCCAAAAGGGAGAAGATGAGAAACATTCCGATATCCGCGGCCACGATGGTGGAGCCCACGGGGGTTCCGGCCAGAATGGCAATCAGGATTCCCAGTACGGCGCAGAATACCGACAGCAGCACCGCGCAAACCGTCACCGACCGAAAGCTCCGGAACAGCTGCATGGCGGACAGGGCGGGGAAGATGATCAGGGCGGAGATCAGCAGAGAGCCCACCAGATTCATGGCCAGAACGATGACAATGGCCACCACAACGGCGATGAGCAGGTTGTATAGCTCCACCTGGGTTCCGGCTGCCTTGGCAAAGGCTTCGTCGAACGTCACGGCAAAGATTTTGTTGTAAAACAGAAAAAACAGAGCAACCACCAGCGCGGACATTCCCACGCAAAGCCATACCTCGCTCCGGGACAATGTGAGAATGGAGGTGGAGCCGAACAGGGTGCTGCACACATCCCCGGAGAGGTTGGAAGAGGTGGAGAAAATGTTCATCAGCAGGTAGCCAACGGCCAGCGCGCCTGTGGAAATCATGGCCATTGCCGCGTCGCCTTGGATTTTGGTATTCTGTCCGGTGCGCAGAAGCAGCACGGCGCTGAGCACCGTAATGACCATGACCAGGGGCATCTCATTGGAAATTTGCAGTACCCCGGCAATGGCCATGGCCCCGAAGGCTACATGGGAAAGACCGTCGCCGATGAAGGAGAAGCGTTTCAGCACCAGCGTCACCCCCAGCAGGGACGAGCAGAAGGCGATCAGCACCCCAACCACCAGCGCGTAGCGGACAAAGGGATAGGTCCAGTACAGGGCGAGTTTTGCAAAAATTGCCGTCATAGTGCGCAGCCCCCTTTCCCGGAGCGGAACAGCTGCCCCTGGGGGCTTTCCAGGTAGGCCTGCTTGGTTCCAAAGAAAACTGCGTCGCCGATGTGCAGAATGTGGCTTGCGTATCGAAGGGCTGCGGCAATATCGTGGGAGATCATGAGAATGGTGATGCCGTCCTCCCGGTTGAGCTGTTCGATGAGACCGTATAGTTCCGCCGTGACCTTGAGGTCAAGGCCGGAAACCGGCTCATCCAGAAGCAGCATTTTCCGGGTCGCGCATAGAGCCCGGGCCAGCAGCACCCGCTGCTGCTGACCGCCGGAGAGCTCCCGATAGCACCGCCCCGCAAGTGCATCCAGCTGCATTTTGCGGATATTCTGCTCCGCAAGGCGTTTTTCCGCCCTGTTATAAAAGGGCCGCAGGCCGCAGCGGCCCTGGCAGCCGGAGAGAACGATCTCTCTTACGGAGGCCGGGAAGTCCCGCTGCACCTGGGTCTGCTGGGGCAGATAGCCGATCTCGTTTCGCTGCAGGCCGTCGCCGGTGAGAATGCTGCCGCCGATTGGGGGCTGCAGGCCGAGAAGGGTTTTCATAAGGGTGGTTTTGCCGGAGCCGTTTTCGCCGACAATGCAGAGGTAGTCGCCTGCAAAAATTTCAAAGCTGAGATTTTGCAGAACGGGCTTTCCCTCGTAGCCGACGCTGAGATTTTGACAGGAAAGCAGCGCCATCATTCCGCCTCCTGTCCCAGGGCTTTTTTCAGCACGGAAAGGTTTTTCTCCATAATGGAGAGGTAGCTTACGCCGCTTGATGCGTCATTTGCGGTGACGGCCTGCATGGAGTCCATGGTCAAAACCTGCTGATTTTTCTGAGCGGTATTCTGCACGATGGTTTCGGCGATCTTGTGCTGGGTGCCCTCTATGGTCAGCACGCAGGGCAGCCCCAGCGCGTCCATCTTCCCGGCAAGGAAGGAGACGGTCTCAAAGCTGGCCTCTGTTTCGGCAGAGCAGCCCGGGAAGGCGGCATAGTAGTCGAGCCCGTAGTCATCCGCCAGATAGCGGAAGGGGAAGCGGTCGCCGAAGAGAAGGGTTTTGTACTTCCCACTGTCCACAGCCGCCCGGTATTCGCCGTCCAGGGCGGAGAGCTTTTCCGCGTAGGCTGCGGCGTTTGCAGCGTAGGTATCCTTCCGGGCCGGGTCGGTTTCCTGCAGGGCCTTGGAAATGGCCGCCACCAGCTTCTGGGCATTTTTCAGAGACAGCCAGATGTGCTCGTCATACTCCGCCTCTTCCTCGCGGTCATGCGCCTCTTCCTCGTGGTCATGCTCCTCCTCCTGCATACCCTCTACGGTTTCTTCCGCCTTTGCGGAATCGCCCAGCACGTCCAGAAGCCGGATGACCTTCCGGTCCTTGTTGGGCGCATTTTTCAGAGCGTCCTCCACCCAGCCGTCGGACTCGCCGCCGACATAGAGAAAGAGATCGCAATTGGAAATTTTAACAATATCATCAACGGTTGGCTGATAGCTGTGCAGATCAACGCCGCTGTCCAGCAGCGTGGTTATCTCAGCACGGTCAGTTTCGTCACCGAGGATTTCCCTGACCCAGTCGTAGGCGGGGAAAATGGTCGTGACAATGTTCAGCTTATTGGATGCTGCGGAATCGTCCTGGGGGGCACAGCCGGAAAGCACAGCTGCCGGAATCCAAAGCGCCAGCAGCAGCGCAAGTATTTTTTTCATAAGGTTTTTACCTCCAAATCGTAAAATGGGCGCAAAAATACAAGGGCAGCGGCAGTACCGCAAAAGCCTATCCGAAAACAGATAGACTGCACCCTTGCAAAAAGCACCTATTTAATTGGAGAGCTTGACCTTGAGTGCTACAAGCGTAAAAGAGGGAATAACATCGACCCAGGCTGAAATGTAGTCATACAGCGCACGCCGGACCGCAGCAGCAAAAACCAGAGCGCACAGCGCCGGAGCAAAGCCCTTCAGCGTATTCCGGCAAATACTCATCTGAAGGCAGACGGGGCAGCCCTCGCCGATGCAGTCATGACCGGCCTCCTCAATGAGAAAAAGGGCGGCGCCCAGCAGAACCAAAAGCATGGCCGCGGCAATCAGTGCCGCAGCGATCCGTTTTTGCTTTGCCATATCGGCGCCCCCTTTCGAAACCGGAATTGGGGTTAGTATATTGGATTTGCGAAAAAATGTCAATACAAGAGCCAAAAGCAAATTGTAAACAATTTTGGTTTACGCATTGAAATTGTAAAGCACTTTGCTTGCCAAAAGCTTTGTGCCGTCCGCAAGCAAAACATAGTCTAATTGTTCCAGAACGATAGGCGTTTGCGCAAGAAGCCGTTGGTTGTTCTCCTGCAATGGGATTTGGCTGCCATCTTTCATGACTGCGTAAATAGGACTTCCGATATCTGAGAATAGATCCAGGGAGGCTGTGTGCATATCCGGCATTGTTTCCAAGCGGACTTCCGCACCGAAAGGAGTCACGCGGAAGGATTCAATTCGGACAGGCTCCTGCTTTTGGACGGCAGGGGCCCACTCATCATCGGGAGCGTAGGTGACAATTGCCTGAGCAGTGACCGGCTGGCGAATCAGTTCAACGAACTGGCTGCCCGGGTCAAAGGTTACTTCAAAATTCCATTCTTCATCCGTTAGGATGTCAGAACGGAACAAACCCGCAGCCTCATCGCCATCGACAATATAGCTTTCCTGGCCAGAGTGATTCGCCGCAATGGATTCCTGGACGGTTGCGTCGGTATATTCTACGGTAAAGCCCATAAAACGAATCTGGAAGGAGGTGCCTTTTCCAAATGGCGCGTCCAGCTGCATCGGCCTTTCCGGGTATATTTTATCACATTGAATGGTCATGCAGTAGAGCGCCGTATTGGGCTGACCGTCGTTATCGGATATCCAACTGCCGTGCTCTTGGTACATATAGTTTCGCTCTATATCCACGGTTCCAATGGAGGCAATTACCATGGAATAGGCGGCATTGCGGCTGAGACTGTAGTTCCCGGGGATGAGTCGGGGGGAACCTGCTGTCGGTGGACTCAGGTATTGATCCAGGTCAATTCCACCAGGTGCGGTCACCCGGAAAACAAGATATCCTACAGTGCCATCGGAAATACTGGATTTCAGATCAACGATCCAGCCGTTCTTGACTTGGGCTTGGGCTATGTTTTGTTCATTTTCCTGAATGTATTGGATTTGGTCAGGGGATAGAGGGGCCTCGCTGCGGGAGGAGAACAGGAGCTGAAACCACCCGCTGGCGTAGGCGATGGCGCACCCCACCAGAAGCAGAGCCAGGGCAACGATTGCCGCAATCAGCCACATCTTTTTCCTGGGAAGCGGCCGCTTTTTCGGCGTTGCCTGTCGGAAGGCTTCCGTGTCAACGATGTAGCGGTCCCGCACATCGTTGAGCCCTGTGAGAATATCCATTGCGTTCATACGTACCCCTCCTCGCTGAGCCGTTTCCGAAGCTTTCCTCTGGTCCTGTGGAGCATGGAAGTCACCTTGCTCTGGGTGAAACCGGTGGCGTGGACAATGGCCTCAATGGAATCCAAATACCAGTACCGGCACAGGAACACATTGCGCTCCGTTTCGGGCAGGTTTTCCAGAAAATCATTCAGAATCCGGGCAAGCTCCCGCTGGGCGATTTCTGCCTCCATATCCGAAGAAGCCGTGCATTCCCCCAACTCTTCCAAGGCCAGGACCGTTTCCTTTCCGCCCCGCTTCCGGGCGTTTAACTTGCGCCAGCGGTCTATGGAGATGTGGCGGGTGATTTTCCCCAGAAACGCATTCAGAAAATTGGGCTTTCTGGGCGGAATCAGATTCCAGGCCGCCAGATAGGTGTCGCTGACGCTTTCCTCCGAATCCTCTTTGGAAGAGAGAATGTTGTAGGCAATGCTGTAGCAGTAGCCGCCGTACTTCCTGTCCGTCTCTGCAATGGCCTGCTCCGAACGGGCAAAGAAGAGCTCAAGAATTCCTTGATCCTCCATGGGATCACCTCCTGTGGTTTGTCTTTCACCTATATAGGCGTAAAAGGGGAGGGGAATATTGCATGGGGAGAAGCTGGTTTTGAAAATATTTTACCATGGGGCAGGCCACGCTTCAAGTGGGACGGGGATCACTGCGGCTGACGAAAAGACTTTCTTTTTTTGTCGGTCCATGGTATACTTGGACTGCGGTTTCCAAAATTTGGGAATACCGCCGGACAGAGAACTTATACAACCGGGAGGAACAACCATGCGGGAGTACGCCTATTACACCCAGGTCCTGAAGGACCAACTGATTCCGGCCACCGGGTGCACCGAGCCCATCGCCCTGGCCTACGGCGCGGCCATGGCCTACAGGACCTTGGGTGCCGAGCCGGAGAGAATCACGGCGGCGGTCAGCGGCAGCATTATCAAAAACGTCAAAAGTGTGGTTGTGCCCAAGACCGGGGGGATGAAGGGCATCGAAACGGCCATTGCCGCCGGTGTGGTGGCCGGAAACCCGGATCTGGAGCTGGAGGTGCTGTCCGGCGCGCCGGAAAACACGGGGGCGCTGGCGAAGAAATTCCTGGAAAAGTGCCCCGTTACCGTGTGCCTTGCGGATTCGGATCGGATTTTTGACATTCAGATCACCATGTACGCCGGGAAGCACAGCGCCTTTGTGCGCATCGTGGACACCCACACCAATGTGGTGTCGGTCCGCCGGGACGGGACTGTCTTGAAGGAGCGGGAAATTCCCCGGCTTGCGGGGCAGGCAGAGAAGACCGCCATGCTGGAAATTACCAAAATTGTGGAGTATGCCAGAACCTGCCGCCTGGAGGACGTGGCGGAGACCATAGAATATCAGATTTCCTGCAACCAAAATCTTTCCCAGGAGGGGCTGAAGGGCAGCTGGGGGGCGGAAATCGGGCGGACGCTGCTGTCCGGGGAGAAAAACCCGGATGTAAAGCTCCGGGCCATGGCGGCGGCCGCCGCGGGCTCGGATGCCCGGATGAGCGGCTGTGAGCTGCCCGCCGTGATCAATTCCGGCAGCGGCAACCAGGGCCTGACCATCACCCTGCCCATTCTGGAATACGCGAAGGAATTAAATGCTTCCCATGAGCAGCTGATCCGGGCCCTGGTGCTGGCCAATCTGGTGGCGGTGCGCATCAAGCAGTCCATCGGCTACCTGTCCGCCTACTGCGGAGCGGTCTGCGCCGGCTGTGCCGCGGCGGCGGGAATTGCCTACCTGCATGGGGCGGACGAGGTCCTCATCAATCACACGGTTGTAAACGGCCTGGCGATTCTCTCCGGCACCATCTGCGACGGCGCGAAGCCCAGCTGCGCGGCCAAAATCGCCATGGCGGTGAACGCGGGCCTTTTGGGCTTTGAAATGGCCCGGAAGGGCAAGGAGTTCTCCGGCGGCGAGGGCATTGTCAAAAAGGGCATCGAAAACACCATCGAAAAGGTGGGCGTCCTGAGCCGAGAGGGCATGGGCGTCACCAACGAGGTCATTCTGGACATTATGGTGAAGGATTAAAAAGCGAAGAGAAGGAGCGAACGGGTTTTCATCCGTTCGCTCCTTCCTTGTGTGCCGTATCCGTAAAAAGAGAATCTCTTAATTTCCCGGAGTCGGAAGCTTGGTGCCGTCTGCCAGGAGAATGTAGTCCAGCTTCTCCAAATCGATGGGCTCCACAAATTCGCTGTTCAGGATTTCAATTCGACTGCCGTCTTGCATGACGGCGCAGGAGGAGTTACCACCAGAGTAGAGGAAATCAGCGTTTTCTCCCGCGTCGCTGGCAAGCTCGATACGCACTTTACCGTATGCATGTATTTAAGTTGCGTTCGTTTCAGAAATGTGGTACACTGACACTAATAATGCGTAGCCAATACGTTTTCTTATACTTTTACTCTGTTGCGAGGAATCTTTCATGGCGGATACATATCAAATCCTGGTGGTTGACGATGACTTCTCGATTGTGAATATTATCGAAACCGCATTGAAACAGGCAGGCTATCAGGTGCTCACCGCCTATAACGGTGAAGCCGCCTGTCAGATCGTAAACACCAGGCACCCACATCTCATTATCATGGATGTGATGATGCCCCAGTGCAACGGCATCATTGCCACAATGAAAATCCGGCAGAACAACAACGTCCCAATTCTGATGTTGTCCGCTAAGGCGGAAGGCTCGGATCGGGTACTTGGGCTGGAAGCCGGAGCGGACGATTATTTGGTAAAGCCCTTCTATCAGCAGGAATTGCTTGCCAGGGTGAAGGCGTTGCTTCGCCGTTATGATGCCCTGGGCTCTATCCGGGAAACCAAATCCGAAAATCAAATTCAGGTCGGCAATATCGTACTGGACACCGCCAAGAAGCAGCTTGTCGTCCGGGGAGAAGCGGTTCGACTTACTGCAACGGAGTTCAAAATTTTGCAAGTGCTGATGTCCAATCCGGGGCGGGTGTACTCTGCAGAGGAAATTTACGAACGAGTCTGGGAAAGCGATGCCTACGCCGTGGAAAATACCGTCATGGTACACATCAGTCGTATCCGCGAAAAACTGGAGATCAATCCAAAGAAGCCGGAATATCTGAGAGTTGTTTGGGGGATTGGATATGTCTTTGAAGCGCCGTAATGGCATCGCCTGTTGCCTGCTCCTACTGGCAGCAATCTGCTGGACCTTTGGGTATCGGATGGTACAAAGCGGCTCAGGGGAAAGCGGTATTGTGGCAGCGTCCTACTCTTCTACAGAAGCTACAACTTATCCTACCAGCACACCGGCTACCCTTGCTACCGAAAAGCAAATAGCTTCATACAATGAAACAACTCCTGCGGACGAGACCGTGGAGGAGACGAATGGCGGCAATAAGTTCCTTGGATTCCTGCTTTGCTTTGTGTCCGCCGCGTCCGCAGGTATCGCCGTTATTGGTTTCTGGCAAACTGCGCCGATTCTCGGACCTGATGGCGTCAGCATGCTTGCAGCCATTGAATGCACAGCATATGACACGCTGCAAAATGTGGAATACATTTTGTGGACTTCTACCTTTCTAACCCTGACCACTTATGCAAATATCCTCACGGGTTTCACTGTTCTGTTCGCCCTTCGCGAACTGTGGGGGTGGATACGGGAAAAGTTCTCCTTGTCCTGGTGTTTGGCGTATCGCATTGCGAAACGCTCGCCAAAACCACAGCTATCCTTACTTGTTTTCGTTGGATGGATCGGCATCGGCTATCATTTGATTTGGTTCGGAAGACGAAACGAGATTTCCTTTTGGAGTCTCATTGCTGCGACGGTATTTTGCTTCCTCTGTTTATGGAAGTACGGCGCTGACCTGGAGCATTTCAAACAGCAGCTTAACAGCTTTCAGCGAGGTTTGCCGATCACTGTTGGTGATGGTGCTTTCGCTCAAACGGAAGCCCAACTTCTTGACGTGCAGACCCAGCATGAAGAAGCAGTCCGTACCGCTGTTACCAGCGAACGGTTCAAGGTAGAGCTGATTTCCAATGTTTCCCACGATCTCCGTACTCCATTGACTGCCATTCTTGGCTACAGTGAGCTTTTGCAAAAGGAAGCTTTGTCACCGGAGGGACAAGAGCAACTGAGCCGGCTGCATCAAAAAGCGGGCTATATGAATGATCTCGTAGAATCCCTGTTTGAACTCACCAAGGTTTCCAGTGGTGTCATCGAAGCGAAGAAGGAAGAGATTGACCTGATCCGCCTGTTGGAACAGACCACGGGGCTGTTTGACGATCAGCTCACCCAGGCTGGGCTGTCTGTACGGCGCAGTTATGCATCCGATTCCATCCCCGTTGTAACGGACGGAGCCAGGATGCACCAGGTGTTTGCCAACCTGCTTGGCAATGCGATCAAATATGCGCTTACAGGCACACGGATCTATTTGGAGGTCAAGGAAACGGAACGCAGCTACCTTATTCGCATGATGAACACAGCCTCCTACGAGATGGACTTCAAGCCTGATGAGATTATGCAGCGTTTCGCCCGTGGTGATAAGGCTCGGTCAACAAAAGGAAGCGGTTTGGGTCTGGCAATTGCCCAAACCTATACGGAATCCGTGGGCGGCAAATTCCATGTAGCTGTAGATGGCGACCAATTCAGCGCCATCGTGGAGCTGCCAAAAACTGAAAGAAACTTGTAAGAATTCTGTCGGCTCTTTTGAAAGATACCCCCTGTACTATGGTCGGTACAGGGGGTGCTATTATGTTTAGAGAAAAATCTCTGTCTCTGCAAAAGAGATATGTTTCAGGAGTCGTTCGTCAAATAATCCTTTCTTGGCTAAATGCGGTAATGCTTGAATATCTACGCCTGCCAGGTGCACTGCGGGATTTGGCAAGGCTGGACGGACTGGCGCAAATGTCTCTTATCCGGGTTATTGCAGTCTTCTGTGGAGGAATGCTTCTGCTGTCCGTAATCTCCCGATTTGTGAACACTGCCAAAGTCGAGCGCTGGGCCGTGGTTGGCATATTTGGAATCCTGTCGATTGCCGCATTGCGGGCATCTTTTACTTGGGCATTCCTTGCGGTATGCATATTAGCCTTGATTTTCCTTGTCGTATTTGGTTTCTGCGGATGGGATGGGCAGCCGGAGCCTGCTGTCAAGCAAAAGCAGGCACATAGAATCTGGCTGTGGATCACCGTGGGATTGTCCATTGCATTCTTCCTGTTCGTCAGCGCCTGGATGGTGGGGCGGGTTTACAGCTTCAGTACGCCGACCTTCGACTTCGGAATCTTCTGCCAAATGTTTTACAATATGAAGGAATCCGGCCTGCCCATGACTACGGTGGAGCGGGACGGTCTGCTATCCCACTTTGCTGTTCATGTGTCACCAATCTACTATGTGCTGCTGCCGTTCTACGCTCTGGCTCCCTCACCTGCTGCCTTGGAGGCTCTTCAGGCTGCGGTCATAACTTCAGCGGTGATTCCTCTTTGGAAAATCGGAAAGCACCATGGTTTGACCGGTGCACAACGGATGCTGGTATGTGCTGTGTTATTTCTATACCCGGCATACTCCGGCGGCACCAGCTATGATATTCACGAAAACTGCTTCCTCACGCCTTTGCTCCTGTGGCTGTTCTATGGCATTGATCGAAAGAGTGCGGTTGTCATCGCAATTGCCGCGATCCTGACGCTGATGGTTAAAGAAGATGCTGCCGTTTATGTTGCTGTGATTGCCCTGTGGCTCATCGTGAAAACTGTTTTACAGTCCCAGATAATAGATATACGGAATCTCGTCACTGGAATCGTAATGCTTGCCATCTCCCTTGGTTGGTTCTTCCTGGTCACTGGGTATCTGGCGAAAAGCGGTGACGGTGTGATGACCTACCGATATAGCAACTTCATGTACGATGGATCATCCTCACTGCTGACCGTTATCAAATCGGTGATCCTGAATCCGATGAAAGCTGTTTATGAATGCGTAGACACCGAAAAGCTGTATTTCATTGCCATGACGCTCCTTCCGTTCCTTGGGCTGCCGCTGCTGACAAGGCGATACGAGCGATATATCCTGCTGATTCCCTATATACTGGTGAATCTGATGTCTGACTACCAATACCAGCACGATATTTTCTTTCAGTACACCTTCGGCGCTGCTGCATTTCTGGTGTATCTTGCGGTGGTGAATCTGGCGGATATCAGGATCAATTGGCAGCGGGTGACTGTCCTCGCAGCCGCGTTTATTGTCAGCGCGGCTTGCTTTTACAAGGTCGTTGTTCCGAAAGCAATCCATTATCCGGTTCAAGCTGTTCGTTATTATGACTTCTATCAGAATATCCGGGATGCGCTATCAGAAATTCCGGATGGAGCTTCTGTGACTGCTGCAACATTTTACACAACGTATCTGTCTCAACGGGAAACCCTGTACGATGTGCGATATTGCTCGCTGGAGCATATGCTGGAAACCCAGTATGTTGTTTTGAAAATGTCTGCTGACAGCGATTTCAAAAAGTATGCAGCGAACGGAGAGGGCAATGGTTTTGAGAACCTGGTCAATCTGTTGGAGGGAAATGGCTATGCGCCATACAAGTCAGTTGAGGACACACTTGTGATCTACCGAAAGAAATAAGCAGGAATGGCATTTCTCCCTAAATTGTATCAATACCCTCTGCCATTTGACGCATTCAAATTGCAAATTTCATACCATAACACAAAAGGAGCGAACCGGCGGAATTGGCCGGTTCGCTCCTTTTTACAATTTATTACCGATTACTGCTTCCGCACGCTTTCCGCGATCTGTACCAGCTCCTCTACGGAATAGTCCGCGCTGCTTAAGAGAAAGCTCAGGCCATTTTCCTGGGTGCCCTGAATCCAGACGACCTCCGAGTGGGGGGCCAGCTCGCCGACTACGGCCCCTGCGGCGGGGCAGCCCTGGATGGTGTAGGCCTGGGCCGGTTCGCTGCTGCCGATGTGCATCTGGGCCAGCTCCTCCAGAGTGAAGGTGTCGTCGGAGACATAGGTCTCGTAGGAGAAAAAGAGTTCCTTGCCGGTCTCCTTGTCAAAGTACCAGCGGCGGACGTAGGCATACCAGCCGTTTTCCAATGGCCAGCCCGTAAAACTGTCCTCCTCCATTCCGGCGGGCAGGGCGGTGATGCGGTAGTCCCCCAGCTCTTCCAGGGCCTCGGTGGTCTTGGAGGCGTTGGTGGGGGTCAGCTCTGGGCCGAGGCCCACGCTTCTGGCAATGGCAGCAAGATCAAGGCTGTCATCGGTGGCAAGACTGTAGGCGTAGCCCTTGGTTTCGTCCGTCCAGAGCAGGGAGTTGCCGTTGAGATACCCCGTATTTCCGTTAATATCCACCGTTTCCGGCTGGCCCGCTCCGTCAAAGCTGCGGCCATAGGGGCCAAGACGGTAATAGAAGGTGTAGTGCAGGAAATTTCCGGCGGCGTTTTCGTAGCGGATTTCCTGCTGGCCGTAGGCTCTGTCGCCGACGAAGGTAATGCGATAGCCCTCCGGCGTGGACTGGGGATAAATGGATTCCCAGCCATAGTAGGCTCCCGAATCCTGGGAAAGATCGATGGAATAATCCGGTCCCAGGTAATCCGGGGTTTCGCTGAGGGGCTCTCCGGCGGCGGTGCTTTCCGCCATGGCGAGGATATCCACGTTTTCGTCCATGGTGGAGAGCATGGCGTAAAAGCCCTCCCGGGTGTTTTCCCAGAGCAGAATCCGCAGGCCGCCGCTGGTGGTCAGCATTCTGGCGGCATCCTCCCCCACAGTCTCGTCCGTCCAGACAAAGGAATCGTGGGGCGGACCGGAAACGGTGTCGCGCAGGTCATAGGTCGGGGAAACCACATAGGTGATTTCAGGTATGTATCGTTCAGGGCCTCCTCTGCGTCCTCCCGGCTGGGCAGGATGGCATTGGCCAGGGAGAAGCAATAGGGGCCGTATTTGGCATCCGTCTGGGCCAGGGCCTGTTCATCCCGGGCAAAGTACAGCGCAATGATCTCTTCGTCGCTCATAGGTGGATTCCTCCAGGATCCACTGGACCTGCATCCCATACTGGCTCATGCATTTATAAACATCATTTAAGGTGAGGCTTACGCCTTCTGCGCCGGAGAACAGCTCTTCCTTTTTGACCGCATAGGCTCCGCTTCCCTCCCTGGCTTTATTTAAAAGCTCCGGATTCAGTTTGAGACTGCCGCTGTGGGTTCCGGAACCAGAACCGGACGGCTTCGTCTCCTGGGAGGTCTCCTCCTGGCCTTCGCTCTCCTGGCCGCTCTCAGTCTCTTCTTCTGCCTCCGGCTCGGTCTCCTCCTCTGTCTCCTCTTCTGTGGGGACCGTTCCGATCTTCTTTCCGTCCGGACCCACCATGAATCCGTCCGGAGTCTCCTCATTGGTCAGCAGACGGCCGTCATCCATGAAATAATATTCGCTGCCGTCCAGGTTCTGCCATCCCATGACAGAACAGCCGTAGGCCGCTCCCTGGGCAGGATTAAAGTAATAAATATCGCCGTCTCCCGCGTCGTACCAGCCGGTCCGGAAGGTACCGTCCTCATTGAGGTAATACGTTCCGTTTTCATTGGATAAAAAGCCCGGAACGATGCTGGCAGGCGATAAAACATAGGCCCTCTTGAAATAAGACATGGCTCCGGGCCCGTCTCCGTTCTCCAGGAGCTCTCCAGCCTTCATGGCCGCCTCGTCGGCTGCCGTGGCCCTGTAATTTTCCAGCTCGCCCTTGTAGCTTTCATCATCCGGCTTTAAGGCCACCGCCTTCTCCCAGAAGCTTAAGCCTGCGGCCATATCCTCTGTTTCCGAATAATAACCGGAGATCTCGTAAAGCAGATCGTCAAACCG
>OGZL01002186.1_pt1 | contig 14721 bp, 10 predicted proteins | sample 1576761 | NCBI WGS metagenome assembly OGZL01 (sample SAMEA3541595, study PRJEB24748) | human gut metagenome | biome: human gut; feature: human-associated habitat; material: faeces | place: China | collected 2012
TGCCGCACCTCGCTCGCCGTATCGGCACTTAGAATTATGCGGTATTGCCCTTGATATAAGGAGACAACCCAATGAAATTTGATAAAAAAGAGGCTGCAGGCCAGCCCCTTCCATTTTCTGTACCCAAAAATCCGCAGTGGGTCATGCTGGCCGCCCTGCTGCTGAGCTATGCGGCGGGCTATGAATATGTTGACCGCTGCCTGGGTTTTGGGGTGGCGAGCGAGTACTCCGCCTGGCGCGCCGGAGTGCTGGTGTTTGTGGCGCTGTATACCGTAGTGGTGGAGCTCGCCGCCTGGGCGGGGGACCGCAAACCCAGCCGGACCGCCGCGGCTTGGTGGTGCTGCTGGCTGGTGCAAAGCCTGGCCATGGCGGGGTGGAGCCTGCACACGGACGACCTTGGCTTCTGGCAGGTCGTGGCGTGGCACTGCACGGCTATTTATTATGTGCTGGCCCGCAATGATTTACTGGCGGCTGGCCGCACCAGCTGCCTTGTGCTGCTGGATGGCGTGGCGGGCATGTTTGCCATCCCATTTGGCAACTTTTTGCTGCGTACCCAGCTGCTGTGGCAGGCACTGCACCGCTGGTGGGCCAATCATGCGGGACGCAAAGGCCGCACGCTGGAAACTGCCGTCAGTATAACTGCTGCCCTGCTGCTGGGCGGTGCGGCCTGCGCCACGCTGGCGGGGGCGGATGATAACTTTGCCCGGCTGTGGGGGCATCTTGGCAGCTGGCTGGGGCAGCTGTTCGGGCAGGATGCCCTGCTGGCAAATCTGCTGATCTTTGCGCTCTCCCTGCCTGTTGGTGCCTGGTTGTTTGGTCTGGCGGGCGGCAGCGCCCGGCGCAAGGCGCCGCCTGTTGCGGCGGAACAGTTTTACGGCAAACTGGCAGCCCTGCCGCGCCTGCCTCAGCTGATGGGAGTGTTAGTCATGGCGGTGCTGTGCGGTGTGTATACGTTGTTTTTTGCCGTGCAGGCGGCGGAATTCGCCGCTGCCCTTGGGGCACCGCTGCCCCTGACCGCGCCGGATGCCGCCGCGTTTGCGGTGAACGGTTTTTGGGAGTTTTGCCGCATTCTGGCGCTGGACCTTACTGTGCTGGCGGCACTGCACTTTTTGGGGGCGCAGCCGGTTACTCAAAAGGGCTTATCCCGCGTGTTGGCCGTGGCGCTGTGCGGGTTCGGTGCCGGGTTTGCGATGCTGGCCGCGGCCAAGCTGGCGGTGTATATCAATCTGTACGGCCCAACGGTGCGGCGCATTTGGGCTGCGTGGGTGCTGGGAGCATTGTTACTGGCCAGTGTTCTGGCTGCGGTGCGGTTGTTCTGCGGCATCCCGGCGGCACGCATGGCCTTTGTGGCAGCGGCGTTCAGCTTCAGCCTGCTGTGCTGCCTGCCGCTGGAGCGCTTCTGTGTGGATGCTCAGCTGGCCCGCCCCGATTGCGATTGGCAGCTTTTGCAGCGCTACACCTGGCAGAGCAGCGAGCTGGACGAGTATATCACCCAACAGGCAGGGGAAAACGCGAACTTGTCGGAGTGAAACTCCGCCATCTTGCTATCGCAAGACCGTTCTGTCGCTTGAAAGCCCCACTGGGGCTTTCATTGCTTCACTTCGTTTCGCAAACGCGAATTTACCCAAGGGAGTGTGATTGCATGAAAAAAATAAACATCATTATAAACATCTTTATTGCAGTTTTTATTGGTGTATTTATTGGACACGGGGTTTATACTGTTTGGGACTTCAAAACTCATCCCGAATTATACGTTGTGCAATCAGCACCGTGGTATACAAGCATCTTGATATATGGTGTATTGACCATTATTTTGTTACTGATTTGCATTGTGATAAAAGTGATCATCAATCATAAATCTAAACAGAAGTGAGAAATATATGATTACAGTATCGGGAAGTTGACAAAGCTACAAATCCTAAGTTGATCTGAATAAGAAGTCGTAGTATAATAGTCTCAATAAGTAGTCGGAATGTGTTCAAACTTAGAAAGGAGTGACATTAATGTTTAATATGTCTAAAAAAGCTTTTTGGGTACCATATAACGAAGGAGACATCTATCCTACTGTTGTTAAAGCGCACCAAGCAATTTCCAAGTATTGTGATGAGAATGGCGACTCATACACTTTTACAGGTGATGACGAAGTTGTAATAAACGGCAAACTCTATGAAATATATAGGGGTTATGAATCTGGAAGCCGTGGTAATTACGGAATTAAGTGCAGAGAAAAGTGAATTTGTCGGGGCCTTGTTGTATATCTCATTATGGCATATACAGCGAAGCCCCGGAACGGTCAAGACCGTTCCCTACAGCTTATTTTATATTGCGGTGCAAACATACAAATGATCTGTAGGGCGGGATGCCCTCATCCCGCCGCGGAGAAGCCTTGCTGATTGCGTCAAACCTTGCGAATTTGTTCAAATTTTGTTTACAATTTGTCCAAGAATAGCCGGTCAAAACTGCGCGAAATTTATCCGCATCACCAAAAATGAGTTAAGCGCTTTGTACAGTGTTGACAAATGTGTGCCAAAAGGTTTATTGTAATAGCAATTCATCAGCCAAATGCAATGAACAGGAAATGACCTATCCGTATCACCGCTTACAGAAAGCCGTCGGTTGTGCAAGATGGCAGCAAGGCGCGGTCTGGCCCTCACCTGCGAGCAGCTTGGGGGAAAGCGGGCAGAACCGCCCGCCGTGTAGTTCAAGCCGGGAACTCTCCGTTAATGGGGTGCGCAGTCCGGCACAGTGCGGTGTGGGGCTGCGGGTGAGCGGTCGGCATTGAGCCGGCAAAGCAAAGTGGTAACGCGGAAGTAAAAGTTGCAATGGTGCAGCGCATGATTGCAGTGTATGCCTTCGTCTTTGCGTTGGTCCAAATGGGCCAACAAAGAAAGACGAAGGCTTTTTTGTTTACCGCATTTGGCTGGATGGAGTGGAAAATTTTTATTATTAACGGAGAGAAGGATTATCATGAACACACTCGTCATCGTGTTGATCGCTGCTGTGGTTCTTGTCTGTGCTTATGCGTTTTATGGGCGCTGGGTGGCAAAAACCTGGGGCATTAACCCGAACGCACAGACCCCCGCTGTTAAGTATAACGACGGTAAGGATTACGTTCCCACCAACGGCTGGACCGTTTTCAGCCATCAGTTTTCTTCCATTGCCGGTGCAGGCCCTGTTACCGGTGCAATCCAGGCTGCAGCCTTTGGCTGGCTGCCGGTTCTGCTGTGGGTGCTCATCGGCGGCGTTTTCTTTGGCGCTATTACCGACTTCGGCGCTTTGTATGCTTCCGTTAAGAACGACGGCAAGTCCATGGGCATGCTGATCGAAAAGTACATCGGCAAGCTGGGCCGCAAGCTGTTCCTGCTGTTCTGCTGGCTGTTCTGCGGCATCGTTATTGCAGCTTTTGCTGATATGGTTGCCGGTACTTTTAATGCTTACACCACGGTTGACGGCGTTACCAGCCTGGCTGATGCAGCTACCACCAACGGTGCAGCCGGCATGGTTTCCATCATGTTCATGCTGTTCGCTGTTGTGTTTGGCCTGATCCAGAAGAAGTTCAACTTCTCCGGCTGGAAAGAGGCTGTTCTGGGCATCGTGTTCATCGTGCTGTCCTTTGCTGTCGGCATGAAATTCCCCTTGATTTTTGACAAGGCTACTTGGAGCTACATCACCTTTGTTTACATTTTCTTTGCTGCAGTTCTGCCCATGTGGCTGCTGAAGCAGCCCCGCGACTACATGACCACCTTCATGTTCATCTGCATGATTGCCGGTGCTGTTGTTGGCCTGCTGGTTGCACATCCCACCATGAACCTGCCCGTCTTTACCGGTTTCAATAACGAAAAGCTGGGCACCATGTTCCCCATTCTGTTCGTTACCGTGGCTTGCGGTGCTGTTTCCGGCTTCCACAGTCTGGTTTCCTCCGGTACTTCTTCCAAGACGGTTGAAAGTGAAAAGGATATGCTGAAGGTTGGTTACGGTGCTATGGTGCTGGAAAGCCTGCTGGCTGTTCTGGCCCTCTGCGTTGCCGGTGCAGCCGCTGCTGCTGACGGAACCCCCGCTGCTGGTACCCCGTTCCAGATCTTCAGCCGCGGCGTTGCTGGTTTCTTTGAGATGTTCGGCGTGCCCGTTTATGTTGCTACCGTCTTTATGACCATGTGCGTTTCCGCTCTGGCCCTGACCAGCCTGGATGCTGTTGCCCGTATCGGCCGTATGAGCTTCCAGGAACTGTTCAGCGTGGACGATATGGAGCATGCAGAAGGCTGGCGTAAGCTGTTCTGCAACACCTACTTCTCCACCATCATCACCCTGGCATTTGGCTTCCTGCTGACCCAGGTCGGCTATGCCAACATCTGGCCTCTGTTCGGTTCCGCCAACCAGCTGCTCAGCGCTCTGGTTCTGGTTACCCTGTGCGTCTTCCTGAAGGTCACCGGCCGCAACAACAAGATGCTGTTCCCGCCGCTGATCATCATGCTGTGCGTCACCTTCACTGCTCTGGTTCAGCGCCTGATTGCTATGGTCAAGGCCATCCAGACCGCAGCTTCCACCACCATCCCCGCTGGCGAAACCACTTGGGGTGCTGTGTTCATCGCAAACGGCCTGCAGTTGATCATCGCTATCTTGCTGATCGTTCTGGGCATCACCATCGTGGTCAACTCTTTCAAGAGCTATGCCAAGAGCGAAAAGAACAGCGAAAAGGCTTCTGCCTGATTTATCCCTGACAGTTACTACCTTCCATAAATAACAGCCACCCCCGCAGTGTCATGCCATGCTGCGGGGGTGGCTGCTTTTATATTTGTATGTATCTTATAAAGAGTAAAGGCAACACCGCACAATTCCCGCCTTGCGGCTTAAGCACCGCTCCGGCAGCTGCGGCACGGCATCTGCGTTGCCAAAATGCTCGATAACGTCGGGTTGCGGTACCCGCATCGTGCTTCGGTTCGCTGTTTCCGCCACTGGCGGCGCTCACCTTTGCAGCATCCAGTATTATCTGCGCTTTTGGCTTGGCATCTGCCGCACCTCGCTCGCCGTATCGGCACTTAGAATTATGCGGTATTGCCCTAATTATAAAGTGCTCTGTAGGGAACGGTCTTGACCGTTCCGAAACCTTGAGGTGGATGGTGTAACAAATTTATGAGAAATTTTGACTTCCCCTGAGGATAACTCCCCGCGCAGGGGCCGATGCTCGCATCGGGCCACAGGCAGAACGTCTCGTAAAAATGGCAAGCGGGCGCACAATGTGCGCCCCTACGGGGTTGGTGGCGGTACCCCGTTTTTATTTCTTCTTCCCCAGCAACTGCGTGCGGATATACCGGAAACATTCGTCCTCGCCTTCATCCCGCAAAATCAACAGGCAGGTTTCCAGCTGTTTGCGGGTTTCGGGGTGCAGGATGTAGTGGTCACGGCTGTGTTCGTAATACTCCCACGCGGCGGCGTCTGTGTAGCTGGTGCCCTTGTAATTCTTGCTGGCGGCAATGCGGTCACACACCATTTCCGCCACATAGCGGTTGGGCATGCGCATCCCGGCCATGGCGTGGTCGCCGTTGGGGGCATAGTCAATCCAGTATTCCAGGTGGTGCTTGTTGCGCCCCTTGTGGTGCAGCCATGCGGCAGAGTAGCCTTCCGCCTTGCGCTGGGCGTTGTTGGGGCTGCAGGTGCCCTGCCAATATTTGGCACCGGCCCAGAATTCCACGGGGGACAGTTTGCTTAAATCATGGGTCAACCCCTGCCAGTACAGCCCGCAGCGGAAACACCCCTGCATGACCAGCATTTTGTGGTGATGGATGGTTTTATAATGTTTGATGGGATGCCACATGGCAGATTCCCCCTTTGCTACTCAATCAAAAACGCATTGCTGCCTTTGATTGTAATACAAACGCCGCCGGTGCGCAAGCCCGGCGGCGGGATTCCAATTATTCTTTTACCGCAGTGATGGCGGTTTTAACCAGCCACACCAGCAGCGCACAGCTGACCGGCACCAGTGCAAAATGCCACAGCATGGGCACCAGATGGACATGCACATAGGCGTGTGCTTTGGAAAGCACCATCCAGGATACCGGTGCCGCCAAGCTGAGCACCCACACCAGCGCAGGTCCGGCCAACACGGCCAGCGGCTTTTTGCGCAGGGCCAGCACCGCAAGGCACAGGGCAAAGCCCAGCAGGGTAACGGCGATCAGCGGCTTTAAGGTGATGGTCAAGGGGCCGAATTGCAGCAGGGGTTCATCCACCTCCACAAAATAGCGGGTCAGAACCTGTGCAACGCTGACATCGCTCACCATATCATCCGTCAGGCTGACACGGCTGGTAACAGCCCCGGTCAGGTTCTGCCAGCTGCCTGCGGCACTGCCAAAATAGATGACCCCCTGAATGAACCAGGCCCCCAGCGCCGCTGCCACGCCGCCCACAGCAGCAAAGCCGGTGCATATCATGCGGCGCAGCCAGGCGCGGCGGTCCCCGCCGGCCCAACAGTAGACAAGCGGGGCTTCGCACAGGATCAAAAAGGTGGAAATAAACTCAAACCCGCACATGCAGCGCACCATGCAGGCGGCGAACACCAGCAGGTAACACCACCAGGGCGTTTTGCCGCGCCGCCGGGTAACGGCACAGAGCAGCAGCCCCGCTAAAGCGGGCAGCAACCAGGTCCACAGGCACCAGTACAGGTCTTTCATGCCGCGCTGCGGCCAGGGGGCAAACACCACGGCGCACAGCCACGCCAGTGCGGAAAGCGGCCCCCACGCCCGCCATACGGCCAGGCAGACCAGCAGAGTAGCCGCATAGAACAACATACTGTTGATGTTGTACAGTATGATTTCCCGCGCTTCGCCGCGGTCCTCAAAAACAGAGAGCACTTTGTTCAGCACGCCGAACGCCCAGCCCTGCAGCCCGGTCTGGTGGGTGTAAGCCTGAAAATCCTGCGGGGAAACGGGGGTGTTGTCCCGGTACCAGTAGCGGTTTTGTTCATCGCTCCAGTCCTGGGTATATACCCCCATAAAGCCGCCGGGGCTGGTCTGGTTCTGCTGCATCTGCAGCATGCGGCCGAACACGAGAGTCTGGGAGCCATTGTCCCAAAAGCCGGTCAGATAGGTGCTGCCGTTGTGCCGCCAAACGGTCAAAACAACCGCCAGCACCACAACCACCACCGCCGTTACAGCCACCTGCACCGCCGCAGGCAAGGATCGAAATTTTTGCTTCAAAATAATAAGTTCCTAACGTATAGAATCAATATCGTCTAAGGCAACACCGCACAATTCCCGCCTGACGGCTTAAGCACCGCTCCGACGGCTGCGGCACGGCATCTGCGTTGCCAAAATGCTCGATAAGACATCCAGTATTATCTGCGCTTTTGGCCTAGCAGCTGCCGCACCTCGCTCGCCGTATCGGCACTTAGAATTATGCGGTATTGCCCTAAAAAGTTGAAAAAGCAGGAACAAAGAAAGGAAACCAGCGAGTTCTATGAGCCACACGCCCCCAACTCCCAACTCCTACCTGTCCCACTTATCGCACAAGCTGGCGATCTGGCTGGCAAAGCGGGCAAGATCCTTGTTGGCACCGCCGCGGTTGTGCTCGATCACAACCAGCAGCCGCTTGCCCATGTTCAGCAGGCGTTCAAACGCCGGGCTGGTGCGCGGCTTGTCGGCAGGCTGGCTGGCCTTGGCCATCGGCACCATGGTGCCCTGCCGCAGTAGGGCAACGGCCCCGCCGGCCAGCTCATACACGGCACCGTTGTACGGCGCTTCTGCCGGGATGCCCTCCGCCGTCAGGGTGTGGGCAAAGTGATCGGCAACCAAGTCCTCGCCGTGGTTCACAAACACATGTTTGGGTTTGGGATCAAAGTGGCGGATCCAGGTCAACAGGCCGTCCCGGTCCGCATGGCCGGACAAGCCGCTCATCTGGCGGATCTGCGCATTGACCTGCACCGTTTCGCCAAACAGCCGTACTTCATCGGCACCCTCGATCAGTGCGCGCCCCAGCGTGCCGGGGGACTGGAACCCCACAAACAGGATGGTGCATTCCCCGCGCCACAGGTTGTGCTTGAGGTGGTGGCGGATGCGCCCGGCATCACACATGCCGGAAGCGGAGATGATGACCTTGGGGGTGGAGTCCAGGTTGATGGCAACAGAATCCTCTTTGGTTTCACTGATCTGCAAACCGGGGAACGCCAGCGGGTTTTCGCCCTTCGTCACCAGGGCTATGGCTTCGGCGTCATAACATTCACTGAAGTTTTCCCGGAAAATGGTGGTGGATTTGCTGGCCAGCGGGCTGTCCACAAACACGGGGAAGTTATCGTGCCCGTGGATGCGGTGCTCCTCTTTGATCTGGCGGATAAAATAGAGCATTTCCTGCGTGCGCCCCACGGCGAAACTGGGAATGACCACATTGCCGCCGCGGTCGAACGTTTCCTGCAAAATCTGGGTCAGCTCGGCCACATAGTCCGGCTTGGGGCCGTGGGTGCGGTCACCATAGGTGGATTCCATCACCACAAAATCCGCTTTGGTCAGGTACTGCGGGTCACGGATCAGCGGCTGGTTCAGGTTGCCGATATCGCCGGAGAACACAATGGTCTGGCTTTCGCCGTTCTCCGTTACCTGCAAGGTGATGGAAGCGCTGCCCAGCAGGTGGCCTACATCGGTAAAGGTGGCCGTAATGCCGGGGAACACTTCCAGCGGCTTGCCGTAGCTTTGCGGTACAAACTGCTTCATCACGGCCATGGCGTCTTCTACTGTGTAGTCCGGCTCTACCAGCTCATTGCCGCTGCGCTGGGCTTTGCGGTTTTTCCACTCGGCTTCCTGCTCCTGAATGTGGGCGGAATCTTCCAGCATGATTTCGCACAGGTCCATGGTGGCATCTGTGCTGTAAATGGGGCCGCGGAATCCGTTCTTGTACAGATAGGGGATGCGTCCCGAATGGTCAATGTGGGCGTGGGTCAAAAGGATGGCTTCAATCTCACCGGGGGCGCAGGGCAGGTCCGCATTGGGGTAAACGTCTTTGCCCTGCTCCATGCCGCAGTCCACCAAAAAGCGGTGGCCGCCTGCTTCAATCAGGGTGCAGCTGCCGGTCACTTCACGGGCAGCGCCCAAAAAGGTCAGCTTCATAACAGCCTCACTTTCTCCCGGCACCGCGCTGCGGTGCTTCGGGCAGCGTAAACGGGTTTGCAAAGTTATTGGTTACATCATTGATATTCATGCGGATATCCCAAAAGACATCCCCATAATCACGCAGAATCGTATAACTGCCGCCTGCCTGCTCCAGAGCTTCCAGCGTGGCGGTATCGGTCACCACAAGGGCGTCGCCGTCCGTCGGCTCAAAGGCAGTCAGGCTTTCCTCATAGGTGCGGGTCACGGTACCGGTGTCGATCAGGGCACCGATGGCGGCGGAGGTCGTCCGCGCCAGCACCAGCCGCTGCCCGGCGGGAACGGCATCACACAGCGCCCCGCGGGTAACATCGCCAAAGTCAAGCTCGGTAATGCCGCCTGCCAGCGCGGTTACGGTCAGGTCGGCGGCATCCTGCGGGTAGTTGGCGCGGTCACCGTCGGCATAGGCCAGGTAAAGTGCGGCGGCATAGTTGGCAAAGCTGATGGTTTTATCCGCACTTTCGTTGGCTTCAAAGGTGAACAGCGTCTGGCTGCGCACATCCTCGTCGCCGTCTGCCAGGCTCTGCAGGCTGGTAAAGGCGGAATCATAGGCAGTCTGCTGGGCGGTGGTGTAGCTGCCGCGGGCGGATTTCAGGTCGGCGGCGCTCATGCTGGCGGGTTCGGCTGTCATGCTGCCGTCCGCCGCAAAGGTCAGGTTCAGGCAGCCCACGCTGTCCCAGCCGGACCCGGCGGCAACAACGGCAATGCCGTTTGCCTTTGCGGTGCTGTTGGCTGTGGCGCCGGCATCCAAGACGGCGGTCACGCCAAGGTCTGCCAGGTCGGCATAAATGCCGCTGATGTCGGTATCCGGCCCGGCAATGCAAAGGATGGCGTCAGCCCCCTGGGCCTGCAAAGCAGCAACCTGTTCGGAAGCCGCCAGCGCCAGGTCCGCAGCGGTCAGTTCTTTCGTCTGGGCGGAATTGCCGATCGAGGCCAGCGAGAAGAAGCCGATCTTTTTGCCTGCTTCCTCCACAATGGTGTTCATGCCGTTGGAAATGCGGTTGCGGCTCCAGCTGGTGGAACGGGCCAGCAACGCTTCGTTTTCTGTCGTGTACAGGTTGGAAGCAATCGAAGGCCCAGTGGCGGTCATTACATCGTTGAGAAGGCGGTCAGTGCCATACGCCATATCGGAAGCATCAAAGGCCTGCAAATCATACCCGGCTGCGGCAAAGGCGCTGGTCATATCCATGCCGCCGGTCAGGCTGGCGCGGGCGGTGCCCTGCAAACTGCCGCCTGCATCCACCAGAATGGAGTCCTCGCTGCCCGCTTTCAGGGCAGCAATGTCCGCAAGGCCGATCTCTTCGCCCTCGGTCAAGCCCTGCAGATTACCGGTAACGTAAACGGGAATGGTGAATGCCCCCACCCGCACCGTCACATCGGCGCTCATGCGGCCATCCGCCAGGGTGGCGGTGATGGTGCAGGTGCCGTCCGCCTTGGCTTTTACCTCGCCGTGCTTATTCACGGTGGCAACGTCTTCATTATCGCTGGACCAGAAGATTTTCTGCCCGCCCTCGCTTTCGCTGGGCTCATCGGTCAGCAGGGTGGCGGTGGCTTTCGCCTTGGGCAGCCACAGCTCGTTTTTGTAGGTGTCGTTGGTCAGCGAGGGCAGGATGTCCTTGCTGGTTGCTTTGATGCCGGTAAAGGTCAGCTCTTCCATCACAAAGTCAACATCCACCGTGTCGCTCTGCACGCCGTACTTTTCGCCCGGCTCCGTATAGGTGGCCTGCCAGATGGAATACGGCCCGGTGTAGCCCAACGCGGAATTGAACCGCGCGATCCAGAAATTATCGCGCCAGCGGTCAAACGCGGGGTCCGTCAGGCGGCCGCGGGTCCAGTTGATGGAGGCGTAAATGCCTTCCTCGCCCTTGTAGCCCAGTTCTTTCAGGCGGTCGAAAAATACTTCGGTCAGGTGGGCCATCTCGTCCGGGTACAGGCCGGTGATGGATTTATCCTCCAGGTCATAATAGACCGGGTAACTGAGCTGGTAGGGGGTGGCGGTGTAATCGTCCAGCCCCTCGTGTGGGGGTGCCACAAGGCCCAGCAGGCGGGCAACGTGTTCGGCTTCCGATTTGGCCTGTTCCTCGGTGGTGGCGTAAGAGTACAGATAGGTGCCAAAGGGGATGCCAAGGCGGGTGCATTCGTCCGCGTTGCGGCGCCACTGTTCATCGTCCTGGGCATAATCGCCGGTGCCGTTCCACTCGCTGCCAAAGCCGCAGCGGATCATGGCAAAATCGATCCCGGCAGCCTGGGCTTTCTCCCAGTCCACTTCACCCTGATACTTGCTCACGTCAATGCCTTTTTTGGTGGCGGCCAGAATCGGCTCTCCGTCACTGTTAAAGTAGTACCCGGCATCGTTCTTGGCCCACGCTCCGGCACTGGTGCCGGGGTCAATGGTCAGGGGGGCTTTCTGCCCGCTGTTGCAGGCGACCAGCCCGATCACTACCAGCGCCACAACGGCGACCAGCACGCACGCGGCCAGTGCAAGACGCAGGTTGGGCTGCTGCTTCTTTTTGGGCTGTGGGCGGCGGCCCTGCGGGGACTTGGGCTGGGACTGTTTGCGGTAGGTCTGGCGGGGCTGCTGTTCCGGCTTGCGGGGCTGCCCCGACGGTTGTTTGTTTTGTTCCATCGGCGGTTTCCTCTATGATCGCAGCTGCCCGGTGGGCAGCGGAATGTTGGCGTTAAAACTTTTATATTTATAAGAATATGGTAACATTTTGTCAAACAAAATACAATCCGGTAAAGCAGGCAGATTGTGTAATTTTGGACAGGAAATTTTGGCAGCCGTGCAAAGCAAACTGCCCCCTGCAGTTTTCCACACAGCAGAGGGCAGTTGGTTAAAAATGTTCAGCAGATGCAGGGCAGGCGGTTAAGCTCAGCCGATGGTAATGCTCCAGGCAAAGGTCTTGCTTGCGCCGGGGGCCAGCTCAATGTGGCGGCCGGCTTCGTTCACGCTGTTGGCCCAGCCGTTCCAGGGCTCCATGCAGACGAACGTCTCGGCATCCTGCTGCCACAGCACGCCGTTGGTGAACACGCTTTCATCAAAGGCAACTTCCACCGTGTGGCCGCTGCCGGAATCGGTCAGGCGCATTGGGCTCTTTACGCCGGTCATCAGGCGGATGGAATCTGCGGAGCCTTCCTTGCGGGTCAAGGTGATGGTTTCCGGTGCGGCGGGCTGCTCGCCCTTGGCGTTCTCGGAGCAGGTGGCGGCGTTGATGTCAAAGTGGACGTTCTCCAGCTTGGAAGCTGCGAAATACGGGTGGAAGCCGATGCTGAACGGCAGGGCTTTGTCGCTGGTGTTGTGCACGGTCAGTTCCAACCCGGCCTTGGCACCGGACAGGGTATAGCGCATTTCCAGCAGAAAATCAAAGGGGTAAACAAACTTGGTCAGGCCGTTGGGGGTCAGGGTCAGCACGATCTCATCATCCGCAGCGGTCTTGACCTGCCAGGGCAGCAAATCGGCAAAGCCGTGGACCTCAATGGGATAATCGGAGCCGTTAAAGTGGTGCACACCGCCGTCCGGCTTGCCGCAGCTGGGGAACAGGATGGGCACGCCGCAGCGGGGGCGGTCCGAGGATTCATAGTTCTTATCGCGCAGCCAGAGGTATTCCTCACCGCTTTTGGTGAAGGAGGTTGCCATGCCGCCCTTTTCCGGTGTAACGGTCAGGGCGTACTCCCCATCGGTCAGGGTAAGGGTGGAATATTTGGCATTGTACTTTTCGTAAGTACCGGCAGTCAGCTTGGACATTGTTACAGTCCCCTTTCTTCAGTTACAAAAACGGCCCGACCGCACCGGGATTCTTGGAGCAGCGCACAGCGCCTTGATCCCAGAGCACCCGGAACGCCCGGAGCCGTTCCACTTTGTGCACCGCAGGCAGACACAGCTCCCGGCGGGCACTTCTTAATTTTATTATACTCTCAAAATGTTCCCGGCTCTACCCTTTTGGGTAAAAAATGCGGCGGGAGCCAGAGCATCAGTGCAAAAATTACAGCACAACGCCATCCTTGAAGATGGAAATTTCGCGGAAGCCCTTCTTCTCGGCGCAGGTCTGCTTGCCGGAAGCAACGTCCAGCACCAGCTGGTACAGGTCAGCACCGGCTTCATCCAGCGTCTTTTCGCCGTCAGCAACAACACCGGCGTTAAAATCGATCCAAGTGAATTTTTTGGCAGCCAGCTGGCTGTTGGTAGCAATTTTCAGGGTGGGAGCGGGGGCACCGAACGGAGTGCCGCGGCCCGTGCTGAACAAGATCATGTGGGCGCCGGCGGCGGTCAGGGCGGTGGCGGAAACAAGATCGTTGCCGGGGCCGTACAGCATGTTCAGGCCCTTGGTGGTCACAGCATCGCCATAGCCGATAACGTCCATGATGGGGGCGCTGCCGCCCTTCTGCACACAGCCGCAGGATTTATCCTCCAGCGTGGTGATGCCGCCCTGCTTGTTGCCGGGGCTGGGGTTGTCGTACACAACTTCGTTGTGGCTGATGAAGTATTCCTTGAAGCCGTTGATCATATGCACGGCCTTCTCAAACACTTTTTCGTTCTGGCAGCGATCCATCAAAAAGCCCTCGGCACCGAACATTTCCGGCACTTCGGTCAGCACGGTGGAACCGCCGCGGGCGCACAGCATATCGCTGAAGCGGCCGATGGTGGGGTTAGCGGTAATGCCGGACAAACCGTCCGAACCGCCGCACTTCATGCCGATCACCAGCTCGCTGGAGGGAATCGGCTCGCGCTGGAACTGGGCAGCATAAGCGGCCAGTTCCTTCAGGATCTCACGCCCCGCAACCAGCTCATCGTCCACATCCTGGCAGGTCAGGAACTTGATGCGGTCATGGTCGTATTCGCCCAATTCGGTCAGGAACTGCTCATGGGTCAGGTTCTCGCAGCCAAGGGAGAGCACCAGCACGGCACCGGCGTTGGGATGGCGGGCCAGCGCAGCCAGCAGTTTGCGAGTCTGGGCATGGTCGTGGCCGGTCTGGGAACAGCCGAACGGATGGGTGAAGGTGTACAGCCCGTCAATGCTGTCGGTCACAAGATCCTGATTGTCCCGCACAAGGGCTTTGGCGCAGTCGTTCACGCAGCCAACGGTGGGGATGATCCAAATCTCGTTGCGGGTGGCTGCACGGCCATCCTTGCGGCGGTAGCCCATAAAGGTTTCGGGAGCAACGGGGGCCAGCGGGTGCACATTGGGGTGGTAGCTGTACTCGATCTCGCCGGACAGGTTGGTTTTTACATTGTGGGTGTGCATCCAGGTGCCGGGCACGGCATCAGCGGTGGCATGGCCGATGGGGAACCCGTACTTGATGACGTTTTCGCCCGCGTGGATGGGGGCAATGGCCATCTTGTGGCCCTGGGGGATATCTTCAACAGCGGTCACAGATGCACCGTCCACCGGCACAGCGGTGCCTTTGGCAATGGGATGCAGGGCAACCACAACATTATCCTTGGGGTTGATCTTGATTGCAAGAGGCATACAGAATCTCCTTACTACGATAAAAACAGGTAGGAGTTAGGAAGTAGAAGTTAGGAATTGTTAGCCCTGCTTTTAGGGCAATACCGCATAATTCTAAGTGCCGATACGGCGAGCGAGGTGCGGCA